>Ga0272442_10006364_pt1 | contig 15537 bp, 10 predicted proteins | sample SSMForm2O_FD_200262 | JGI IMG/M metagenome (GOLD analysis project Ga0272442, IMG submission 200262) | Marine sediment archaeal communities from Little Sippewissett salt marsh, Falmouth, MA, United States - SSM-Form-2O | ecosystem: Environmental > Aquatic > Marine > Wetlands > Sediment ...
GGTGGCTGCATGGGAAAGAAACCGAAACAACAGTGCGAAAAATATTGTTTGGCAATTTACGACGCCCGACGCTCGAATTAAATTGAAGCGTCTTTATCCGAAGATATAAGAGTTACATGGTACTAGTGAGTTACTGCACGTTACTGTCGATATGTGCTGCCAAAAAACCGATAATACCTGATAATTAAATAATAACGGCTGTTAATCGATTTCTCTTGAGCAGATTAGGTCGGAAATGATGAGCGCTGGAAATGACGTACCGAAACTTGATAGTTCCCCCATCTTGTGAAGATGATCGTTGCAGCGGAAGAATATTGTATGATTTATTATTCTATTTCACAATTCTATCCGGCTATTATGATATTAGTCAAACACAATTGATACGAAAATTCTTATTAGGTTTTTCATGCCTGCAGGACGATCAAATCCGACACATTCTGTCGAGAGGAATAAAAATAATAGACGAGCAAAAAAGGGCGTGGATTAACAAGAAAAGGTGCTTTTTCAATTAACACTATAGTATCATATAGATTTTTCTTCTTGACAGAGGATAAGATTATTCTTTATAGTTGCACCGCTTATTTGAACAATTTCCTGTTCATGTTGTACGTAGTCGGCTCTGACTATTCTCCTGAAATTGTAATTTTCTCCTGCTGCCTTCCGGTTATTACTCTCTTTCTAAATTTCCCCAGAATATTTGTCTAAAAGTGATTCTCGTTTTAGTTTTATCCTGTCTGAAAGGAATTTCTTGACGGGGGTGCAAGAAGATTGCTGTGCCGTTTTATGGCCAATCCTGTTTCCCCGGGTCTGTGCATATAGAGCCAGGTTTATAGAGATCGAGTAATAATTTACAAGCCATAGTTAAACAGATTCATACAATCACAGCACGAGGAGGGGGGCGTGATGAAACGAACGATTCTTTTTGCTTTCTTCGTATTGTTGGTGGGTTTGTTTGCAGTTGAAGCAGTGGCTGACGAGGTTGCCGTTTTTGGACCGCATCGTTACCTCAGAACAGAAGGGGCGAAGGATATCTTCACCGATGAGTTTTCGGCCGCTCAGGGTGAGGGTGCGCTGATTGTTAAAAATGGAAACTATTCTGGGGATCGCCGAATAGAGGACAGTGTCAGCAGCGCGACAGTTATCGTCAATGGAGAACAGATACTCGGTCCCAATGATTTCAACAAATACAGCTATTTACTGGAAGCTTCTGTAAATTTGAATGAAGTCAATACGTTGGTTGTGGAACTGGCGAGCAAACCGGAGAGCTATATTACGGTTGAGGTAACAGAAGAAATAGATTTGCCAACCGTTGATATCAGAGCCGAACCGGAGTCCATTCTGGAAGGAGAGTCTGCCGCGCTTTTCTGGAACTCAACAAACTGCCAATGTGTTACCATTGACCAGGGTATTGGAGACATCGATCTGTGCGGGTCTATTACCGTGAGTCCCGCAGTTACGACGGTATATACGATAACCGCTGCCGGCCTCGCCGGAACGGCTACCGATCAGGTCGTTATTACCGTGACCGGGGGAGGTGTGGCCTTACAACCCGAGGGCTCTTTCGGGCAGCGCTATGAAGACCTCATACCGCCTGATGCAACGGCCGAGTCATACGATCCCCGGCGTTTTTCCGTCATAACGGGACTGGTTTATTCGGCAGATGATGCTCCTCTTTCCGATGTTTCTGTCACCATCCTCAATCATCCTGAATACGGTACTGCATTCACAGATAGCAACGGCCTATTTTCCGTCCCCGTTGAGGGCGGAGGCACGATTACCGTTGTCTATCAAAAACCGGGCCTCCTGTCCTTCCAGAGGAAAGTCGATGTTCCTTGGAACGACATTGCCGTTACCGAGACGATCTGGATGATTTCCGAAGATCCTGCATCGACGGTAATAACCTTTAATGGAAGTCCCGATACCGTTATAACGCACAGAGGCTCTGAGGTGACTGACGAGTTTGGAAGCCGCTCGTGCTCCATGGTATTTACCGGTGATAACCAGGCCTATGAAATTGACGCCGGAGGTACTGTTATCGGAGAATTAGCGACAATCACATCCAGAGCTACTGAGTACAACACAGAAAAGTCGATGCCTGCCAGGCTCCCGCCCACTTCGGCCTATACCTATTGTGTAGAACTTGGGGTAGACGGTGTCCAGAGAGTGAACTTTGAGAAGCCGGTCATAACCTGGGTCGAGAACTTCTTGGGCTTTGACGTTGGGGAGATCGTCCCCGTTGGCTATTATGATCGGGACAAGGGTGTATGGATCCCCTCGGAGAATGGCGTTGTCGTCAGACTCCTCGATAGAAACTCTGACGGGATTGTCGATGCCCTCGATGCGGATGGTGACAACGGTGCCGACGACATCAATGGCAACGGCAGCTTCGATGATGAGGTGATCGGACTCGAAGATTCTCTGCAGTATGTCCCTAATGCCACCTTCTGGCGCGTGGAACTTTCCCACTTCAGCGCCTGGGATTTCAACTGGCCCTATGGCCCGTCTCCCGGCGCGACTCAACCGAATGCTCCGACTAAGCCCCATGGTAAATCGGAGGAGAAACCCTGCTTTGTCGAAGGAACGCCGGTAAAAACCGAGATGGGGTTCAGACCGATTGAGGAGATTAAAGAGGGTGATATGGTATTTTCACGGGATGAAAACGCGTCAGATATAGTCGGACGCGAGGTAATCAGAACCTTTACCACCCAGGATCAGGTGGTTTACGAGCTTTCCTTCACCGATAGCGACGGGAGAAAGGAAATAGTAGGAACCACGGCTGAGCATCCCTTCTGGGTAAAGGATCGGGGCTGGATTGCCGCAGGGGAACTGGTGCCGGGAGATAAGATCTCCACGATAGATGGTGATGGGGTTACATTTAATGCGAGGAGACAGCTTCCTGAAAAAACTGTTGTCTATAACATCGAGGTTGAAGATTTACATACCTACTTTGTCGGCAGAAACGGTTTCTGGGTTCATAATACCTGTGCGCGGGATATCGATCCCAGAAAACGATCACTCGATGTCGATGTCCCCATTCCCGGAACGGACATGAACCTTCACTACGCAAGCGACCGAGTGGGTGGATACCGGTCCGTTATTACGGTTCCTGCCAGTGGCGATACCGTGCCGTCGGTACTCAAAGAAATTCTTGTAAAAGTTACTGTGTCCGGAAGAGTATTTGAGCAGACGCTGGAGCCTTTGCCGAATCAGAACGCCGTCTTTATCTGGGATGGTCTCGATATGCTGGGGAGAACTGTGGAAGACTTCAGTATTGCCCATGTTGCCGTCGGGTTTGTTTACGATGCGGTCTACTATTCAGCCAGCCAGGACTTTGAAGAGTCCTTTGCGAATGCCGGAACCGATGTGACGTCGATTCGAAGTCGAAAAGAGATTATTTTCTGGAAGCACGATGATCTTAAAATCAGAAGGGGGAGGGGAACCATTGCCGATGGATGGACGCTTTCCACCCACCACCAGATAAATTCCGGGGATAATGCAACACTGGATAAGGGAGATGGAACGAGAATTACCAGGGAGATTGACATTATCCGAACCATTGCCGGCAATGGAACCTGGGGTTATAGCGGTGATGGCGGGGTCGCCACAGAAGCAGAGATCGCATCTGTCTCGGGGGTAACTGTGGATGCCGCGGGTAATCTCTATGTTTCAGACAGCGACCATAACGTAATACGAAAGGTAGATTCTGCCGGCGTCATTACCACCATAGCTGGAAACGGGACCGAGGGCTATGACGGCGATGGCGGGCCGGCAATTCAGGCACAGCTTGACTATCCTTCAGCCTTGGCCGCAGATGATGCGGGTAATCTCTATATCGTAGATTCAGGAAATAACTGTGTCCGGAAGATAGACAAAAACGGAATCATCTTTACTGTTGCGGGAAACGGTACGGAAGGCTTCAGTGGCGATAATGGACTGGCAGTAGATGGACAGCTTAATTATCCCGAGGGTATAGCCGTCGATGCGGCCGGCAATCTCTATATTGCAGATACCTATAATCAACGAATACGAAAGGTTGATCCCAATGGGATCATTACGACCGTCGCAGGCGATGGAATGAACGGCTTCGGGGGAGACGAAGGATTTGCAACTGAGGCCCAACTTTCTTACCCTCGAGGTATCGCAATAGATCAGAAGGGCAATCTCTATATCGTAGATGAATGGAATTGCCGGGTTCGAAAAGTCGATACGGCTGGTGTTATTACTACCGTCGCGGGGAACGGAATTGAAAATTACTTCGGCGACGGAGGGGTGGCAACCAACGCCGCGTTAGGTTATCCCTTTGATGTCAGTGTGGATTTGGTTGGAAACATATATATTCTGGTACAAGAATTCCACTGTGTGAGAAAGGTAGATTCGAGTGGTATCATTACAACTGTAACGGGAAGCGAAAACGGCCTAATGGGAGGCTACAGCGGGGATGGTGGACCAGCCGCAAAGGCAGCGCTTTCATGGCCTACCGGCATAGACCTGGACCCTGCCGGTAATCTCTATATTGCAGATTCATTTAATTATCGGATTCGCAGAGTTGAAAATCTGAGTTTCCATTCTGCTGATGCTGCAATCGATTGCATCATGTATCCTGAGGATGAGGTGGGCTATGTTGTGGATACCGGTATCCATAGAGAGACGATTGACCTGGATACGGGAGTGGTGGTGCGGGAATTCGGCTACGATCAGGATAGAAAATTGGTTTCTATTAGCGATCAATTTGGTAATCGGATCATGGTTGAAAGAGATGTCGATGGAGTGCCGATTGCGATCATCTCTCCCGATGGAATTACCACAGATTTGATGATTAATTCTGATAATCACCTGACAAGTATCAACTGTCCTGACGGGAGTTACTACAGTTTTGAATATACCCCCGAGGGTCTTATGACGGCAAAGACAGAACCCGAAGGAAATCGTTTTGAGTATACCTTCGATCTTCCAGGGAGGCTCACGGATATGACGGATCAGGAGGGAGGGCACTGGCAATTCTCGGAAGATGGCAGTGAAAACGGTGCTGTTCTTTACACGGAACGCACGATAGAAGATAATACCACCTCCTACCTTGACCACATCTATTCAACTGGCAGATATACATGCCTAATCAGCGATCCGGCGGGAGAAACCATTGACTACGCGCGGACTGCCGACGGATTTGCCGTTCATAAAGCATATTCCTGCGGGATTGACCTCGACTTTAGCTATGCCCTTGATCGGCAGTACAATTATAAATACGTCAAAACAATGACGGAACGGGCCCCGTCGGGATTGTTACGTGAGACGCTTCGCGATAGGATATATCAGGATAACGATGACGATACGAGTCCCGATTTGATTAGCGAAATGTTCACAATAAACGGTAAAACATTAACTATTGAACATGACGTTTTGCAATCACAAAAGTCCATTTCATCTCCTGAAGGAAGAACGGTTACGAATCGCTACAACCCGGCAAACCTTCTTGTTGAAAGTCTCAATATTCCCAATCTGTATGAAATGAACTACGGATATGACACCAGGGGTCGGTTGACATCTCTCAGTACCGGAACACGAACCACTTACTTTGTCTATAATGCAGAGGGATTCCTGGCTTCTATTACCGATCCTGCAGGCTTCACAACCACCTACGATTACGATCCGGTGGGACGGGTGATAGCGGCTCACCGCCCCGACGGCAGCTCTCTCTGGCATACCTATGACGGAAACGGAAACATGGAAGTTCTGACGACACCATCCGATGTTGACCACATATTCAGTTACAACACCGTTAATTCAAACGACTATTACCAAACGCCCCTCAGTGGAGGCTACAGTTATGTATACGATAGAGACAGGCGATTGATCAGGACAAACTACCCCTCAGGGGCACAGATCAATAACATCTATGACAAAACGAGACTTGTTCAGATACGGACACCGGAAGGTACCATTGATTATAACTATCTTTGCGGAACCAAAGTGGGCTCTATAACCGACGGTACCGATACCGTTGTCTATGACTATGACGGAACACTCATCACCAGGGAAGCGCTAAGCGGCACAATCGATCAAACACTTTCCTATATCTACAACAGCGATTTTGCCATGAACAACTTTGCCTATGCCGGTGCCACCGAAGCCTACAGGTACGATAATGATGGTCTCCTTATCGGCTCGGGAAGATTCACTATATCGCGTAATCTTGACAACGGTCTTCCCGAATCGGTGACAGACAGTAATATGGTTCTGGATCGCAGCTTCAACGGCTATGGCGAGGTCGACAGAGAATCTTACGGTGTTGCGGGGAGTGGAATAGTTGCATGGGATGTTATTAGGGATGACAACGGAAGAATCACAGATAAAACGGAAATGATTGGCGGCAGTACAGAAGACTTTTCTTACACCTACGATTCTCTTGGACGGCTCCTCACGGTAACAAAAGAGAGTATTCTAATCGAAGAATATCAGTACGGCGATAACGGAGCCCGTATTTACGAGATGAACAACCTCAGGGGAATAGCAGGACGAAACCTTGTCTATTCTGAAGAGGATCACCTCCTTACCGCTGGAACAGCAACCTATCAATATGATCTCGATGGATTCTTGACGACAAAGACAGATGAGGGTGAGGAAACTTTCTATGACTATTCCACTCGGGGCGAACTCCTGGGCGTTACCCTGCCGGATGGCACAACGATTGATTATGACCATGATCCCCTCGGAAGGAGAATTGCCAAAAGGGTCAACGGAACCATTACTGAAAAATACCTCTGGCAGGGGCTGACAAGACTTCTTGCCGTCTATGATGGAAACGACAATCTCATGATGCGGTTTGAGTATGCCGACGGCAGGATGCCATACGCTATGACAGAAGGTGGCTTGTCATATTACCTCACCTATGACCAGGTGGGATCGTTGAGAATTATTGCCGATGCTTCGGGAAATGTGGTAAAACGTATCGACTACGATTCCTTCGGTAACATCATTACCGATTCAAACTCTGCTTTTGACGTACCCTTTGGTTTTGCCGGAGGGCTCTTTGATAAAGACACCGGCCTGATCCGATTCGGCTACCGGGACTACGACCCCGACGTCGGCCGCTGGACCGCAAAAGACCCGATCCTCTTCGCCGGCGGCGATACCGACCTCTATGGATACTGTCTGAATGATCCGGTGAATTGGGTGGATACAATAGGGTTATGGGGAATTGAAATTGGCGGGTCGCTTATGGGGTTTGATTTTACAACTAATATTTATGACTCTAACAAAGGTTGGTTCACAAGCACTGAAACTGATATCGGCATTTCAACAACAGCTTTCGGCGGAGGTATTCATATCATCTTTGATGATCCATGTGACTTGCCGAGTGCCAATGATAGCGATTTGATGGTAATCTTGGGACTTGGTAAATACTTGGGGTTTTCTTATAGCCCTGATTTTACAAAAAAAAGTATTAACCTAGGCTTAAGCTTGGGACTTCCCTATATATCTTTTAGTACTTCTATCGAGAATTTTGCTACTAGTGTCGGCAAAGGTATTGAAAAAGTATTTAATTAAATGAATTGATGGAGACTGCGAAATGCATTTATATGAAATATTATTTTGGTTAGGATTGATATTATTAATAGCATGCTGTTGTTGCTTTGCCTTAGTGGGTATAAGAAATAGCGTGTTTGGCGGTCCTTATCGTTCACTGACCGCTGAACTCCGGCCTTTTGATATAAAATTATCTAAACTTGGCGGAGTATTATTTTTTATAAGCATATTATTTTTTATAATTGGTTTTGTATTACAGTAAAAAAAAAGGAATAGGTATAAATAGATAAATAGAGATAAATAGGGACAGCTGTCCCTAATTAGCACTAATTAACAATTGTTATGTAAAGGAATTATACTTTTTCAGGAGACTCTAATTAAGGATGATGCGCCTTCGGTAAGGAGTTTATATATCATTATTGGGAGGGTAAGTTCATAAACCATCAGCTGGGGATCAGCCAGTTGCAGAATTTTCAGAAGGTCTTCATCATCAGGGACCATTTGGTGAATAACAGCTTTTTCTCCAGCGTCAGGATTACACCAATCCGGAGGTGTCACGGAATATTGCCCAGAACAAGGCAAAGGCCGAACAGGATAAATAAGACAAGCATCATTGACGAGAAAAGGACACGGAATGCCCATTTGAAGATAATGCATGGAAAGAGGCCTGGTGACCGCAATGATATCATTAATTGGCATGGATGACGAGAAGGCATTGACCCGGGTGTGATCGATCACATTTGAAATATCATACCCTTTATGACGCCACTTTTCGTAGTTATGAATAAATTGCTTCAGCAATTCTTTTCTATCATATAAGTAATCAACAATTGCCATTCCATGGGTTAACGGCACAGCCACATAGTGGAAACAACAATAGGTACACCCTTTCAGGCAGGTTATCCTCTCGCCTTTTGAAGCAAGAGTTTTCACGAGAGTGTTGTAACTGTTATTGCGGGTCTGAATAAGGAGTTCCCGATATTTCCTGCATAATTCCCTGCGCCATGTCCCATATGCGCCGATGTTTTCTTTCGCTTCAATTTTCTTAATTTGCCGATAGCGGGATTTTGCCATTTTTGTCCTCAGGCAGCCCAGATGGATAAGACGTATCTGTTTTATTTAAGTGACTCCACAAACTTGGGTAAGACAGTATTTTCTATCCACTTAATGTGTATATCTCCTTCATTAAACTCGGGCTGCTCGATCAAGAACTGCAGGAAGGGAATATTTGTTTCTATTCCTTCGATTTTAAAATCCGCCAGTGCCGTTTTCATATTCACCAATGCCTCTGCACGGGTATCGCCTGTAGTGATCAGCTTGGCCAGTAATGAGTCATAGTATGGGCTGATTGTGCATCCCTCATGGCAATGTGTGTCTATCCGGACATTATTGCCATCCGGCAAGGCAAAATATGTTATGTCGCCGGGCGACGGCATAAAATCATCTTTGGCATCATCAGCCGTTATGCGACATTCGATAGCATGGCCTTTGAATTTAATATCCTCTTGCTGAAGTGAGAGAGGGGCTCCAAAAGCAACCTGAATTTGCTCCTTTACCAGGTCTATGCCCGTTATCTCCTCCGTAACCGGGTGTTCGACCTGGATACGAGTGTTCACTTCCATAAAATAAAATTCATTACGATCTTTATCGACCAGGAATTCTACCGTGCCCGCACTATTATAACCAATATTTGAAGTAAGGGCTACGGCCGCTTCCAGAATTTTATTCCTTAAATCATCGGGAAGATTGTGCGGATGAGCTTCTTCTATTACTTTCTGGTAATGCCTCTGCGTGGAACAGTCCCTTTTCCCCAAATGGATAACTTTACCGAAGTTATCGCCGATTACCTGTACTTCCACATGCCGGGCATTTTGTAAATAGCGCTCTAAAAATAGAGTCGAGTCACCAAAAGCCTGACGTGCCTCATTAGAAGCCATATCGAAAGCATTTTTTAAATTTTCCTGTTCAGTGACGATACGCATCCCACGACCACCGCCGCCGGCAGCCGCTTTAAAAATAAAGGGGAAGCCTATTTTTTGAACTTCGGCTTCCACGTCACAAAAATTGCCGAGTCTTTCACTCCCCTCAGTCATGGGAACATTGCTGATTATGGCCAGACTTCGCGCACATATTTTGTCTCCCAGTTGCCTCATCGTTGCTGAACGTGGACCAATAAAAATGATCCCACTTTTCTCACATGCGTCAACTAAATCCGGATTTTCAGCAAGAAAACCATATCCCGGGTGAATTGCATCGGCGCCGCTCGCTAAAGCAGCATTGATAATATTAGGTATATTAAGATAGCTCAAATTAACCTGGGGAGGGCCAATACAGACAACCTCATCGGCCATTCTAGCTCCCATGCTTTCCCTGTCAGCTTCTGAAACAACTAATACTGTCTCTATACCCAGTTCCTTACAGGTTTTGATAATGCGGACAGCAATCTCACCTCTGTTGGCAACAAGTACTTTTCTTTTTTTCATAAATCCTTTCACCTCAAAATATTAAGAAAGAATTTCTCATTCCCTCTCGCATATTTTAATCAGGCTGGTGGCCATTGTTCATGGCCGCCAGCCTGGATATCCACTCTCGGATTGATAGGATTATTACTCCGGTCTGATGAGCATTAATACCTCACCCTTTTTAACCAGCTTTCCGCTTTCCGCAAGAATCTTCGCTACCTCCCCTTTGACACCGGCACTGACGGACCGAAAACACTTCATTATTTCCATTAAGCAGACTACGGTATCTTCATTAACCTGATCACCTTCCTCCACGAAACAAGGTTCTCCAGGACTGGGTCTGCGATAGAAAACACTGTTTACCGACGCTTCAATCGGCACGAGGCCATCCGCATTTGCTTCACTCATAGAACTTTACCTCCATATTTCTAATAACTTATTTTTTGATACTTATTATTTTCTGCTGACTGTGGCTGCATACTCTGAAACGGTTTCAGGCAGCCGGCATTATTGACACAGGCTACTACCCACTGTGAACCTACTCTTATAGATACTTTTTATAAGCATCAGGTCCGCCCGGGATGACGTCTTTCATTGCCTCACCCATCAAAATTAAATGCAGACAGTAGTCTTCGTCTGAAGCATCAGGTGAAAGGCCCAACTTTCTCTTTATTTCTTCAACCGAAGGTTCCGAATTTACATACCCGACAATATTGGCAGCCTTTTCTTTGATCTTTTTGGCCTGGGGAAGACTCAAAAGCTTGTCTCGGAGGTTTTGATCCATATCGGCAATTCCGGCATCTTCGATACCGAACAGACCGGCGGCATGCTCGATCATGGCGTCGATGCATTGTTCCCAACGTCCCAGTTGCACATTAAGAACAGCCTGAGTCACAATGTACTGCGAGAACGGGGTAATCATGACGGGATCCCCCATCTCTTTCAAAATACGCGGAATTTCCTCCAGCACTTCCTGCAGCTTTTCCGGGATGCCCAATTGTTCCAGCTGCGTTTTCGTATTGGAGATGACGCCCCCGGGAATCTGGTGTTTATAGTATGTCAAATCAAAGGGCAGGGGGTAATTATCGACGGGATGGCCAAAAGCCTTCCCAATTTTGGTCAGACGCTCCGATATGATTTCCAGTTTTTCTACATTCATGGTGTGTTTTATGCCGAGCTCCTCGGCATTGCGTATGATATCGAAGACGGAAGGATGAGAAGAACTGTATGCCAGCGGAGGAACACAGGTTGTTATTTTCCTCACACCCAGCTGCATGGCTACTGTAGCGTTATACGTATGCAAGCCGTTCATGCCGTGAGCGTGGAGCTCAAGAGGTGTGCCGTTGGCATTCTTCTGCATGGCGGGGATGAGGGTTCTGAGACGCTCCGACGTCAGCAATCCATCCACATCCTTAATGCACAGGCTGATCGGCTTGTATTTCTCGACGACTTCCTTCACTTGAGCGCCGTAAAACTCGTCGTTATGCCGGGGACCGTGCCCGATGGCGAAATAGGGTATGGTTTCTATCCCCATTGCTCTAAACATCGGGAATATAAAGGGGAATTCATTCTTGATCTCATCTCGGGTACAGCAGATGCACGCGGCCTGGTTAATTTTCGGTAACCAGTTTTTAATCACCCCGTAACAGGTCCGTATCAATGTTCTATTCTCAGGCGGAGTCGTGACAGTCATCATCTGACCCATGGTGGTTACCATAATGTCTGAATCCGTATTCTTCAGCTTATCCCTGAACATAGCATACATGATGCGAGGATCTTCATTAAAGAAACGGGCGCTGATCATGGGCTGGGCGCCATGCCACGGACCATTGATGGAACAAAATCCGGCTTCGGCAATTTCGTCGAGAACCGGCTCTATCATATGATAGCTCATCATCATGCCCCACAAGCTCTGTGTTCCATCACGCAGTGTTTCGTCGACCAACTGGAGCGTTTTATTGTCACTCATAAGTTTTCCCTCCTTTTTTTTAAGCTCTATTGTTTCAGTGGAATCGTTTTGGCAAGCAGTGCCGTCAGCTTGAATAATATGAAGCCAGCCAATGCTTGACCAATACCTGATAGGAGAACAGCTGAACCTGTCTGAAACCACCTCTCAACCGGAGCCGAAATTACCTTTTATTCCAAAAACCAAAACAGCAACACCTAGAATCACTATCCGTTTTTCTTCCGTATTTCCGAACACCATCTATCATTACCCGGACATCACCACCCTTCTCGTCATCTTTGTTTTGTTAAGTTATTGTCTCAAGAAGCAATTAAATAACTTCTGCTGTCTCCACTTTTCCTCCTTTCTTCCCTTGATAATGTTTTGTTATATTCCTGCTGGCACAGCGCCTCGAGGCCTTCGCACAACTCGCTTGGTTATCCTTTCGTTTTGTTGCCTGGTGTGACAGACACGGCATAATCGCGAAAGGCCGCCTGGGTTGTATACTGATAACTAAACCCCAGATCTTTCTTCAGCTTGCCATTTTCGGCCCACCAGGGATAGCGGAGCATGTTCATCGTGGGACTGGGGAATTCGCTGATGGAGGTCAACCTCAGGCTCCAGGCAATTTTGTTGAGAAAGTACATGAGGGCAAACGGCAGGGAAATTTTCGTATTCCCGAGCATCCGGATCATCTCGTCGAATGTTATCAGGCCGTCACCGGCAACATTGTAAATGCCTCCTCTTCTTTTCCGCAAAAGAAGAATCATGGCTCTGACGAGATCGTCCTCATGGGCATACTGCAGGGGCTGCGTCTTCACGGGAAGAAACACAAACCGTTTCTGGAGATATCTCGCCAGCGGATTATCGAATGCCGGTCCGACAACGAAACAGGCACGGAGAATGGTCAGCACCGTATCAGGATACTTTCCGGAAAGATCATGTCTGCCAAAGATCCTCTCGATCTCCTTTTTCGTTTTGCTGTAGACCAGATCATCATTTCCCCGGAGAGGACTATCTTCCGTCAGGGGACAATCATTGTCTGGATGAAAACCGTATGCGGTCGTCGAACTTGTATAGAGAAACTGTTTGACGCCTGCCTGCAGGGAAGAAAACAGAACATTTCTGGTTCCGTTAATATTGATATCCTCCATGAGCTTAGTGTCATGGATCGGGGGCAAAACAAAGGCCGTATGGACAACCGTGTCGATCTTGTGCTGCCGGAGCAGATCGGCAAGTGGCTCTCGGACATCGAGCTTGACAAAATGAAAATTCTGCGCATCTCCCGCCGGTGGGCGGATATCGATACCGATGATAGATCGGACATCCTGACACGCACCCAATGCGCCGATAAGCTTTTGAGCGATGTATCCTGATGCCCCAGTAACAAGAATCGATTCCATGCCCATTATTTATCCTTATGGCTCTTCTGGTTTTTGCTAGGAAGCTAACTATTCAGCCCCTGGTCATTTCAGAACCCAGGAAGATATCTGATCCGTGAGACTTCGGGGGACAAAGCGCAGCAAAACGTCGTGAATAAACCAGTTACGCAGCCCCGGAATATAAACGGTCTTCCCTTTCAGGAAGGCACGGAGTCCTTTGCGCGCAATATCTTCAGGAGAGCTCAGTCCGCAGATAAGATACCAGCGCAGATGCGTCGGGAAATCCTCTCCCTTCAGCATAGGTGTATTGGTATAGGAAGGGTTCAGAGTGCAGACAGAAACGCCCGTTCCCTTGAGTTCCTGATTGATCGCCTCGCTGAAGTTCTGGACAAAGGCCTTGGTTGCGCTATAAACAGCTTGGTAGACCGACGGTTGAAATGCGGAAACGGATGACACGTTCAGTATCCGACCTTCCCCTCTTTTGACCATGTCGCCGACAAAAAGATGGGTCAGGCGGAAATAGGCAATAATGTTTACTTTGATAAGCATTTCCTGTCTGTCCAACGCAAGACGGTGAAAATCTCCATAAGCCATCAAACCGGCATTGTTCACGAGGACGTGGATGAACTCCCCGGTACTGGTGATTTCCTCATGGATTGTCTCCGGCCCTCTTTCGGCAGCGAGATCGACGGGATAGGTATAAACCCGGACGCCGTACCGGCGTTTCAGATCTTCCGCCCAGGCCGACAGCTCGGGGGATTCCGCAGGATAGCATCCCAGAAACAGATGCGCCCCCTCTTTAGCAAAGGCCTCGGAAAGAGCCTTGCCGATGCCGGACGACGCCCCCGTAATCAGGACATTCTTATCCGTAAGAGAGATCATTCTTCCTCCTGTTTTCACCCGATCCCGCAGATACAGGGATATTCCCTGGCGACAGGATTATCGGTCAAAGTCGCCGGGAAACCAATGTATATGGTTGTTGCTATTTCGTCGTAAGGCCAGACAAGACCAATACGTTTTTTGAGCCGTGGATTGAGATTCACAGGTTCCACACCGAAACCGGAGTAAAAGGTTACCAGTACGTCGCACATTTTTGTGAATTCTCAAACACAGCCATGCCACTTCCTACTTCTTTTGAATTTGGTTCAATGGCAGCAATGTACTCGCAGATTACGCATGATTAAATAATATCATCACTTCTCATACCTTTTATTAAGCCGGTGATGGCTTTACGATAGTATTCAATGGCCCACTTCGTTGAGTGTCCTTCTTTATCGAGATACCACCTCGTGGCGAATCCATGATAGATGGCGGAAATGCACCGCGCGGTGTCCTCGGGATCGGTTTTCGGAAAAATCCCTTTTTCAATGCCTTCGCTTACCGCAACTCGGAGCATGTCGACCCACCTCTCTACCCACTCGTGAAAAATCCTCCGGTGAATATCGTTCCGAACGGCCAGGGCATGGCAATCGAACAGGAGTGGATATCCGCTGTTCACATCTTGATCATCCCAATTAAAAAGCCAATCGAAGGAAAGGATCTTCTCCATGGGATCGGAAAAACTGTTAATCCTCTCCTGGCTGCGCGCAAAGATCCGATCGAAAAACTCCTGAAAAACCGCCTCGAAAAGCTCATCCTTAGAGGAGAAATAGTAATTTAATCCTCCTTTGGAAAAACCGGCGCTTTTGGCGATATCATCCATTGTAACATTGAAACTTCCATCTTCGGAGATCTTCCGCAAAGCACAATCAATAATACTCGCTCTTTTCACCGATTCCCTTTTCTTAGCATCTCCTTCCATTGACTTTACTCCTACCTTCATTTACAAACCGACCGGTCGGTCTGAAAATACAAACAATTGTTTTTCCTGTCAAGGAAATTATTTTCTCGCACAAAAAAAAAGAGGCATTTCTTCGATAGTTAGTAACTACTCAGGTAGCCCACCGTGGAGGCGCCCTTTTTCGTTGACAGTTCGATTGTTGCGATAGTATTGTCATTTCATGCCACGCGTCGCACGAATCATTGCAAAAGATTATCCATACCATGTGACCCAGAGAGGGAACTATCGGCAGTCCGTTTTTGAATCTGTCGCAGATTACCGGCAATATCTTGAATGGCTCAAGGAATATTCGGAGAAGTATTCGCTGGATATCTGGTCGTACTGTTTGATGAGCAATCATGTTCATTTTGTGTGTGTCCCCCGTAATGACAACTCACTTGCCCG
>Ga0272442_10006367_pt1 | contig 15534 bp, 15 predicted proteins | sample SSMForm2O_FD_200262 | JGI IMG/M metagenome (GOLD analysis project Ga0272442, IMG submission 200262) | Marine sediment archaeal communities from Little Sippewissett salt marsh, Falmouth, MA, United States - SSM-Form-2O | ecosystem: Environmental > Aquatic > Marine > Wetlands > Sediment ...
AAATCCGACTCGTCTTTTCCGGCCAATTTTAATTCCCTAAGGATCGGAAATTTAAGATATATTCTAAATTTCTGAACAGTAGTCGTTAATTCTAAATCGGTGTTTTTTCTGAAATAGCCCTCTAAATCTTTTGCCAATCCGGGAATTTTGGCGCTTCTTTTCAAATCCACGAAATCTAAATCTTCGGAAAGCCGATTCAAACCAAAACAATGGAAAAGGCAGGAGCCGCCGTAGAAAACAAGTTCGCTGTATTTTGGATTGGAATAAATAAAATCAAGAACCACTATCTGAAGTTTTTCTTTCAACAGATTCCTTTTAAAAATCTGATTTCTGGACGCCGATTTAGATAAAAGGTCTTTTAAAAATGTTTTTAATGTTTCCATAGTTTATAAAGAATGATAAAAATTTCATTCATCTTTTTTGATTTTTCCAGTTTAATATAACTTTTCAATTCTTCCATGTCTTTTTCCGTTATTTCTCCTAAATTCAGCCGGAGTTCCTCTATCGCATTTTCATTAGTCAAGAGATTTTTCCTAAAATAAAGAAAATCGAAAAGCGCTTTGGCTTTGGTTGCCCTCATAATATTGAAAACACCTTCTTTTATAATATCAAAACCGCAGAACAGTTCATCCTTGATTTTATGATAGAAAAAATTGCCTAACTTATTAGAAAAATGCGCGGTTTTGTTCTTAGTCGCCGAGGTGAAATTTTTAGTTAGTTCAGTTAAAAGATTATGCCGGCAAAGAATATAATCAAGACTCAAATATGAGGGCTGATAAAGAAGATTAGCCAAAAATTCGTGGTACTGACTCATTTCACGATTGCCAAGCAGATAACGCTCGGTCACATATGTTCCCTTTTTGAGCCGAATCAGTTTGCCTGTTTTTTCATAACGGGAAAAGAGAATTTTGAGGTAATTTTTGTTTTTCTCAATAGATGACAAATCATCCAAGGTAAAATAAGGCAAGTTTTCTACCGAAGCAATAATTCTCTTTATCTTTATATCATTTCTCATAATATACTAAATAGTATACTTTTAGAAACGATTTGTCAAGGGGGAAGAGTATAAGGCAAACTGATGATTAATGAATATCAAATAGATTATGTTTTTTCTGCTTTTGCTATTCTGTGTTGTCTATTTTATTTATATCTTCTAATTTACGAATGCGTTCATGCAGTGACGATAAGATATTATGAGAATAGAAACCGATAATACCTATCCAAAAGACTAACATAGGCCAAAATTCATATGCCCTGCTTTTTTCTTCAAGTAGTGAAATAATAGAGAATCCTACCGCAGCCATCATTAAAATATAAGATATCCATTCCAAAGTAAATAATTGTTTTGATATTTTCATTACATTTGATTTGGCTATAACTACCTATTTTTGCTGTAAGAGAGCTGTATCCTTATCCACTCTGTATTGTATATTGTTGACTTTATCATCAATCAAATAACCCTCCGGGAAAGGAACTGTAAAAATGCTATCCTTGAAGGCTGGGTCATTTGCTACAACATTAGAAGCATGCCATACAAATCTATTATAGTTATTTTTTTCTGGCGGTTCTAACGGAGACGGCAAATTCGACTCAATAGTGACTTCCATGGGCCACCATATACCCGTAGATACTTCTTTCAGCTTGCTTACCTTTGCCTGAAACATAACACGTTTACTACCATCTTTAAATGTTTTTATGTATTCATGCCCAATTAAAGCAAAACCACGTCCTGGATCAAGCCACCAACTTTCTTGACTGCTTTTTGCTTTTGTTTTAATTTTGATAGACCTGACACCTTCAAATAGTTCCCGTGTAAACTCAAAGGAGGACAGAACCTTCGTTTTGGGGTCATCTGCCCATTGGAAAATTTGAGAAAACCTGTAATCGTTCCCAATTCGAGCAAACTGCAAAGAGACATTTTTCCCTGTGAGAGTTCCTATTCGTTTAGACTCTAATTCTTCCGGAACTGTAGAAAGAAGTTGTCCTTCATTTCGGGAGAAAGTTTCCCCATAATACCCTGCAGTATGACGAACTAGCCTACCATATTGTCCATCAAACCCAACAGAATAACTACTTTCTCTATAAGATAAAGTAGTACCATCAGAAACTTCTATTATATCCTTGGATACATCCACCCTTGCTTTGTTATCTAATATTCCGCTAAACCAGGCTGTAGATGATTGGTAAACTGGCGTTCTCTGCCAAGGATCAGAAAGAAGCTCTCTTTTCTCTCCCCATGCCTCCGAGGTAATTTTTATATTCAAGAGATTTTCTTCTGCAACTTTAATTTGTTGTGCCAAATCTTTTAATTTATTAACCGGTAAAATAGGGTTCGGATTTTCTGCCCAAACAGTAAGCCATCTAATAAACAAAATCAAAATAATTCCCAATAGAATCGATATACTATACTTATACAATCCATCTCGTATAGCTTCCATAGATATCTTTTTACTTATATTAGTAATCATAGATTAAATTCCTTAATAATCTTCCTTAATAGATACTATTGACACTTATAATGATTGCCACGATATACGTAATCCGATAGTGCTCCCAGATCGCTACACTCACAAACATAACCTAAAAAAACTTCGAATACATCTTCACAAAATACTGCAAACAAATAAACACACGAATCATCTACTACAATACTACATCCAGGAGCACAACTTGCACATTTGGCACTAGTAGTATGCAACGTATGTACTTCCCAATTGCAAAATGCACCTACATCTCCAGGAGAACATGACATATCTTCTATGGTTGCAGCTCCACAATTTGAGATATGTGCTGTTGGTGGTAATTGCGGTTCAGTCCAATTACATGTCTCACCGTTTGGATCACACTTTTGCACACAAGTTTTCTCACTACAACATTTATTTGAAGCACAGCATTCCCCATCACAACATTGTTCCCCTTCATCACAACAATCACCGCCTTTACTGCCATAGCAACCGCAATAATAAGGGGTAAAAGAAGGAACAGGAGCTGAATATGGCCCACCTGGTGAACCCGGTATAGTTTCTCCGGGACAACATTGCATACAGCAATGCACTTTATCAGGACACTCCTTACAAGACGGTGGTGGATTTCCTCCTTCATCAGCATGCCCCACCACTACAGGCATCCCAGACAAAACCAACAAACACCCCAACAGAATAATACTGAAACGGCCAATACCGCTTTTCATAACGGCCTCCTTTTTTGCCTGTATTATACCCCCCCCTAAAAATTGTCAATGTTCAGACGTAATGCGGTTTTTTCTGTTCTCTTGGGATTATTATATCACTCGATTATAATGCGGGGAAACTGGGCAAGAATTTGAAGAAACTCATAGAAAAGGAACAACTTATTTCGCAATTTCTATTTTTTCTGCTTTTTCTTCTTCACCCCATTTGTATTCTACCCCTTCTATCCTATCATACATTGGAGTGCCTTTAGGGATGTCAAGATTCTTAAAATCAAATACTGAATCTTTCACTTCGGTATCGGGGTCAAAGTTCAACACTTCTATTTCTACTCTGTATTTTGTCGGCAGTTCTCCTTTGAATTTTCTTGACTCTTCATATGTAAGGTTTGTGATATACCATGTTGAAGTGTATCGTTCCCAGTTTGCTTGATAATGGACCTCTACCATACTACCAGAGCGATTAATTTCTGAAACGGATTTGAACTTGACGGGCCGAAAATCGGCTTGCGGATCCAGAACCAGGGTTCTGGAATGATAAAGATTATCATTTTTGTCCCCTTCTAATTTTACTTCAAGCAAACCATCAACATTGTAGTGTGTTTCTATTGCTCTGGTATATTTTAGAAATATATCCATCTGCCGTACAAACGGCATTTGATAAATCCGAGTCAATGTTTCCGGATGAAAATCATACCCCATGCTACGATATTTAATAGGTTGGGTAGTGGGTAGACGAGCAGCATTACTCCGCTTTGCATCATAAAGGAATCTCATATCGGATGTATTGATATTAGCGGATAAAAACTTGCCTTTATCCCCATTTTCTTTAATTTCGTAAAATTCAGAAAGAGATGCTTCTCCTTTAAAAGCAAAATCAACAAGAAATTTCTGTTCTGTCGTTTCGATCTTTGTACCGCGGGGTTTTATTAATGTAGTTTCTCCCGTATCATAATCTTTTGTAATTTCTTGGGATGGGACAACCTCTGAAAATATTAGAACTCTTGATAGACCCCTCCCTTGATATGTTCTCTTGAGACTTTTTTCAAAGGTATTACAAATTGTTCTTAACAAATCCTCGGTATTATTACTGGGCTTAGCAAAACTATAGGGAACATTTCTCCACACCATTCCAATAATACCAACTAATATAAGTAATATATGACATTTCTTTCCCATTTGTGCAATCATTTGATCTGTCCCAAATTAAGGAGAAAAATTTTTATGGTAACACCTAAATTATCTTAAAATATGCATATTATTATATTTAATTTAGAATGAACCACACATAAATCCGTATGAACGACAGGCTTCCGCCCCTCTTTTACATCCTGCATCATAATAGCAATAGTATTGTATTTGACAAAGGCTTCCAGGTCCATCTACACATGAATAACACTCAAGGGGCCCGGTACACAGACCATTTGTAAGGCCAGTTCCATATGTTTCGCTGGCCGCTAAACACTCCGCTATGCCTCCATCATTCCACACGCATGCGTCCCCTATACTATCGCAATATCCATAATATTTTTTACAACAATGTCCACAACACTTTTTCAAAGTTGTCGGCTCAGTTGCCGTTCCATAAGACCCACCACTACCTGGTACTGTTTTAGAACAACATTTCCCAGTGCAACAATCATCACCACACGGAGTACAAGGCGGCGGAGTTCCTCCTCTCTCATCACCTCTCACCTGCGCTATCCAAACCGACGATACAGACAAAACCAACAAACACCCCAAAAGAATGATACTGAAACGGCCAATACCGCTTTTCATAACGGCCTCCTTTTTTGCCTGTATTATACCCCCCCCTAAAAATTGTCAATGTTCAGACGTAATGCGGTTTTTTCTGTTCTTTAGGATTATTATATCACTCGATTATAATGCGGGGGAATGGAAGTAATAATAAAAACTGTTTTTAATACAAGGAGAATTATTAAGTGCAGGTATTGCACTAATTACTCTTTTTCTTCTTTTAATTCTCTTATTTGTTCAAGCAATTCTTCTGCTGTGATATCCTGCCCAATCTTGAAATTCAATCCTCGAATTACATCAGTTACTATTGTTCCGTCAGTCCACTTCAATATAAATTGCTCATCAGGAATATCTTGATTTATTGCAACTTCTACGGTTTTATAAACTCCCTTGTAATCCTCATCTTGATGACAAATAGCTTCAACAGGAATCCAAATACCACCAGCAAATTCTTCTAGCTTAATTGAATCAAACCAAAACAATATTTTTCCATCAGTTGTGCCAATTTCTATTTTTAATGGTTGGAATCCTTGCTTAATATCTATCCAATATCTTTGTTCCCCATTAAAATTATTAAAACCTTTTTTAACTATATAACAGAGATGCCTATTGACAATTTCTATCCCTGTAAGTTTAACAAAAGCCCTTGGTTTTTGGGGTTTTGCAACATCAAAGGCAAACCTCTCTGGCGGATAATAAGTTAAAGCGTTAAGGTCAGTTTCTTCCTCTCCGATTGAACCTAGCCCAGGATCCTCAGGATTTTTGGGGTTTTTATACCATGTTAGATTTTCCCCTTCCGGGGTAATAGAAGATATTATTTGAGAACCATTTGTTAAATCAGTCCTTTCCAAATACTGCAAATTCCCTTTCTTTACCCATTTCATGTCATATTCCCAAAGTATCTTTTCTTCGCTCTTTCCGAGTTTTTGGCTAAAAATCAATTTATAATTAACAGCTATATTCTTAATTAAAGAGGCATTATGTTGAATTCCAGATAGTATGTAATCAACGGTTATATCATCATTTTCAGATAAGGCAAAAACATTAAAAGAGAAAAAACTAATCAAAAGAATTGTTATTAATATCAATTTTCTCATAATTTTTCTCTAAATTATTAAAATAAAAGGGAAGCAAATAATTATAATTTGTTTTCCCTTCCATCTCCTCTTTTATTTACCTGTCTCAAAATAGATTTACTTTTTTATTTGCAAACATAAACGCCGCTACAATCCCCAGCTGGTTTTGGAATACCACCTTTCCTCCACGTTTCACCACCATCATCTGAAAAACAAACCCACTTTGTTTTTTCCCCACAACTGGCAAACTTAGTTCCCGAGCATTTATCTTCGCCTTCGCAGGAAGCATACTTCCCAGATACGCAAATTCCCGAATTTAGACCTTTATCACATATATAAATTTCCTGCCCGTGGTATGTACATGCTACGGCACCATTAGCGCCATTGCTTTCCGCACAACTTCCATTCGGCTTGCAAACTTTGTAAGGTTTAGGACACCAATAAACTTTATGAGAAGATGACGTTCCATAAGGCCCACCACCACTTGATACTGTTTTGGAACAACATCCTTCAGTACAACAATCACTTCCACACGGAGTACAAGGCGGCGGAGTTCCTCCTCCCTCATCAGTATGTCCCACCATTACAGGCATCACAGACAAAACCAACAAACACCCCAACAGAATAATACTGAAACGGCCAATACCGCTTTTCATAACGGCCTCCTTTTTAATTTGGTTTGAGGATAGCACGGAATTTGACGTTTGTCAAGTGTAATCTCACCACAGCACGCTTATTTTGATAATTTCCCATATAACATAATCGAAAATTTTATCTATCTCAAAGCAAAATTATTACGGACAACACATGCCGCCGGGACAAACCTGCAACTGTTCTATATTGCATCCCCACATACTCCTCTGGACTTTGCGCAAGTCGGGATTATCCGGTTGTTCAACGCCGGCATCTTCCCAAGTAGTATCCAATGTGCGCTGGTCCTGCCACTTCCAATATTCAGCGTGCCCGTCAGCAAAAGAGAATGTCCCTCCGTTGCCGTGTCTTGTTTGAGGAATGTCCCACCAGGCTTCTGTGCTGAATAAAACAGACCAACTGCCGCAAGTTGCCTTGCCTTCATCAACAAAAACCATTCTCGCAGTTGTATCGCCGGAGATTTTCGTTATCTTTTGGAATTTTGCGGCTATGGTAGCGCCTGGCGGGAACCCGTCTGACGGGTCTATATCAGGTGTCCTGCCGCCGTTCATTTCGTCTGCTATGGCATAAGTTATAGGATATCCCGGTTCACCGCTGGGACATCTATACATTTTGGGTTCGTTAATATACGGCCACATTTCCCCTGATTTAATAGCGTCATCCCAGACTGATTGAGAAGCAATATCGCTAAATGGGCAATCGCCAAGGGTCGGGTCTGCATATATCCACCAATTGCCTACGGCGCCCTCTTCCGTATACCTTACATCGCTATGAGGAAGCCATCCATTATAATCATCCGCATACTGCATCCATGCGAGTGTCAATTGGCGAAGGTTGCTTAAGCAAACTGTGCGTCTGCCTTGTTCTCTGGCTACGTTTAATGCAGGCAACAGTAATGCTCCCAATATTCCTATAATAGAAATTACAACCAGAAGTTCTATAAGGGTAAACCCCCTCACCAAATATTTTGGTGTGGGGGTAAACCCCGTTGGAGATGCTTTCCTGCTCTTCCGCAAAAGCAAGAAACGGAAGAATTTACCGATAATCTCGCTCAAGCCATAACCTGTAATTACGGCCACACACATAATAATAGGCAGATAATATCTGTCCCAGTCAAGCGGCAGCCAAATGCCCATTCCTATAAAAGTCACAAAAAACCACAGGATAATAATGCTTTTTAAGGATAGTTTATTATTTTTTATAAAATATTCAATTTCTGCATATACAACTATTATCAATCCAAAAATAAAAAGGGCTAAGTCGAGTGGAATTTTAAATATATTTCCCAAAACTGCATAATTTCCCGGAAACATTGTCCTTTTAATAACAGAAATAAATTTTTCGCTCAATGAGGTTAAGGCGAGTTCGGAATTGTCCCTTTGTTGATTCTGCGTCACAAGAATCCTGTGTTTTACCATATCAACCGTTTTTTTATACGGTTGGTTATATAGGTGCGGGTTCATCCCCACAAAAACAAAGATAGCAATAAACGCAGAGATAAGCAAACTGATTACAATTATTTTAATATTTTTCGCCATTTTAAATTTATCTGCGCCGGAGCGGCCAGATTTCTTATATTGGATAATTTCCGTAATAACTATGAGAACGCAAAAACTCGCAAAAGTAATTGCTGTAAGGCCGCCGTTTAATTTAGTGCCGGTGGCAAGAGCGCCATTTATTCCGATAAACACGGTAAGAGCAAAAGTCGCTCGCATCCTCTGTTTAAGAAAAGATTCATAAAAAAACATCATCAATAAGATATTATCGGCTAAAAAAAATAAAATCGGGGCATCCGTCATGGCTCTCCTGCTCCATGCCAACATTACGGGGTTGTAAGCCAATAATAATGAGGCTATTACGCCTGCTTTCACACTGAGAGATTTCCTGCCGATATAATAAATCAATAAACAGGTAAAAGCGCCTAACAGTGCCATGGTAAATCTTGCAATATTAAGTAATTTTTCGGGAGGAACCGCCCCATGAGAAAAATTCCAATCGTATTTGGCAAAATCCCATCTTGTCATTTTTTGCAGGTCTCTGATTTTATCGCCTTGTCCTGTAAGCAATAACGCCAACCCGATTATATATTTCCCGACAGGGGGTTGGTCATAGGCATCAAATTGTTTCCACTCTTCGCTGTCAATGGCTTTATCCATGTAAAACAATTTGAAATATCTGGTATTGCGGAGCCAATAGTTTTCATCGCCGTGGAATAATTCTAAGTCTAAATATTGGCAAATTGCGCTGTTTGATTTTTGCAGGTATTTGAATATTCTGCCGTTTGTTACGAAGGGGACCAAAATAATAGAAAATAAAACTATTAAAACTAAAATTTCCTTCACCGCGTTAAATACTTTGCCTTTTGTCATTTTAAAATAATCGATAAAATTGCCTGCCGACTTTTATCATTTCTATTAATGTTAGAAATATTGTTTTCAACCCCACAGTGGACGAGCCCCAAATTCTTGGATAATGTTTTACTGCCAGTTCTTTAATAGGGTAGCCTGCCCTTTGCGCTTTTATTAAAATTTCCGCGTCTATAAAGGAATAACGAGATTGTATGTTCAGGTTTTGAATAACATCTTTTTTGAAAAGTTTAAATGCGCAATCTATGTCCCGCACCGCCAAGCCAAATAAAATTCGGATAGTTAAATTATATACCTTGGCGACAAAAATCCTATGCAGAGGGTCATTTCTTTTTACCCGATAGCCAATTACGATATCATTATTGTCGATATACTTAAGAAAAGTGTTTATTTGGCTGAAATCGTATTGGTTATCCATGGAAGTATAAAAGATTAAATCCTTGATTGCATGCTTGAATCCGTCCTTCAGAGTTGCTCCATAACAAAGATTTTTTTCATGGGAAACCACTTTTATTTTGTTGTTCTCTTGCGCCAACTGCTCTAACAAAGCTTTACTGTCGTCCGTGCTGCCGTCGTTTACAACGATAATTTCGTAGTCATCGGTTATTTTATTTAAGACAGAATTGACAGAGGATATTTGTTTGGCAATATTTTTTTCTTCATTATAACAAGGCAAAATTACCGATATATTTCTCGCCAAAGCGTTATCCTTAATTTTAAGTTTAATGCCTTTCTATCTTATCCACAAACACACCCGCAAAACAAGTATTAAAACTCTCTTTTTTGTCAAATTTTATAGTATATTGTGCAGGTCCCTTTAGCATAAATACTTTATAAACGCCTGCGGTAAAGTCATGAACCCGGCAAGACGCCAAAAGGGGAGATTCTTCGAAATCTTTTTCCGAGAGGGGGGTCCAACTATGTTTACTCCCGGTAACCTTATTATGGAAAGTTCTGGGCGAACTTCTTTGGGCTCTTCTTTTTACCGAGATGACATAATCCCTGTATTTGTTCCATCCTTCCTGATTGCCTTCGTTCCAAACCTGGTGGCTGTCTTTGTTCATAAAATAGAAGGAAACGGCGAATATCCCTTCGGGGATGTTGAGGTCCAAATAGATATGAGGCCCTTCCCGCATTAGAGGGCGTTCGTAAGATTCGGCATGGTCATCCCATTCCGTATGACGCCTGCCGCCGCCTAACGGGTCTTGTAAAGCCTTAGGATTATGAGTATTATCCCAACTGACCCACCCTCTTAGAATATCGTCAGGAGAAGCGCTTTCTCCTATAGAAGCGTAATAATGCATGTTGTAAAACGAATAAGGAGACTGCCTGTCGGAACCGCCGAGCAGGTCATAATAACTTCCCGGGGGATGGTGGTAGCCGCATAGTATCCAGGCATATTCTCCGTAATTTCCCATCCAATCGCCCATAGTGGACCAATCCTCGCCGATATAATATGCGCATTCTTGCTCCGGGCAGTTCTTAAGCAATTTATAAAATTTATAAATCAATTCTTTTTGATAAGTGGTTTGGTAAAAATTTACTTTGGGAGTTTCTTTGAAAGTAATTAGGTTCTTGCTAATTCTTTTGGGAAACTTGAAAGAGGGATTATTTGTTGTTATGCCTCCGCCATAAGTCCCTGCCCAAATATATCCGTCACTATCGGCAGTTATAGAATATACAAAACTGTCGGGCAATTGTTTTATAGAGACAATCTTGACTAAACCGGAATCCCTGCTGCCAAATCTTGTTATGCCTTCATGCCTATTAGTAAAAAAAACATTTCCTAAATTATCTTCCGCAATTTTTAAAAAATAATTTTCAGGATAATATAGATAAGGCAGAGTAATATGCTGCCAGTTTTTTGAGCCGGGCTGCAACTTGTTTAAACCGCTGCAGGTCGCTGCCCATACAATCCCACTCCGAGTTACAAGAACGTCATTTACTCTGCCGTCTCCTCCAAAGCTATTTTCAATAGAATAACTTCTCCAATCTGTGCCGTTAAATTTAGCAACACCTCCGAGAGAAAATCCCACCCAAAGATTTCCGTTTAAATCAAAATCCAAACATGTGATTTCACTTCTCGGAAGATAATCCGGCAAAGATATTTTTTCCCATTTGCCTTCGGAGGATAATTTCGCCAATCCCAATCCTGTAGCGCAGTAAGGAGTGTTATATTTATCAAAAGCAATGTCATATATACTATTCGCTGGAAGGCCATCCGCAGTATTGTAGTTTTTCATTTCGCCGTATTCATAATAAAACAGTCCCTGCCTTAGACTTGCAATCCAAACCCGCCCGCTGTCATCGCAGACAATTGAAAAACAATAAGGTATGTCAAACGTTTTAACAGTTCCTTTATCTACCAAAGTTACGCCGACTTCTTCGCCTGCTATCCAAAGGCGCTCATCTTTATCCCGGGCAACGGCAGTAACGAATTTGCCGGCAAAATCAGAACTTCGCCAGGTTTGCTTGGAACCTGCGCATACGGCACTATTAGAATATAAAATATAGAGGAAAAATAAAATCAGAAAGAATGTTTTTCTTATTTCCATTTTTAATAATTTCCGCTGACTGATTTTATAATGCCTAAATTGAAATTCACCATTGTTTATCCCTCTCCCTTTTTTGCTCCCGCCACATTCGCCATCTGTAAAAATTCGTGCCGAAATCTTCTCCGGTCATCTTAACAAGGGTCGATAACGCGCTTTGGCGAATATTAGTATCTTCATCCTGCAACGAATCAACAAGCAAATCCATTGCGGGGTCGCCTATACCGATACATATATCCCACCCTTCCTTCTCTATAAGACTTTTAATCCTCTCGTTTTTGCTTTCCGCGCCCCAGTTCATATTATCCAATATCCATAGCGTTCTATTCCTAACAAACTCATTTTTGTCATTTAATAGAGCGTTAATAATGGCATTTAACGCATCATCATCGTTTGTTTTTAGATATATTCTACTTAATATATATAGGCATTCCACTCTGAAAGGCACATTATCATCGTTATGTTCGAGCGCAAAAGCAACAGGTTCTATGGCGGATTTTCCAAGCAATGCCATCATTTGAGACGCTTTATTTTGTATATCTATGTCTTCATCATAGTTTAAAATTGAGATAAGCGGTTCCATCACTTGGCTGCCGCCTATTCTGCCCAACGCCTCAACTGCTCTATATCTAACACGTTTGTCCTCGTCTTCCAATGCGGCTATAAGCGGCTCTATGGCCCTATCATCGCCTATTTTCCCAAGAGAATATGCGGCTTGCCATCTAATATCTTCATCGTCTCCCTCTAAAACGGAAATAAGCGGCTCCACAGCCGGTTTTCCTATTTTAGTTAGATTTTTCGCTGCCTGTTCTCTTACTTTCCAATCATCGCTCTTTAATTGGGCTACCGAAGTGTTCACTGTATACATAGAAAAGAACCAGAATATACCTATAAGTAGTGCAAGAACCGAAAATCCCAGAATTAAACTTTTTTTCGTTGCTTTCATCTTCATAATACCATTCCCTAAAGATATTACGGTATTTTAGGTTAGTTTGAAAGAAGATGTCAATTTAGTTAATGAGATTATTACAATCTTTTATAGGAGAATATAAAAAGAATATAAAATAAGAAATAAGCATCAAGCACTAACTCGGATTTGGCTTGACTAATGGGGTACATTACATTACAGAGGACAGCACAAATTCTTTATTATGTCCACTTTTTCGGGGGCAGATCACTATTATATCACTGGATTAGAATACTTATTCGGAAAAATTCTTCTCCTCAGGAAATGTTTTCTGAATTAGTTCGCCAGTCTCCATGTTTATTATCGTTCTATACTCCCCAGCATCAATGTCTGGAACAGTAACATCCTCGTCAGTAACCTCATTAAGAACGCAGTTAGTTACTTCAATGCGTTCTTCCCTCTCTACATATTGTTTAATATCTTCTATTTTCTTACAGTAAGGGTTGAGTAGCTTATAATACTTCACCACACCTGCTTTGGGTATCCACGCACCGTTTGGCAATTGTTGCACAGTACAACTACGTTCCATCATTACAAATTCACGTTCCTTATCCCCCTGTTTCCCAATACTGCTAACAACATCTCTTGCAACAGTATATCCTTTGGCAGGGTCTATCCAATACTTTACTCTCAATTTATGTTTAGGGGTGAAGCTCTCTAGCACATAGCACATCGAGCCATTAATTTCTTCCTGACCAACCAGTTTAAGTTTTCCTTCTTTCACAACATTTGATTTTGACAAAGAACCTGATAAAGAATCACTGAAGAATTTTAATCCACTGCTCTTAAACCAATCCCAACTCAGACCAAACCTAAGCGGAAAAAGGAATGCTTCCCTGGGTCCTTTTTCAATTATAAGTTCCCTGCCTTTTCCGGAAGTCATGTATGAATCAGTAGGAGAGTAGTAGTAAGTGTCTTTGAGGAGAATTTCAGAGTGTTTTTCTTCATTCTCTTTGCGTGGGTCTACAGGTCCTTTGAATATGGTCTGGGTATATTCAACATCCAAGCGAATTCTATTATCTTTGATTAAGAATCGTGCTTTTCCTTTTTTAGACGAACTGCCTGACATGAAAGGGTCTTTTGCATGCTCTTTAAGGTCTTTTTTAAGCTGTTTAATGATATCTTCAATTTGATGCGGAGTAGCTCCCTGTCTCTTTGCCTGTTCTTTAGCTTCCTCTAAGACTAAGTCAGGCGGTCTCATATCAGCCTGCCTGTAATATGCAAAATTCAGGTCAAGAGCAGCACTTTTGATGAGCGACTCATTATAGGACATGCCTTTAGGAATAGTCTCCAGTATCTCTTCATCTGTCTGTGAGAATACTGCTCCGCTCTTTGCCGCTATGAGTAAAAAAGTCAGTACTACCACTAAATTCAAACAGAATCCTCTACTTTTATGCAATACCATTTCACTATCTCCTTCCACACAACGGATTCATCCTTAAAACTACTATAGTCACTATGGCTAGGATGATCCTGCACAACCAGATGTGTAGTCATAACTGGGATCGGTCCATCTACATACCGGTACTCTAGGTGGAGTCCCACCGGTGTCGACCCAAGCTAAGTAGCAATACTCGTGCCTACAACAAGCCACTGAGTGCTCAGAGCAACCGTTGGAACACAAACAAGTAGCATATCCGCACCCGAATCTCTTCTGTGTCTTAACATTTATACAGACTCCTCCCATCGACCTTCCACACCACGCTATTTCTGGCAAAGGGGGCATTGGTGGATCCCACGTAAGACAGCACTGCTCGTCTATGTCCAACCCTCCGCAACAGCCTTCTGGGTGTTCTACACTACAGCTTCTAACACATTCGTTCCCACTACAACATCTATTAGAAGAACAGCATTCCCCATCACAACATTGTTCTCCTTCATCACAACAATCACCGCCTTTACTGCCATAGCAGCCGCAATAATAAGGGGTAAAAGGAGGAATAGGAGCCCAATATGGGCCACCCGGTATACCCGGTATAGTTTCTCCTGGACAGCATTGCATACAGCAATGCACTTTATCAGGACACAGAGTACATTTTGGCGGATTGTCTCCTCCTCCCTCATCAGTATGCCCCACCATTACAGGCATCACAGACAAAACCAATAAACAACCCAAAAGAATGATACTGAAACGGCCAAGGCCTCTATTCATATAGCCTCCTTTTTGCCTGTATTATACCCCCCCCTAAAACGGTTTGTCAATCTGTTTTAAGTCCAATTATTCCAATACCTTAGCCTTCACCTCAACTTTGACATTTTCAGGCCAGAATTGAAATATAAATATGGAGTCCGATTTTAATTCGTTGAGTATTTCTTTTTTTAGAATAATTCCGTTTTCGTCATAATCAAAATGCCTGACCAAGTCGATACAATTCGTCCAGAAATATTTTTCTCTCACGGGTTTTTTTGTTTTTTCGTCGAGCAATACGATAGTAGCCAGTTTTGTGCCGTTGAAAGTTACGGGAATTATAATATCTGATTGGGCTTTCCCTTTTTGAACTGTTATAGAAGTTTTCTGAAATTTCGGCAAATCATACTGGATAATATTAAGCGGCACATTTATCCCGTTTGAAAAATAAAATCTTAAAGTCGAAACAATCCCAAGACGGGGAGTTTTAAGTAGTTCCGCAAGATACTCTTTTTTTACGGTTATCGTTGAATTCTCGCTGTCTAACACACAATATTGATTAACATGTTTATCCTTTTCATTATAAACATTAACCAGTTTATTGCCGTTTAGTTCCAATTTAATTTTTAAGTCCTCCGGCGGAGCATTGACCCTAAAATAATTGTCTACCGGAAATATGAATGAATTTGAGATGCCTTTGGACGCATTCATAGTTGCGTCTTTAAGTATTTTGTCCCGCCAAATCCTGCTTTTTCTGTCAAAATATGCCAATGCCCCATCATCCCACAAGAACAAAGGAATGCCGTATTTACGGGCTGTTTTGGTGACAAAATCGTGATAATACCAAGT
>Ga0272442_10006368_pt1 | contig 15530 bp, 14 predicted proteins | sample SSMForm2O_FD_200262 | JGI IMG/M metagenome (GOLD analysis project Ga0272442, IMG submission 200262) | Marine sediment archaeal communities from Little Sippewissett salt marsh, Falmouth, MA, United States - SSM-Form-2O | ecosystem: Environmental > Aquatic > Marine > Wetlands > Sediment ...
ATGGTGAACCTCCGCGAAGGATGGAGGGGGTACTTGCTTCAAGGGAGGTTCTTCTCCTGTCCTTTGGAGGGCTTATATGCGGTGGCAGCTACACGGTATGTACTCCGGAATCCGGTTCGCGCCAGACTGTGCAGCCAAGCGTGGGACTACCGATGGTCAAGCGCAAGATGGCTAGTTGGCCTGGAAGACACCGATCCTCTTGCTGCTTGGTCTCCTCTCCTCGATGAAATCCATGACTGGAGAGCTGTCCTTCGAGTTGAGCCGGAAGAAGCCATGCACATCAGGAAATGCACGCGAACAGGGCGTCCGCTATGCAGTGATGAGTTCCTCGGTCACTTGGAGAATCTAACAGGACGAAGCCTCCGCCTTCGGAAGCCGGGTCGCAAACCGAAGAAATGAGGTATGTGTCCCCCGATTTACAAGCCCCACGGTCCGAGGTTCTCTGACGGTCCGTGGCAGCCTACTCCGGCTCGTAGATGCAGCTCCAGATTTCGTCGAACACCGTCATGCCATTCTCGACCTTCGCTCTCGACACGATGTGGATGTACCCGTCGGCTCCCCAGGATTCGACGACGGCGTAGTTGCGCACGTATGTCAAGGAGTCAAGCGTGTCATACAGTGCCTCTGACTCACGCGCCGCAGAAATCAGGTATGTGTCCCTCGATCTCATGTAGGGCAAGATGCCCTTGTCTACGCCATTGAGGCCGTTCGAGCCAAGAGGACTGACCTGCCGTAACTTGTGATGAATCGAGAAACACATACCTCCTTCCCGATGTGCGATACGCGGCAACGAAGCGTGTGTTCCTCAATTCAACAGTGAGGCCTACTCCGGCTCGTACACGCAGCTCCAGATTTCGTCGGACACGGTTACGCCGTTCTCGACCTTTGTCCTCGATTCGATGTGGATGTACCCGTCGGCGCTTGCTTCGTACGCTCCCCAGGATTCGACGACGGCGTAGTTGCGCACGTAGGTGTATCCGACCAGCCGATACCCGGGTTGCGGTTCCGGACACGTGTACTGCATCGGTCGATAGACGCAGTACAGCGTTTCGTCCGACGTGACGGCGTTGTTCTCCGTACGCGTGACGGAGTGCAGGTATACGTACCCGTCTTCTCCGGGGTCATCCTCGCCCCAGTAGTCGACGCAAACGTAGTCCACGACGTACGTGTATCCGACGAGCACGTACCCCGGCTCCGGTTCCGGGCACGTCAGGGTCAACGTCTCTAACGGCGTGATCACAGGAGCCAGGCAAACGGATCCTACGTCGATCATCGTGACGCCGAGAAACGTGATCCGGCCGAATTGCGCGATCTCCGTCGTGTCGTATCCGTCGGCGGTGAACGAGAACCCCGAGAGGTCGTCGACGGTGTCGACTGAACCGCCTTCCGCCATCGGCGTTACGGTGAACGGCTGATCGGCGAGAGGAGCGCCGTCACATATGGACAAGGTTCCGGACACTGTGGCGCTCAACTCGGGGAGCGTCACGGTAAATGCGCCGTCTTGGTCCGTCGTTCCTTCCACAGCGGGTCCGGCCATCTCTTCATCCGATCCCGTGTTGCCGATCAAGACGGTGAACGGGTTCCATGCCCAGGAGGATCCTGTGCCGCTGGATGTGGAGACGACTTGCAAGGTTACGTGGAGATCGAGCTGCATCCCCCCGGCCGCGGCACGGAACACGAGCGCGTACGTCGATCCTGCCGTACCGGAAGGAACGGTGAACGCGTACGACGTGTTGAGCGTGCCCCACCCCGTCACGTTGAGGGTGTTCCACCCCGTGGGAACCGATGTAGAGAATACGGATATCGATTGCGACGGGGACACGATTGCCGTTAGAACGATTGTGCCGCTACAGCCTTCTACTACCGTGCACTGGACGGCATTCTGAGCCGTCTGCTGACAGCTCGAGCCGCCGCCTACCGTTACGTGACCGTTGAACTGCAGACTTGCCTGGGGTGACGCGGCAACGCCGAACAGCAAACACAGCGCCAGCGCCCCAACCACCATGCGAAGACCCCGCATCGGGATCACCTCCTGTCTCCCGGTTCCCCGGGTGCAGGCGAGCGACCCCCGACAGGCAGTTCGCCTGCGGCAGCAGTCTAGATCGACGACTGAGGTGTTGGCAATCGGTGCGGTCAACTACACCGCGGCGCGGCAGAATCCGCCGCGGCGCAGTTCGGTCGTCGCAGGCTCGATCCGTTACGATGGACGAATGGAACCGCTCAAGTTCGCTCCGCCTCCTCCCGCGCCGCTCGCCGAGCGGATGCGTCCGCAGACGCTCGATGACGTCGTCGGCCAGGAGTCGTTGCTCGGGCAGGATGCGCCGCTTCGGACGTTGATCGAACGGGATATGGTGCAGGCGGTCTTGTTCTGGGGACCGCCGGGAACCGGGAAGACAACGATCGGTCGAATCATCGCTGAGCGCTCGCATGCTTCGTTTGTCCACCTGTCGGCCGCGCTGGCCGGGGTGAAGGATGTGCGGAAGGTTCTCGACGAGTCGCAACGGCGGTTCCGCAGCGAGGGCCGACGCGATCTGCTGTTTCTCGACGAGATCCATCGCTTTAACCGGGCGCAACAGGATGTCCTGCTGACGTATCTGGAGGAAGGAAGCATTCTGTTCATCGGCGCGACCACCGAGAATCCGTCGTTTGCGCTGACATCGGCGCTGTTGTCGCGCAGCCAGCTGTTCTGCTTCGAGCTTCTAGGCGACGAGGCGATCGGGCAACTCGTTCGGCGAGCGCTCGCGGCCGAGCATGGCCTGGCCGGCCGCGTGCGGCTGGAAGACGGCGCGCTTCAAACGCTGATCGCGTTTGCCGACGGGGATGCGCGACGCGTACTCACGATCCTCGAACTGGCTGCGTCGACGGCAGCCGGTGATGTGATCGACTCGGCCGGCATCGAGCGTGCGGTCCAGCGCAAGGGGCTGCGGTACGATCGATCCGGCGATCAGCACTACGATCTGATCTCGGCGCTGCACAAGTCGGTCCGCAACTCGGATCCGGATGCGGCGCTCTACTGGTTGGCGCGGATCCTCGAAGGGGGAGAAGATCCGCGATTCCTTGCTCGCCGGCTGATCCGAATGGCGTCCGAAGACATCGGCCTGGCGGACCCGCAAGGGCTGTACCAGGCGGTGGCGGCGTGGCACGCGGTCGAGTGGCTCGGCGTGCCCGAGTGCGATCTCGCGCTGGCGCAGGCCGCGGTGTATCTTGCCTGTGCGCCGAAGAGCAATGCGCTCTACGCCGGCCTGGGCCGAGCCAAGCGGGATGTGCGTGAGCGAACGGCGGAGCCGGTGCCGCTTCACCTTCGCAATGCGCCGACGCGGCTTGCCAAGGACCTCGGACACGGGGCAGGCTACCTGTATGCCCATGATTTCGACGAGGCGCTGACGCCGATGACTTGTCTACCCCCATCGCTCGAAGGGACGACATATTATCGTCCGACGTCGCGAGGAGACGAGGCGAAAATCGCGGCTCGCCTTCGTCGCTGGCGGCAGATCATCGCCAAGCAACGCGAGCGATCGGCGTAAGAAGTGAAACCGGGTCCGCGATTTCGCAGACCCGGCTCCTTTCAGATTCCAGACGTTTCGTATCGAGTAACCGACTACGCCTCCTGGTGTAGGTGACGCTTGATGTCCAGCTTGGCCGACTTCTGGAACGGCTCGTCGACGAGGGTGATGCACTCCTTGTACTTGATTCGCTTAAACACCGCGAGATTCTCGTTCTTCTCCTTGATTGCCTCCCAGAGGTGCTCGTGCGCAGCCGACGGCGTCTCGATGCCGAGTTCCTTGAGCGCCGGCCAGTTCGGGTAAATCTGCGCACAGACTACGGGGATTCCCTGACGCGATCCCTCGTACACCATGATCTCGTCGACCGCCGGGATTCCGACGAGCTCCCACTCGATCTCCTCCGGGTACACGTTCTTGCCCGTCTCGAGAACGATTACGTTCTTGGCGCGTCCGGAGATGATGAGGCGTCCGTTCTTGTACGTTCCCAGGTCGCCGGTGTGGAACCATCCATCCGAGTCGATGACTTCATCGGTGGCGGCTTGGTTCTTGTAGTACCCGGCCATGATGTTCGGTCCTCGCGCGAGGATTTCGCCGACGCTGTCCTCATCCGGTCGTTCGATGCGAATCTCCACGCCATCGATCGCCGTCATTCCCGGTTCCTCGGCAAACGCCTCACACATGGTCAGGAGCGGTGCCGTCTCCGTGAGCCCGTACCCTTCCATGATGCCGATTCCCATTCGCCGGAACCCGGCGGCGGCCTCCGGATTCAACGGGGCCCCACCCGACGTGAAGAAGCGGAATTGCCTTCCGAACAGCTTGTTCTTGACGAGCCGCCCCATCACCGTAGGCGACGTGCGAGCAATCGATCGTTTGACGCCCGATGACTCAATTGAGTCCGCAACCCGGCCGTACAACACGTTGTACAGCTTGGGAACACCGAGGATGATCGTCGGTTTTGCCTTCTTCATGACGGCGGTCAAGTTACGATCGACCGGCGTGTAGCTGGTGGTGGCGCCGACGAGCAAGGGTGTAACGAGCGTGATGGTCAGTCCGTAGATGTGATTCCACGGTACGATGCTGAGGAAGGTGTCCGTTTGCGTCAACTCCACGACGGTTACCGCGGTTTGGGCGTTTGACGTGATGTTCGCGTGGGTGAGCATTGCGCCCTTGGCGTTCCCCGTAGTTCCCGACGTGTACATCAGGATGGCAAGTTCCGATGAGTCCACCTCGGTTCTCGGTGCCTCCGCCTTTCCAAGCAAGAGTGCATCGAGGAATTCCGCGCCCTCGTGCTTTGTTCGGTCCATCGAGATGATGAATCCGTCACGCAGAAGACTCTCTTTTAGTCCAATCACCGAATCGACGCTGCTGCCAGCGACGATGGCTCCCTTGACTCCGGCCTCGGCGAGGATCCGTTCGATTTCGCCTTTCTGAAGGTCGGGATCCAGAGGCACAACGACAGCGCCGCAGCGAAGGATTCCGAAGAAGCTGGTCGCCCATGCAGTGCGTGGCTTGCTGATCAGTGCAACGCGATCGCCCGCACCGACGCCGAGTTCCCCGAGCGCCGTCGTCAGGCGCCCCACCATTTCGCCGAGTCGCGCGTACGAGATCTCGTTTAGGACCAGCTGGATTCCGCGTCCGCGCTTGCGTTCCTTTGGAATCGGCATCCGCAGGGCCACGTTGTGCGAGTACGCAGCCACCGAGTCGTCAAACAACTTCCCTAGCGTTGGATACATATTGGCCTCACTCTCCCTCGTCGAACGTCTGGTTCCTCCTGCGCGCGCTCTCGTGAAAACGTCAACTACGCGGAGAGATACGACTCCGCTTCGAGCGCTGCAGCGGCGCCTTCGCCCGCTGCAATAACCGCCTGTGCGTATTGATGCGCTCCGACCCGCGCGTCGCCCGCCGCGAAAATCCCGGGTATGTTCGTACGGAATCGCGTGTCCGTTACGATGTACCCGTCGCGGGACAGGTCTACGGTTCCGCCAAGGAATGCGGTCTGCGGGTCGTGCCCGATATTGACAAACACCCCATCCGTTGGAAACTCCGTGACCTCGTCGGTCTTTAGGTTCCGCAGGCGAACGCCCGTGACGTGATCGTCCCCTACGATGCCTTCTACCACGCAGCTCCACAGGAATCGGATCTTCTCGTTTTGCTCGACGCGCTGGCGAAGAATACCGGTTCCCCTCACCGCTTTTGGGTCGTCGGCCGGATGGCGGACGACGATCGCGACCTCCCGGGCGTACCGGGTGAGGTACAGAGCGCTGGTGAGTCCGGAATCGCCGGCACCCACCTCGACGATCGATTTGTCGCGGAAGAAGAACCCGTCACACGTTGCGCAGTACGAAACGCCACGCCCCTTGAGACGGTCGGCTCCCTCGGCGGGAAGCAGACGCGGCCGGGAGCCGCAGGCGAGGATGATGACACGGGCGTTATACGTGCCGTGGGGTGTGACGACTCGGTGAAGGTCGGCTGCGGGCTCGATGCGCGTGACCTCGTCCTGGACGAACTGCGCCCCAAACCGTTCGGTTTGCTTGTGAAGGGTCTTCATCAGCTCCGGGGCGGAGACGGCCTGTTCGATACCCGGCCAGTTCTCGATGAGGTCGGTCTCGTTGAGTTGACCTCCCGGGATGGCTCGCTCGATTACGAGTGTAGACAGCAGAGCCCGTCCGCTGTAGATCGCGGCCGTCATTCCGGCTGGACCGGCTCCAATGACGAGTACATCGACGCTCTGCCTTGCCCCTGTCATGAGACGGATTATAGAGGAGGGCTACGATGCGTCAAAAACGTCGAGCGAGAACGTTCCCTTCGTCTCTTCGAGCACCTGCTCGATCCGCAGCTTGGCGGCCTCGAGCTGTTCCTTGACGGATGCCGCCAAGGTGAGCCCTTGCTCGAACAGCCCGATTGCCTCCTCGAGTGGAACGTCGTCTCGATCCAGCTTGGCAGTTACGTCCTGTAGTTTCGCGAGTGTTTCTTCGATAGTCACTCTCTCGTCACCTCGTCTACCGTAGATGTGGCCCGCCCGTCCTTGAATCGGGTTTCAATCGTTGTTCCCGCTGTGAGCTCGTCGGCCGACCGGATCGGTACGGGCGATCCAACGGGCGTTGTGATCGAGTAGCCGCGCTCGAGCGGCCGGTGTGGGTTCGACGCAGCGAGCAATGCTCCGGCTTGCTTCTCCGCCGTCGCGGTCCGTTGCCAAGCACGGCGAATCCCGCGCTTGATCGCTGCGATCTCGGTATCCAACTGCTGGGAGAGGGTCTCCTGCCGAGTACGTGGCGCGCGGAACGTTGCCGGTCGCAGGAACCGATCCAATTGTTCCCGACGATCCACGAGAACCCGCCGTATCCTCCGCGCGTTGGCGTTGGCCTGTTGCCGGAGCAGTGAAAGGATTTCGTTCTGGTCTGGCGTGGTCACTTCGGCCGCAGCCGTCGGTGTTGGCGCGCGCACGTCGGCGACGAAATCGCTGATCGAGAAGTCGATCTCGTGTCCCACTGCGGAAACGCACGGGATCGGACAGACGGATATCGCCCGTGCCAGAGCCTCGTCGTTGAACGCGGCCAGGTCCTCCGCCGACCCGCCGCCGCGGCCGATGATCACGAGGTCGAGCGGTGTCTCGGCTTGCGAAAAGCGGATCGCAGACTCGAGCGCGGCTGCGAGCTCACCGGGCGCGTTGTCCCCCTGAACGGCGGATGCAAACAAGTACAGCCGCGCCACCGGCCACCGGCGCCGGAACACCGAGACGATATCGTGGAACGCCGCTCCGCTCGATGACGTGATCACCGCCACATGGCGCGGGAATGTGGGAAGCGGCTTCTTCCGCTCGGGATCGAACAGCCCCTCCGACTGTAACTTCTTCTTCAGCGCCTCGAATGCCTGCTGTAGTGCGCCGGCTCCGACCGGCCGCACGAGCGTGGCGATGAACTGGTAACGGCCGCGCGGTTCGTACACGGTCAATCGTCCGAAGACGAGAACAGCAGTTCCAGGCTGGATTTCTTCGTCGAGCAACGGAGACACCGGCAGCCGGCCTCGAAAGCGAGCCGCACTGATCTCGGAGTCTCCGTCCGTCAGCGAGAAGTAGATGTGCCCGGACGGCGCTCGCTTCCAATCCGCGATCTCGCCGCGCAGCCAGATGTCGGCGAACTCGGTCTCCAGGAGTTCGCGGGCTCCTCGATTCAGTTCCGATACGGTGTACACGTGTTGCTCGGTCATGGGCCTTCTTGTCAGTGTAGCGAGCAGATTCGGTAACGCAAAGAAACGGTGCAAACCTTGAAACGTACGGAGTTTGCTTCTATAGTTCATCCATGTCTTGCGGCGACACAGGGCGGTTTCCCGCCGAGATGCGCCTCAAGCGGAGACGGGACTTTCGCAACGTCTACGCGAACGGATACGTGTGGACCGGATCCTGTTTTTCCGCGCACGTTTGCAGCAACGATATCGGTCCACGCCTTGGGATCACGATCCCCAAACGGTGGGGAACCGCAGTGGAGCGGAATCGGATGAAACGACGGATTCGGGAAGCCTTCCGACGGTGCATGGGAGCGCTTCCGAGCGTTGATCTCCTGGTGAAGCCGAAGCCGGAGTGTGCGAAGCAAGACGGAGAGACAATCGCGCGGCAGTTGATCGCGGCGGCGCACCGGACCGCCCGTGTGAAGGGAGAACAATGAAGACCGAAGCAATCTACCTGACCAAAGAGGGATACGACCTCATGCGTCAGGAGCTGAATCACGTGGAGAAAATCCTGTACGAGGAGATCCCCGACAAGCTGAAGACGTCGAAGCTCAACGGCGGAGATCTGCGCGAGAATAAAGAGTACATGTACCTTCAGAGCCAGCAGCAGTACTACGAACGTGAGGTGCGGCGGCTGACCACGATTCTCGAGTCCGCGGAAATCCTTCCGGAAGACCAGATCCTCAAGGATCAGATCGGTATTGGCTCGAGCTTCATCCTCCAGGATCTCACGATGCAAGAGTCAGGCAACTTTACGCTGGTCAGCGCAGCCGAGGTGGACTTGGAGAAGGGCAAGATCTCGGTGGCCAGCCCGGTGGGGCAGCTCCTCCTTGGGAAGAAGGAAGGCGATGAAGTAACCGCCGAGCTTCCCTGGGGCACGTCGAAGTTCCGCGTGATTGCGCTGAACCAGTAATCGGATATCCCGAAGAGGACACCATGACGGATCCCCTGTTTGAGGCGCGCGCGGCCAAGCGCCGCGAGTTGCTGACATCCGGATTGGACCCATACCCGGCGCGCGTTCCCTCGCATACGCCGATTGCCGTTCTGTTGGCGGAGTACGCCGAGTTGGATGCCGAATCGCGCTCGACCGATCGGTACAGCGCGGTCGGCCGCGTTACCGGCGCGCGCAAGATGGGCAAAGCGGCGTTCTTCGACTTGCGCGACGGCACCGGGAAGATTCAAGTGCATGCCACGCTCGACGGCCTTGGCGAAGAGGCGTTTGCGGCGTTTCTCGAAAGCGATATCGGTGACTTTCTCGCCGTGTCCGGGGACGTTTTCCGTACGAAGCGGGGGGAACTGTCGATCGGGGCCGATGAGGTTCGGTTGCTCTCCAAAGCGCTTCGACCGTTGCCGGAGAAGTGGCACGGATTGAAGGATCCCGAGCTGCGGCACCGGCATCGTTCACTCGACTTGATCTCGAACAGCGAGATTCGGGACGGGTTCGTGAAGCGCTCGAAGATGATCGCGGCGATCCGACGGACGCTCGACGAGGCGGGGTTCCTCGAGGTTGAGACGCCGGTCTTGCAGCCGATTCCCGGAGGGGCGAACGCGCGGCCGTTCATCACACACCACAACGCACTCGATATGGATCTGTATATGCGGATTGCCCTCGAACTGTATCTGAAACGCCTTCTGATCGGTGGGCTGGACCGCGTGTACGAGATTGGTAAGTGCTTCCGTAATGAGGGCGTCTCGACCGAGCACTTCCCTGAGTTCACGATGCTCGAGGTATATCAGGCGTACACCGATTACCACGGGATGATGGAGTTAGCCGAAACACTGATCCCGGCTGGTTTGATGGCGGCGCGTGGCTCGTTGACTGTGGAGTTCAAGGGTGTGTCGATCGACTTCACTCCACCGTGGCCGCGACGCAGCATGCTCGAACTGATCACACAGGCGTCGGGAATCGACATCTCCGATCCGTCGGCGGTTTCGATCCGCCGCCAGGCGGACGAGAAGGGAATCAGACTGCCGGGGAATCAGGTTGCTGCCTGGATCGACTTCCTGTTTGAGACGTACGTCGAACCCGATCTGTTGCAGCCGACGTTTATCGTTGACTACCCTGTGGCGTTGTCGCCGCTTGCGAAACGGAAGGCCGATGACGAACGCGTGGTCGAGCGATTCGAGCTGTTCGCTGCGGGGATGGAGATTGCTAATGCATTCTCGGAACTCAACGATCCGATCGATCAACGCGATCGTTTCCTCGAACAGGAGCAGTTGCGCGCCGCCGGAGACGACGAAGCGCAGCGCGTCGACGAAGACTTTCTGTTCGCGATGGAGCACGGGATGCCGCCGGCCGGCGGCATGGGGATCGGAATCGACCGGCTAGCAATGCTGTGCACGGGGCAGGAGTCGATTCGGGACGTCATCCTATTCCCGACCTTGCGACGAAAGGACGACGAGTGAGCGTGTGGGCGCGATGGATCGGCCGGCTCGATGGGATTGCCGACCGGGTGCTCCGGTGGGACGAAGCGGCGCTGACGGCGGTGAGCGAAAGCTCGATTATGCGGCCGTTTTCCCGTGTGTTCACCGTTGCGACGATCCTCGGCGACGGGTATATCTGGGGGGGGCTCGCGCTCGGTCTCTTGCTGTTCGGCGGGTCGATCGATCGGTACAACGTGTTGATCGCTTGCGGCGTGTCCATTGTGAACATCGGTTTGTTTCGTTTTCTGAAAGTCGTGTTTGCGCGTTCTCGCCCCAGTTTTGCAGTGGATACCGGACTCCGCTCTCGAATGATCGATTCGTACGCGTTCCCGTCCGGACACGCGGCTACGTCGTTCGGATTGGCGTATCTGGTTCAGGTCAGCTACCCGAGCATCGGGATCGGTGTTCTCGTGTACTCCGTTGCCGGCGTTATTGCCCTGTCGCGCGTGTATATGCGCGAGCACTTCCCGCTCGACGTGATATTCGGCGCTGCGTTCGGGACGGCTGTCGCCTGGCTGTTGTACCCGTTCTTCCGCTGGCTGTTCCTTTGAAACTACCCTGGTTGACCAAATAGAATGGCTGGGCTTTGCACTCACAACCACGTAAGGAGTGGCTGATGAATCAGCACCTGTCCAAGCGGGTTTCCGGCGCGAAACGATCTGCGATTCGCGAACTCCTCAAACTGACCGAACGACCGGATGTCATCTCGTTCGCCGGCGGGCTGCCGGCGCCCGAGACGTTCCCGGGAGAGAAGCTGGCCGAAATCGCGGCGGAAGAGCTGCGCGAACGGCCGCAGGACGTGCTGCAGTACAGCACGACGGAAGGCAGCCGCCGGCTGCGCGACGCGATCGTGGAGTGGCTCGAGCCGCAAGGAGTCCACGCCACACGAGATGAATTGCTTGTAACCACGGCGTCGCAACAAGGGCTCGACCTGGTCTGCAAGGCGTTCCTCGACCCGGGTGACGTGCTGTTCTGCGGTCTGCCGACCTACCTCGGCGCGGTACAGGCGTTCAATCTGTTCCAGGTGGACAAGGTTGGCGTCCCGTTGAACGAGGATGGGATGGACGTTGACGTGCTGCAGCGCCGGATTGCCGAACAGCGGGCCGCAGGCAAGCGCCTGAAGGCGATCTACGTGATCCCGGACTTCCAGAATCCGTCGGGGATCACGATGTCGCTCGAGCGGCGCAAACAGCTGCTCGAGATCGCCAAGCGCGAAGACCTCTTGATCATCGAAGACAATCCGTATGGGCACCTCCGGTTCGCCGGGACGGCGATCCCGCCGATCGCCAGCCTCGATGACGAAGGGCGCGTCGTAATGATGGTGACCTTCTCCAAGGTGCTGTGCTCCGGGCTGCGCCTTGCGGTGATGCTCGCGCGTGGCGTTCTGATGGATGCACTGGTCCGCGCCAAGCAGGCCACGGACCTTTGTACGTCGAAGCTGATCCAGATTATGGCGGCACGGTACATCGAAGAGGTGGGGCTCGAAAACCACCTTGAGACGATTCGCCCGATCTACCGTGTGAAGAAAGAAGCCATGGTCCGGGCTCTCGAGACGTACATGCCGAAGAACGCCGGCATCCGCTGGACCAATCCGGACGGCGGGCTGTTCGTCTGGGTTTGGCTGCCGGAAGGAATCGACACGGAGAAGCTGATCGATCGCGCAATCGAGCACAACGTAGCGTTTGTGCCCGGTGCTTCGGCGTTCGTCGACGGAAGTGGGAAGAACACGCTTCGTCTCGCGTTCTCGTTAATGGATGAAGAGAAGATCGACGAAGGCATACGCCGCCTTGCCGGCGTGGTGGAGGAAGCGCTCGCTGCGCTGGAGACGACGCCGATCGAAGCACACTAGGAAAGAGATCGCGAGGAGTCGAAACGCGCCCCGGATCCACGCGGATCCGGGGCGTTTCATTCATCCCAAAACAGAATCGGGAAGCGACGGTGCAAACGCGGTCAACAGACGGACGACGGCGTCAAAATCGTCGATTCGCAGCGTGGAGATCGGAGAGTGGATGAACCGGCACGGCACCGACACCACACCGGCTGGCACACCGCCTCGCGACAGGTGAATCGCACCGGCGTCGGTTCCGCCGTACGTCGGGAGCTTGTACTGGTACGGGATGCTTTTCGCCTCGGCCGTATTCTCCAGTGCGCCGAGCACCGCACGCGAGACGATGATCGAGCGATCGGCGACGCTGAGGGCCGGTCCCTTGCCGAGCCGAACCGGCTGACGATCCTCGGGCACGCCGGGCATGTCGGCACCGATTGTTCCCTCGACGGCGATTGCCAGCGTTGGGTCGACGGTATACGCAGCAGTCCGTGCACCCCGGAGGCCGACCTCCTCTCCGAATACAAAGCTGAACACCGTGGTCATCGGAAGGTCAACGTCGGCAAGGCGCTCTGCAGTCTGAATCAACGCGGCGCAACCGGCGCGGTCGTCGAACGCCTTTCCGGTCACGTACCCGTCACGGAGTTCGACGAACGGATAGTGGATGGTCAGTGGATCGCCGATCCGGATGCCCATCGCTCGAGCGTCGTTGTCCGACGTAGCACCGACGTCGATGAACATGTCCTCCATCGCGATCGGCTTCTTGCGATCCTCCGCAGATAGGATATGCGGCGGTGCCGTACCGATCACGCCGAGGCGGACCGACCCATCGCGGCAATGGATCTCAACACGATGACCGGGCACGATGCGGTCGTCCCATCCGCCGATCGGAGCGAACCGCAGGTATCCGTTGTTGTCGATCCACTTCACCATGAAACCGACTTCATCCATGTGGGCATCGAGCATCAGTACCCGGGGATCGGCGCCGTTGCGCCGTGCCAGTAGGTTCCCCAGCGGATCGACAGTGATCTCATCGACGTACGGCCGGATGTGCTCCGCGATCCGTTCCCGGACGTCGTCCTCGAACCCGGAGATTCCGAATGCATCGGATAGCTCTTGCAGCAGGGCTTTTGAGTCCATCAGCCAGCCTCCTCGTTCGTGTGCGTCGGCGAGAGTATAGGCGCGGTGTCAGCGTCTCACCATGTACAGCGTACACGTCTCACGCGTGCGGGTTCGCACCTTCATGATCGAAGCGTGGTGAGAATCGCCTCGGCCACGGTCAGCGGTACGCCGCCGCGGTCAGCGATTTCGTGAGCCGGTGCACGAAGCAGTGCATCGACCGATCCGAACGCTCGAATCAACGCGTTCTTGCGCTTCGGGCCGACGCCGGGAACGTCGTCCAGCACGGATGAGATGCTCCGTTTGGCGCGAAGCTTGCGGTGGTACGAGATCGCGAAGCGGTGGGCCTCGTCGCGGATGTGGCACAGCAAGAGAAGCCCTTTGCTGTCCTGCGATAGGCGAAGCGCCGTCTTCTGCCCCGGCCGGTACACCTGTTCGAGTCGTTTGGCGAGTCCGATCACGTCCATCCCCTCAATGTCCAGCTCGCTGAGTACCGACAGCGCGGCGTTCAGCTGGCCTTTCCCGCCGTCGACGAGGACCAGATCGGGCAGGTCGGCGAACTTGCGCTGTACCACGGTTGGATCGGCCAGTTCAGCCAGTGCCCGTTGGAATCGACGTTGCAGCATCTCCCGCATCATCGAGACGTCGTCGGGATGCCCGGAGATATGGATCTTGAATCGCCGGTACGCGTCCTTGCGCGGTCGTCCATCCTCGAATACCACCATCGATCCTACCGCCTGTTCGCCGCCGGTGTTGGAAATGTCGTATGCCTCTATCCGTTGCGGAATCGACGACAACGACAACGCTTCCGACAGCTCCATCAGCGCGGCGGTCGATTCTTCGGATCGTGCGACGTCTCGCTGTCGAGACGCAAGGGTGAACCGCGCGTTCTCCGATGCCAACTCGACAAGACGTCGCTTCTCACCTCGTTGCGGGCGATGCAACGTGACGCGGTTCCCGCGAAGCGAGGTCAGCCACGCTTCCAACGTTTCAACGTCTTCGATGGGGTGTGGAAGAAGCACCTGCTTCGGTACGTACGTCGCACTGGCGTAGTGCTGGGCAAGAAATGCAGACAGAATCTCGCCGGGATCAGGATCCATCGGCGCGCGCAGGCTGAATGCCTCGCGACCGGACACGCGTCCGCCGCGGATCTGGAAAACGAGAGCCAGCGCGTCCTCGCCGTCGATCGTTAAGCCGATCGCATCGCGGTCGATCAGGTCGGCGAGCGCGACCGACTGCCGTTCGAGCGATCGATTCAGCGCACCGAGCCGGTCGCGGATGCCGGCAGCACGTTCGTACTCCTGGTTTTCCGCGGCCTTGTGCATGTCGGCTTCAAGCTTGCGAATCAGACCGGTGATTCGGCCTTCGAGAAGCAGAGCGGCGCCGTCGACAGCGCGGGCGTATTCGGCTTGGTCGACCCGTTCGGCGCATGGAGCGAGGCAACGACCGATGTGGTAATTCAGACAGGGCCGTCGGGGGGTCTTGAGCGGCAGCGGAAGAGCGCACGTGCGGATCGGGAACAGCTTTTGCGCGAGCTTGAGCGTAGTGCGCATTGATTTGGCGCTGGTGTAGGGGCCGAAGTAGCGCGCACCGTCGGTTCCGCGGCGACGCACGACAAGGATCCGCGGGAACGGCTCGTTGGTAATCTTGAGGTACGGATAGCGCTTGTCGTCACGCAGCCGCACGTTGAACCGCGGCTGGTGGCGTTTGATCAGGCTGTCCTCAACGAGAAACGCTTCGGCTTCGGTTTTCGTCCGGATTACGTCGAAATCGGCGATCTCCGCCGCAAGGAGGCGGGTGCGTGTCGGCATCGTGCTGGGAGCCTGGAAGTACGAACGCACACGGGAGCGCAGCGCAGCGGCCTTGCCTACGTAGATAACCTCACCGGTCGCGTCCTTCATCAGGTACACACCGGGCGACGATGGAAGCCGGGACAGCTTTGCTTCGAGTTCTCTATCCATTCAAACCATCGTAGCTTGGTTGATTGCGCGGCTCAAACGCGGGTGAACCGTCGGGATTTCTTCACACGCACGACACACACCGACCAGTCTGCCTTCACATCTGGAGCCTACAGTTCGAAGTAGAACGACCAAACACCTAACCGTACCTCCTTACCGAAAAGGGTGCGAAGAGAGGGCCCCCCACCGGCCCTCTCTCCGTTTCTGGGCGCAGGTCGCCGCGCTTGATCGGGCTTGTAAGCGGGCTATAATTCGGAACTAGACTCTACTTACGGGGATGTAGCTCTAACCGGGAGAGCGCCCGCCTTGCACGCGGGAGGTTGGCGGTTCGAATCCGCTCATCTCCACCAGTACTGAGTGTCGTTGTCGCGTCGCAGCTTGTCTGCGGCGTCTTCTTCCGAGACATGTTCATCACAGCCGTTTATCGGCCGTCGCCTCCAAGCGACGGCGTCTCTACCGGTTCCTATTGCTTTCTAG
>Ga0272442_10006369_pt1 | contig 15530 bp, 8 predicted proteins | sample SSMForm2O_FD_200262 | JGI IMG/M metagenome (GOLD analysis project Ga0272442, IMG submission 200262) | Marine sediment archaeal communities from Little Sippewissett salt marsh, Falmouth, MA, United States - SSM-Form-2O | ecosystem: Environmental > Aquatic > Marine > Wetlands > Sediment ...
GTGGGAGATGATTTCCCTTCGAGGTATATCGACCTATTCCGGGAACGGAACATCAATCTGGATGGATTCGAGGTAGTGCCCGGAGGGAAAACATTTTTCTGGAGCGGGAAGTACCAGCACGATCTCAATATGCGAGACACCCTTGCAACCGAATTGAATGTCCTGGCGGATTTCAATCCTGTGGTGCCAAAGGAATTCCTGCATGCCGATGTCGTTATGCTCGGAAATTTGCACCCCGAGATCCAGGCCAGTGTCCTGGACCAAATGCAGGGCGTTCCAAAGCTCACCATCCTGGATACCATGAATTACTGGATGGACCATACCTGGGATTCTTTGATGAAAGTCATTAGCCGGGTAAACGTGATTGCCATCAATGACGAAGAAGCACGGCAATTGACCGGAGAGTACTCCCTGGTGCGGGCCGCCGACAAGATCAGTGCCATGGGCCCCGATTACGTGGTGATCAAAAAAGGAGAGAACGGAGCCCTCCTCTTCCACCAGAAACAGATTTTCTTTGCCCCTGCCCTGCCTTTGGAGGAAATATTTGACCCCACTGGGGCGGGAGACACTTTTGCCGGTGGTTTTGCAGGTTACCTGACCAGAACCGAGAACATATCGTTTGGGAACCTGAAGAATGCGGTAATCCATGGGGCTAATCTCGCTTCATTCTGTGTGGAGCGGTTTGGCACCGAACGACTACTGGACCTCAAATCCGAAGAAATTGCTGCCCGATTGCAGCAATTCAAGAATTTGACCCAGTTTGATTTTGAAGTTCAATAACCCCAGTCGAAAGGGGTTTTTTTAATACATTGTCTGCATGAGCGATGCTATCAAACACGAATGCGGGATCTCCCTGATTCGACTCCTCAAACCTCTTGACTACTACAAGGAGAAATACGGTACGGCCTTCTACGGGGTCAATAAAATGTACCTGATGATGGAAAAGCAGCACAACCGGGGGCAGGACGGTGCCGGATTCGCAAGCATAAAGCTGGACATGGACCCCGGGGAACGGTATATGAGTCGGATCCGTTCGATAGAATCTCAGCCGATTCAGGACATCTTTGACAGGATCAACCTCCGCATCAACAAGGCTATGGTGGAATCCCCGGAAGCTGCTTCTGACACGGAATGGCTCAAAAAGAACATCCCGTACATAGGGGAAGTCCTGCTCGGACATGTGCGTTACGGGACTTTTGGCAAGAACAGCATCGAAAGCGTTCACCCCTTCCTCAGACAGAACAACTGGATGCATCGCAACCTCATTGTGGCCGGTAATTTCAACATGACCAATGTGCGGGAGCTTTTCGAAAACCTGGTCTATCTGGGCCAGCATCCCAAGGAAATGGCAGACACCATCACCGTTATGGAAAAGATCGGACACTTCCTGGACGATGCCGTATCCAAGTTGTACAAACAAATCAAGAAAGAAGGGTATAACAAAATGGAAGCCTCTCCGATGATCGCTGACCGGCTTAAGGTTTCCAAGATCTTGCGTAAATCCTCAAAAAACTGGGATGGCGGATATGCAATGGCTGGGATGCTGGGGCACGGAGACGCTTTTGTGCTGAGGGATCCTTCAGGTATCCGCCCGGCTTATTATTACCAGGATGACGAAGTAGTGGTAGTGGCATCGGAAAGACCGGCCATACAAACCGTCTTTAATGTTTCCTATGATGCGGTCCACGAACTTCCTCCGGGCCACGCAATTATTATAAAAAAGGATGGAGGGGTTTCCATAGACCATGTACAGGAGGACCGCGAGCGAAAAGCCTGCTCCTTTGAACGCATTTATTTCTCGCGCGGAAATGACCGGGAAATTTACGAGGAGCGAAAGGAGCTGGGGCGGTTGCTTTTTCCGCAAATATTGAAAGCGATCGACAACGATATCCGAGGGACCGTGTTCTCCTATATCCCGAATACAGCCGAAACTTCCTTCCTGGGAATGATCCGCGAGGCGCAATCCTTCCTCAATAAAAAGAAGGAAGAACAGATCCTTGCACTTGGAAAGGACCTCAGCAGCGAGGCCCTGCATGAGATCCTGGATGTGCGGCCGCGCATAGAGAAGGTCGCCATAAAGGACGCCAAGCTGCGCACCTTTATTACACAGGACAGCAGTAGGGACGACCTGGTGGCCCATGTTTATGACATCACTTATGGTTCCGTTGAAAAAGGCGATTACCTCACCATCATTGACGATAGTATCGTTAGGGGTACCACCTTAAAGAAAAGCATACTCAAGATCCTGGATCGGCTCAATCCGAGAAAGATAATTGTCGTATCCTCAGCCCCTCAGATCCGTTATCCGGATTGTTATGGGATCGATATGGCAAAACTGGAGGACTTCATCGCCTTCAGGGCAGCCCTTGCACTCCACAAAGAGCGGGGGACCGAACATATCATTGATGAGATCTATCAAAAATGCAGGGAACAGACCGAACTTCCCGATGCCGATGTAGTCAACCACGTAAAGGGTTTTTATGCGCCTTTCTCGGCACAGGAGATTTCGCTGAAGATTGCCGAAATACTGGCCCCTCCAGATATTAAGTCAGAAGTAGAAATCATATACCAGACCATAGAGAATCTGCATAAGGCTTGCCCAAAGAACCTGGGGGATTGGTATTTTACAGGCGACTACCCAACCCCCGGAGGAAACCGGGTGGTGAACCGGGCTTTTATCAACTTTTATGAGGGCAAGAATCAGCGTGCCTACTGAGGCTGATCGATAAAATGCATACAATTATGCATTATATCGACAATATGTGTAGTTTATCGGATTTATACAATCTTGCTTTGCCTGCCGAGTACTTTAGGTCCTGCCATAGCATAAGTAGGTTAAGTTCATGGTAAGATTTGGGGCAAAAAAGGTGGATTAATTTCCACCTTTTTTATTTTGTAAAATGACCTTCGTAGGAATGACTACGGACCCGGAAAGTCCTCCTTTCAGCTTGCGTACTACTTCTCCCACAAAGCTTCAAACCCCCTGTATTTCAACGTTTAATAAGGGTTTTTATCCAAAAGCTTTTTGATTTTATACACCTCACCCTACTTTCGAAGAACCATAGCATAAGTAGGTTAAGTTCATGGTAAGATTTGGGGAAAAGGCAAGGGTAAAACCTTGCCTTTTTATTTTGCCCTGATGCTTACTGCCCCACCTTAAAAGGGCCTTAATTTCAGCTCGTTATTTCGATTTTCAAAGTCCTGACGCGACAATTTTTGTCAAATTCTCTTTGTTATTTCCCTAAATACCAGTATTTTAGTCTTGCCATAGCATAAGTAGGTTAAGTTTATGGTAAGATTTGGGATGAAAAGGGTAGAGTCTTCTCTGCCCTTTTCTGATTCCGAAAGACACTAAAAAAACCCCGAAGATCGGGGTTTGTGTTTTTAGGAAGCGGAGGATGCTTATTTGTGAGCTTCAAATCCTTCAGCCACCTTGGACCAGTTGATCACATTGAAAAAGGCCTGAATATAATCCGGACGGCGATTTTGGTAATGCAGGTAGTATGCGTGCTCCCAAACATCGATCCCAAGAATGGGGTATCCCCCGCATCCGGTATCTGGCATTAGGGTGTTGTCCTGATTCGGGGTAGAGCATACTTCCAGTTTCCCTCCTTTGTGAACGCATAACCAGGCCCATCCGGAACCAAACCTGCTTCCCGCAGCACTGCTGAAGGTATCTTTGAAACTTTCAAAAGAACCAAAAGATTGGTCTATGGCGCTCTTCAGGTCTCCATCAGGGCTTCCACCCCCATCTGGCGACATGACCTCCCAGTACAGGCAGTGATTGAAAAACCCACCTCCGTTATTGCGAACTGCCGTATTCGACATGTCCAGATTCGTCAGGATTTCTTCTATGGATTTTCCCTCAAGAGCAGTTCCCTGAATAGCTCCGTTCAGTTTAGTGGTATATCCGTTGTGATGCTTCGTATGATGGATTTCCATGGTCCTCGCATCGATATAGGGTTCCAGAGCATCGTATGCATAAGGTAAATTAGGTAGTTGGAATGACATAGTATGTGGTTTTTGTTAAAAATCTTGTTCATCAAAAATAAAGATTTTAACAAACGCTTTGCGCTAATTAATTGTTAAGAACCACGACAGAATCCTTATTTTGCAGTTTATGGCAGAAGCGCAATCGCCTTTCCGGATTTACAACGCCTCAGCGGGGTCAGGAAAGACGTTCACCCTTGCCAGGGAGTACCTGATCTTGTTGCTCCAACCGGGCGCAAATCAGGCCTATCGGCAAATCCTTGCCATTACTTTTACCAACAAGGCCGTTGGAGAGCTAAAGGTGAGGATCCTCAGAAGCCTCATGGCATTTTCGGTTAGGAATGGTTCTGCAGAGGCTTCCCCAATGTTCCAGTCGATTAAGGAGGCGCTGAACATTGACGCTGCTACCCTGCAGCTCCAAAGTCAAAAAGTGCTGCAAGAGCTGCTTCACAATTATGCTTTCTTCGATATTTCGACCATCGACAGATTCAACCACCGCATCCTGAGAACCTTTTCGCAGGACCTGCAGCTCCCGCCCAATTTTGAGGTGGTCCTGGATACGGACAGCCTTTTGATCCGGGCGGTTGATTCATTGATCGCAAGGGCCGGGACGCATCCGAAACTGACAGAAACCCTCGTCAACTTTGCCCTGGAAAAAACCGAGGAGGACCGGAGTTGGGATATCAGCAGGGATTTGTTTGAAATGGGCAGACTCCTTTTTGACGAGAATCATTACGATTATCTGGAGGTATTCCGGAATAAGAAAATGGATGACTTCCTCGCTTTGAAGAAGAACCTGGCCGCCAAGCGAAAACGGGAACGGGAAATCCTGGTCCAAACAGCTTCCGGAGTTCTGGGGTTGCTGGAATCCAATGACCTGGGAATTCAGGATTTTAAGGGAGGTTACTTTCCAAAGTTCATCGCTAAAATAGCCGGAGGGGATTTCAAACAGGACTTCACCGCCAGGTGGAAACAGGAATTTGGGAAAGAGCCCCCCTACCCTAAGAAGGCTTCCCTCTCCAAACAGGAACTGCTGAGTGGATTGTTGCCCAGGCTGGTTGATGATTTCGAAAAGATTCGCCACGCGATTCACCGACTGGGCTTTCTGGATAATGCCTATCAAAATATCGCCCCATTCACTGTGTTGGGAATGCTCCAGAGGGAATTGAACTCCTTGCGGGACGAAGGCGGCTTCCTGCCCATCTCATCTTTCAATGCCATAATCGCCAAAGAACTAAAGGACCAGCCCGTACCTTATATTTACGAAAGACTGGGGGAGCGCTACCGCCACTACTTTATCGATGAGTTCCAGGACACTTCCCTTCTCCAATGGACCAATATGGTACCCCTGATAAGCAATGCCCTGCAGGGGGTTGATGACCAGGGACAACAAGGGTCACTGGTCCTGGTTGGGGACGCCAAACAGGCCATTTACAGGTGGCGTGGCGGGAAGGCGGAACAATTCCTCAGTCTTATTGACGGAAGCGAAAATCCCTTTGCCATGGAAGCCCAAAAGGAAATGCTTCCCAGGAATTTCAGAAGCCACAGAACCCTGGTAGCCTTCAACAATGATTTCTTCCACAGCATTAGCAAGTATTTAAACCAGGGCAACTACGCCTCCTTATTCCAGGAAGGATCCAATCAATTGCACCACCATGACCGCCCGGGCCTGGTCCGTTTTGATTTTATTCCCAGTCCATCGGATTCCCCTGATGACGCCTATATGGACAGGACCCTTGAAATAATAAAGGATCTGACCCAAAAGGGGTATGCCTACAGGGATATCTGTATCCTGACCCGCCGGAAGGGAGAAGGAATACTCATTTCCGGCCATTTGATAAGGTCCGGGGTGCCTGTGATCTCTTCGGAGACGCTCCTTTTAAAAAATCATCCGGGTATTCAGTTCCTTATTCATCTGATAAACTATCTGCTCGCTCCGGATGATCCCAATCACGCATTCGGGATATTGTTCCACCTAAGCATAGACAAAGACGAAAGACACCAGTGGATACAGGAAAACCTCAGCCATGTAGACCGCCTGCTTCAGGATGCCTATCATTTCAATACCGGGAAGTCGAGACTAAAACCAATCTACGATTTGCTTGAAGAGGCCATACGGCAGTTCGACCTTGGGTCCGGGGAAGATGCCTACTTGATATTCCTTATGGACCTTGTGATGGAGGTCAGCCGGGAGAAGGGTTCTTCCCTGCAGGCCTTCCTGGATTACTGGCATGCGAAGGAAGATCAGCTAAGCATCCTCTCTCCGGAAGGCTTCGATGCCATTACCCTTATGACGATCCATAAATCAAAAGGACTGGAATTTCCTGTGGTGATCTACCCCTTTGCAGATTCCTTGATCTACTACGAAAAGAACCCGAAATTATGGCTACCGGTCGACCCGGCACAATACAGCGGGTTCTCCAACCTGCTGGTTAGCAAAAAGAAAGCCCTTTTGGAATACCAAGACCCCGCACCTGAATATTACAGGGAAGACAGGTGGAAACAAGAATTGGACGCCTTCAACCTCCTCTATGTGGCACATACCCGGGCCATCAAAGCACTCTATGTTATCAGCAAGGCCCGAAACAGCCCGGAGCCCGGGGATTCGCCAAAGTCCTACGGCGACCTGTATACGCTATACCTCAGGGAGAGAGGGCTCTGGGAAGAAAACAGGACATCTTATACCTTTGGAACACTGGATGGTGGCCACACCCCAGGCCCCCTGCCTGCCAGGAAGGATGTTGCACTGCGCTACACGACCAGGGACCGTACAGCCCTCAAAGTGGTAACACAGGCCAGCCGTTTATGGGACCCCGAACAAACCAGGGCCCTGGAGTTCGGGAATCTGATCCACTATGCCCTTAGCCTTATCCACACTTCGGAAAATATTGGCGAAGCGGTGGCTCAACTAGCCTGGGAGGGACTTATTTCTGCAAATGGACAAAAGGACCTTGTTGAGATGCTCAGGAGGGTCGTTGAGCATCCCCTGCTCGTCCCATATTACCGCCCAGGGCTCCACGTGCTCAATGAACAGGAGATCCTAGTCAAAAATGGATTAATTTTACGGCCTGACCGCCTGGTCTTTTCTCAGAACAGGGTAACGGTCATAGATTACAAGACCGGACAGAGAAAGGCTTCGCACAGTGATCAGGTACAGGCATATTGCCGAGCGCTGGAAGATACCGGTCGAAGCATTGAAGCTGCCATCATTGTATACATTGACGAAAAACAAATAACCCCTGAATTCATCTAAGTAAATATGTACGGATCCATTAAATCACATCTGGAAAAGGAACTCGATGCCATCAGAGAGGCAGGACTGTTTAAGGAAGAACGCATCATAACCTCCCCACAGGGTCCTGTCATCGAAATCTCCACAGGTGAGCAGGTGCTTAACTTCTGCGCAAACAATTATCTGGGCTTATCGGCTCACCCGGAGGTTATTCAGGCCGCCAAAGACACCCTTGATTCACATGGGTTCGGGATGTCTTCGGTGCGGTTTATTTGCGGCACCCAGGATATTCATAAAAAACTGGAAAAGCGGATCGCTGATTTTTACGGAACCGAAGACACCATATTATACGCCGCCGCCTTTGATGCCAACGGAGGTGTTTTCGAGCCACTCCTGGGGCCCGAGGATGCCATTATCTCAGATGCCCTGAACCACGCCTCGATCATCGATGGGGTCCGTTTGTGCAAGGCCAAGCGATACCGATACGCCAATGGGGACCTGGCAGATCTCAAGACCCAGCTGAAGCAGGCCGATGCAGATGGGGCCAGGTTCAAGCTCATCGTAACCGATGGCGTATTCTCTATGGACGGGCTGGTAGCTCCCCTGGACGGGATTTGCGATTTGGCGGAAGCCCACGATGCCCTGGTGATGATTGATGAATGCCACGCCACGGGCTTTATCGGGGAGACAGGCATAGGCACCCTGGAGGAGAAAGGTGTGCTCGGCAGGATCGATATTATTACCGGTACCCTGGGAAAAGCCTTGGGGGGTGCCATGGGAGGATATACTACCGGGAAGAAGGAAATCATTGAAATGCTTCGGCAGCGATCCCGGCCCTATTTGTTTTCAAACAGCCTGGCACCGGCCATTGTAGGGGCATCCCTGAAGGTCTTTGAACTGCTGGAAAAGGATCGAAGCCTAAAAAAACAGCTGGATGAAAACACCGCCTATTTTAAAAAAGGAATGAAGGACGCCGGTTTTGACATTATCGACGGGGACTCTGCTATTGTGCCGGTAATGCTTTACGATGCCAAGCTCTCCCAGGAGATGGCTGCCAGGCTGCTGGAGAAAGGCATTTATGTGATTGGATTCTTTTACCCCGTGGTGCCAAAAGGAAAGGCCCGTATCCGGGTTCAATTGTCTTCGGCACATACGCGCGAACACCTCGACAAAGCGATTCAGGCCTTTACTGAGGTAGGTAAAGAACTGGATGTGGTATAATTAGCTATTCCGTCAATAAGCAATGTGCAAAAAATGAGTAATTGATTTTGTTAATAAATTTTAACAACTTACATTTGCGTCTGATAAACACTTAAACTTAAAAATTAGAACATGAAACAGCTTAGCAGATTATTGGTTGTTGCCCTTGTACTACTTGGGTTTAACAACATCCAAGCTCAAAATGAGGATAATCCCTGGCAGTTCACAATCGGTATAAATGCAATCGATGTTTATCCGACGAATTCCAAGCCTTCCACTGCTTTCCCGCCTTATGAAACTGGAGGGTTGTTCGACGAGTACTTCAATGTTAATGACCACTGGAATATCCTGCCGTCTATCTCTTACCTGGGTCTCTCCCGGTACATAGGTGATGGATTCTCCCTTGGAGTTCGGGGATCGCTGAACCGGATCAGTAAACTTGGAGATACCAAACTGGATCCCTCAGTTTCCCACTATGCTGTAGACGGTGTAATTAAGTATAATCTGCTGAAGGACCGAAAGTTCATTCCCTTCCTCGAAATTGGTGGTGGTTATACCTGGGTAGACGGAATTGGAGCCGGTACGGTAAACGGTGGACTCGGTTTCGACTACTGGTTTAATGACTGGATCGGGTTGAATATCGAATCTGTTTACAAGCACGCCTTTGAAACCTATGGGGTAACCCACTTCCAGCACATGGCTGGTATTGCCATCCGCTTCGGAGGAACTGATACGGACGGAGACGGCATCTACGACAAGGACGATGCCTGTCCGGAGGTTGCCGGACTGGAAGCCTTCAACGGTTGTCCTGATTCTGACGGAGATGGCATCGAAGATGCAAAGGACGATTGTCCAAATACTCCCGGACCAAAAGAATACAACGGATGTCCTGACTCTGATGGAGACACCGTTATCGATAAAGACGATGCCTGCCCGAACACTCCAGGTCTTGTAGCCCTTGCTGGTTGTCCTGATGCTGATGGTGACGGTGTAGCTGACAAGGACGATGAGTGCCCGAACGAGGCAGGTCCTGCTGAAAACAACGGATGCCCATGGCCAGACAAAGACGGCGATGGCGTGCCAGACAAAGATGATCTCTGCCCAGAACTGGTAGGAACTGTGGCCAACAACGGTTGTCCAGAAGTTACTGAGTCTGTGCGCAAGGCACTTCTCGACTACGCCAAGACCATCCTGTTCGACACTGGTAAGGCCACTATCAAGCCTGCATCTGAAGAGGTTCTGACTAATATCGCAGATATCCTGGATGACTACCCGAACGTACAGTTCAGGATCGAAGGTCACACGGATAGCACTGGTAGCGAAAAGACTAACCAGAGACTTTCTCAGGAAAGAGCGCAGTCTGTAATGAACTACCTGATTGAGAAAGGTATTCCTTCTGAAAGGATGTCTGCTGTAGGATACGGCGAAGAACGTCCGATTGCAGACAACAATACACGTGAGGGAAGAAGGACGAACCGTAGGGTTGAAATCCACGGAGAGACCCCTAACAACTAGGTCCTATAATCAAGTAATGAAAAGCCCTGGCAGATTTGCCAGGGCTTTTTTTATTTTTAAGCATGTCTTCTTTTCTAGAATCCATCCTTGATGATTTTTCCAACTGGAAAACAGAGCCTGAGAAATGCATTTTTGTGCTTCCCAGCAAACGGGCAGGCTTTTTTCTGAAGACGCTGATGGCTCAAAAGGCTGACAAAACGCTGCTCGCTCCCAGGATCCACAGTGTGGAATCCTTTGTGGAAGACATCTCAGGCATGCGCTATGCTACCTCCACCAAACTCATGTTCAGCCTCTATGAAGCCTATTTGGAGCAGGAAGGTTTTGAAAAGGATTCCTTTTACGACTTCGCCAAATGGGGAAGGATGTTACTTCAGGACTTCAACGAGTTGGATCGATACCTGGTTGACACCGCAGACTTTTTTAATTATTTGGGATCAATCCAGGAAATCAGGCACTGGACCGTAGATGGCTCCTCAACGCCAATGATCGACCAGCGGGTCCGCTTTTGGAAATCCCTACAGGGTATTTACGAGGGGTTTCGCCATAAATTGGAGTCTGAAGGGCTGGGTTACCAGGGACAAATCTACAGGGCTGCCGTGGGCCGGGTCTCCTCCTACCTGGAATCGAAGGATGCTGACCAGCATATTTTTATTGGCTTCAATGCACTGAATCGGGCGGAAGAAGCCATTATAACAACCATACTCGATCGAGGAAATGGCTGTATTTACTGGGACGCCGACCCCTATTACCTGGAAAACCCCGTACACGATGCCGGTCTTTTCCTGCGAAAGCACCGGGCCAAATGGGAGTTTCTGGAAAAAGGTCCCCTAAAAGGCCTTAGCCGGCATTTTGCGGAACCAAAACGCATTGAAATAACAGGGCTTCCGAAATATGTCAGCCAGGCCAAATTCTGTGGTGGCCTCCTGGAAAAGATCCAAAAGGATCAAAATGGAGATTTGGGCAATACCGCCCTGGTCCTGGGAGAAGAATCCCTGCTAAACCCGATCTTGCACAGCCTGCCCAAAGGATTAACCTCAGTAAACGTTACCATGGGGGCTCCTCTGAAAGAAAGTCCCATTGCCCATTTGTTTGATGTGCTCCTGGAAGCCTTTTCGGGAATCTCGGTGGGCGGTATAGGCGCAAAACCGCTATTAAAGCTTCTTGGAAATCCATTTTTGTATTCCTGGTTCCTGGAGGAAGGCTTTGATGTTTTACGTGCAACAGGGACCCTGGTTCGTGAAAACAGATTGTATGTGACACCCCCGGAGTTGGAGCGGCTGGGGTTCCCAAAAACCCTGCAGCAACTCCTGTCCTTATCGCCTGCCGCAGCACCCCGGAACCTGATTTCTGGATTCACACAATTGATAGAGCGCCTGATCGCCTTTTACAGAAATGGATCTGACCGGGTAGCCCTTGAAAACCTGTATCAATTCCATGCGATCTTCAACCAGTTGAACGATTTGTCCGTGCAATATCCTTTCCTTGCCGATTTGAAATCGCTTCAAATGCTGTACGACCAACTATTGGAGGAAGAACGCATTGATTTTCAGGGGGAGCCTATGGAAGGCCTTCAAATCATGGGAATGCTTGAAAGCCGGAACCTCGATTTTGAAACGGTCATTATCACCTCGGTAAACGAAGGGGTCCTGCCCGCAGGCAAATCAAACGCCTCATTTATTCCCTTTGATGTAAAACGGGAGTTCGGACTCCCCACCCACAAGGAAAAAGACGCCGTCTACACCTATCACTTCTATCGGTTACTCCAGCGCGCCAAAACGGTATATATCTGCTACAACACAGAACCCGATGTGCTAAAAGGAGGGGAACCCAGCCGGTTTGTATATCAGCTTCAGACCGATCCGCTTATTTCAGAGCATGTCCGACATAGTCTTGCCGCTCCTGTTGTCGGGCCGGTCCCTAAGATTGATCCTGAAATTCCAAAGGGAACCTCCCTGTTGGGCCTCATCGAAAAAAAGGCTGCAGAAGGGTTTTCCCCCACTTCCCTAAGTCAATTTATCGAGGATCCGCTCATTTTCTACAAGAAACACCTCCTGGGGATCCGGGAAACGGATCAACTGGAAGAGACCGTTGCGGCCAATACGTTTGGAACGGTCATGCATGAGGCACTGGAAGTGCTCTACCAGCCTTTGGTGGGCGAAGTCCTAAAGCCGTCACATCTCAATGGATTAAAAGGAGATGCCCCATCCATCCTTAAAAAGGCCTTTCAGAAGCTCTACCTGAAAGGGGCCGAAGTCAGAGGGAAAAATCTCATCGCCCTGCAGGTGATGAACAAGTACCTCGAGATGTTTTTCCAGGTTGAAGAACAACGTATCCGCCGGCAGGAGGTTCGCATACTGGGAGTTGAAAAAAAACTGACCCGGCAACTAGAGATTCCGGGAATCCCGGAAAAGGTGCTGCTCAAGGGGACGGTGGACCGGATGGAGGAAGTGGATGGTCTGCTGCAGATCATCGATTACAAGACAGGACGCGTGGAACCCAGGGACCTTAGGATCAAAGAATGGGATTCCCTGTACGGCGATCCAAAAAAATCCAAAGCGTTTCAGGTGCTTTGTTATTCCTGGTTGTTCCAGGACCATACTGCGATACCAGAAACGGGAATCAGGGCAGGGGTATTTTCCTTTAAAAATATAAATGCCGGATTCCAGTGGTATGGACTCCATATGGCCGGCAGGGATTATGAAGAATCCATCTCCAGGGCGGTCCTGACGAAATTTGGCAGCACCCTGCAATCGCTGATCCAGGAAATCTTTAACCCGGATATCCCTTTTGCGCCAGTGGGACCCTGATCATTTCAAATCGGGACGTGAAGGTCTTACCTCGATCTTGCTCGGCAGGGTCCTCGGGTGCATTTTAAGAAGGTCCAGTACCATCTCTCCCACGTCTTCAGGCTGAATCTTCCAGGCATCCTTCTCGGAAGGGGTGTGATCATTAAAATAGGTAGCCACTGAACCTGGCATTATGGTTGAAACCTTGATGCCATAAGGCCTTAAATCGAGCATCACGGCCTGGGTAAAGCCCACCAGCCCGAATTTGGTGGCATTGTACCCGGCACCACTCTGGAAAAAATTGGTCCCGGCGAGGCTGGCAATAGTTATGTAGTATCCTTCGGATTCCTTAAGGGCTGGCAAGGCCGCTTTTAAGGTGTTATAAGGCCCTGTAAGGTTGATATCGACCATTTGGTGCCAGGCTTCTTCATCCAGCTGATCGATGGGCGCAAAACGCCCGACTCCGGCATTGGCGATGACCACGTCGACCTGTCCCCAGTCCTTTGTGATCCTTTCCAGGGCTTTTTTCTCCTGATCCATCTGAGACACATCGGAGACTATTACCATAACGTTTTCAACTCCCAAAGCTGCCGCTGCCTGCTCCAGGGCCTCCTTGTTTCTTCCGCTAATCGCCACTTTCATCCCCGCCTCAAGCAAGCTTCTTGCAATCCCATATCCTATTCCCTTTGAGCCCCCGGTGATGTAGGCTACTTTTCCCTTTAGGTCTTTCATTGTTTTTCTTTCCTTGTTTCAACTTTTATGAGCCTGTATTCCAATGACAGGGCTTACAATTTACCCAATGTATTTTGAATCTTCCCGAAAATGTCTTTTTTTTGCGGTCTATTCCTGGGGGATTAGCTCAGCTGGCTAGAGCGCTTGCATGGCATGCAAGAGGTCACCGGTTCGACTCCGGTATTCTCCACGATCACTCGCAATTTTATGTTGCAAGGATTAGGAAACAGAAAAACCGCCGAATCTTGTTCGAGCGGTTTTTTGTTTTCTAAGACTAGCATTGCGATCAGCAATGCTAGTAGCAACATAAAATTGCATTTGCAGGACTGGAGTTCACCGGAGCAGCGAAGCTACTCCGGTCTTAACTCGTCTTCTTCATTTACTTGAAAACACTATCCTTTACCCATAAGTCATCAGGCGAAGCGAACTGTAATTGCAGGACTGGAGTTACCCCGGAGCAGCGAAGCTACTCCGGTTTCAAATTACCTATTAAATCGATACTTGAGCAGATTTTTTGTTTTTAAACACCTGAGCCGTTAGGCGAAGCGAACTGTAATTGCAGGACTTCCTCCAGCGCACCGGCTGGCTCCTCACTAAAATAGCTCCACCGGAGCTATTTTGGTCGTTCGGCCCTGGATATGTTAGAATGCAAATATTCAACTACGGGGGCCCGCCCCCCCCATTATAAAGATATTCTTGCATCCTGCACAAACCCAGCACCCAAAAAACTCCAAAAAACCCAGTCCTTTCCCTAGTACTTCTTAACACTGAGCACAAGAACCGGGATCCTGACCGAGAATTCGCTTTTGAGAATACGGTTCTTTTCCCAGAGGGTTGAAAAGAATCCACGCTTCCTACGGAATACACAAAGAAGATCCGGCTGGTGCGCCTGCAGCTGTTCCAGCACGCCCAGATAGGTGCTCGCGTGTTCAACCATGGTTACCTGGCTGCTGATATCCATCAGGGCTGTATTAATCTTTAGGTCATCATCCGTATAGCCCGGGGTTTTGACCAATAGCAGGCTGATTTTTGATTTAAACATGCTCTGAATAGCCATCAATGGGTTCAGGATGCGCTTTCGCTTTAACACCCCTGATTTAAACGCGGTCAGGATATTTTTATAGGCATTGAACTGTATCCCCCTCGGTACGATCAGGGTCGGGATGTCCGTCCGCTTGATAATGCGCCCAGAGGTACTGCCCAGATAGAGCTCGTCATCGACTTCCACGCTCCTGGGCGAAATAATGATCAAATCGATCCCCAACTCCCGATCAAGTTCCTTCAACCCATCAATCAGGTCCCCTGAATACGTGGCTGCCTTAATACTTACCGACCCCTGATCAATCTTTTCGATCAACTCCCGGATGCGTTCTTTGCTGCTTTCAACGGATTTTTCCTTGATGTTTGCCAGGTCTCCCGCCCTCGAACTTACATTCAATACTTCCATGACATATAGCCCGGCGTCGAATTTGGCTGCAAAGTGCACAGCGTATTGCAGTGTTTCATGGCAGTCAGGAGAATTCCCTATCGGGACCAATATGTTTTTCATGAGAACCGTGTTAGGTTTAATATTCTAAATTTACGATAAAAACCAGAATCGTGATCCGCCTTGCGAAATTAACAGATCTGCCGCAAATAATGGGGCTTGCCAGGGCCTGTGCAGCACATCTATGTCAACAGGGGATCTTTCAGTGGAACGAGAAATACCCGTCACGGGAGGCCTTTCTCCTGGATATCGAACGTAAAGAGTTATGGGTTTTGGATTCAGCCCAGGGTCCCGTGGCAACTGTAGTGTTGTCCAGTCACATAGACGAGGAATACAAATCCATACAGTGGTTGAGTCCTGATCACAATAACAGGTATGTGCACCGATTGGCGGTTCACCCTACCAGCCAGGGCAAGGGTATTGCCCGCAAACTGATGGATTTTGCGGAATCCAAAGCCCGGGTGGAAGGCGCTGCCTCCATCCGCCTGGATACCTTCAGCCAAAACGAGCGGAACCAGCGCTTTTACCAAAATCGGGGATATACCCGGTTAGGCTCCGTTTACTTTCCACAGCAAAGCTCGCATCCTTT
>Ga0272442_10006370_pt1 | contig 15528 bp, 16 predicted proteins | sample SSMForm2O_FD_200262 | JGI IMG/M metagenome (GOLD analysis project Ga0272442, IMG submission 200262) | Marine sediment archaeal communities from Little Sippewissett salt marsh, Falmouth, MA, United States - SSM-Form-2O | ecosystem: Environmental > Aquatic > Marine > Wetlands > Sediment ...
GCAGATTTCAGAGAACTCGGCATTTTCGGCCAAAAAGCCATAGCCGGGATGAATCGCATCCGCATTGGTGATCTCGGCTGCGGAGATAATACGCTGGATGTTGAGATAGCTGTCCGAGGCGGGTGCGCGGCCGATGCATATATCCTCGTCCGCGAAACGCACATGAAGGCAGTCGCGGTCAGCCTCGCTGTAAACCGCCACTGTATCGATACCAAGCTCTTTGCATGTCCGGATTATCCTCAGAGCGATCTCGCCTCGGTTGGCGATGAGCACTTTCTTGAACCCTGTCACAAACTATCCCTCCGGCTCGATGAGAAACAGGCGGTGTCCGAATTCCACAGGCTGGGCGTTTTCCACACAGATCTCCCTGACAATTCCGGGCACTTCGCACTCGAGCTCATTCATCAGTTTCATCGCTTCGAGGATGCACAGGGTCTGGCCGAGCTTGACACGATCGCCGACCTCCACGAACGGAGCCGCTCCCGGGCTGGGGGCGCGGTAAAAAGTACCGACCATCGGCGAGGCGATTTCAACGAGACTGCTATCTTCCTTTGTTTCTTTTTCGGCAAGAGAGCTCTCAGAGGGTTGCGGGGAGGTGGGGACCAGCTCCGGGAGATGGTGCATGCCGGATGCAAGGGCCGCCAGATGAGGGTTTGCCGCAAGGGAGGCTGCTCCGGTCGGATTCTTCACTATTTTTATTCTCGAACCGCCGTCCTCGATCTCCAGCTCGTTGATCTGACTTTCCTCGACTATCTTTATCAGTTTTTTCAGATGTCTGACATCCATGAAAGCCTCGTTGGTTTGAGGATTCACCGCTAATATCCAAAATGGTAGCGGTGGTTTTATTTACCGCTGCAACACTGCCCACGGCCTGAAAAGGCAGACTTTCATTCGATAACAATCAAGGCTCAGGAAACTCTCTCCAGGTATTCGTTCGTGCGCCGGTCGACCTTGATCACTTCCCCCACGTTGAGGAACAGCGGCACATTCACCGTTGCTCCGGACTCGAGTTTCGCCGGCTTTGTCCCACCGCTCACCGTATCGCCGCGAACGCCCGGGTCGGTTTCCATAATTTTCAGCTCGATAAAAAACGGCAGCTCAACATTCAGAAGCGACTCATCCCGAAAAAGCCCGGTCACCTCCAGGTTCTCCTTGAGATATTTGACCTGCTCCCCGATTGCCTCTTCAGCGACAGGGAACTGTTCGAAAGTGTTTGAATCCATGAAATAGTAATGGCTGCCGTCGTTATAGAGATACTGCATCACCCTGCTGTCCAGACGCACCTCTTTAACTTTTTCCCCCGCACGGAAAGTTTTGTCCAGGACCGCGCCGCTGAGCACGTTTTTCAGCTTCGTCCTGACAAAAGCTCCTCCCTTTCCCGGTTTCACGTGCATGAACTCGACAATTGAAAACAGGACACCGTCGATATCGAGCACCATTCCGTTTCTGAAATCCGTAGTCGTAGCCAAACAACTCCCCCTTGAATTCTTTCTTTGTTTTGTTAACTGAAAATTCGCCCCTTTGAAACCAGATCATGCCGACAGAATTTTCAGCAGTCCCTGCACGGCCATCTCGTAGCCTTCCGGTCCGAATCCGCAGATTACCCCGGCTGCCTTGTCCGCCAGAGTGGATCGGTGGCGGAATTCCTCGCGGGCGAAAATATTTGACAGATGCACCTCGACAAAAGGCACCCCTACTGCGAGCAAGGCGTCCCGAATGGCCACGCTGGTGTGGGTGTAGGCCCCTGCGTTGATGATAATTCCATCCATTTTGCCATACTGGGCCTGGATTGTCTCGACCAGCTCACCTTCCCGGTTGGACTGGAAAAATTCGAGCACGCAACGATCCTTGAAACCGGCTTCGAGATTTTTCCGGATAGCCTCCAGCGAGACTGTACCGTAAATATCTTTTTCCCTGAGGCCGAGCATATTCAGGTTCGGCCCGTTAATTACAGCGATATTTTTTTTCATTGCAGTTGGTGTTCCCCGAGACCGTCAATCCGGCTCTCAAGCGTCCCGACGAGCTGATCCGGTCCCTCATTTTCTTTGATTTCCCGCTCTAGGCCTCAACCGAGGAGCCGGAATCATCCCCCAGCAGGAAACGGAATATCCTGTTGATTCTTTCCTCGAAGCGGTCGTTCAAACCGACGCCCACCTGAATCTTCGGGGCACCCTGTTCAGCCTCCGGTGCAGCTGCTTGTGCGGAGCTTTCTCTATCAGCCTCGCCGGCTTCAACCGGCGCCGGGGCGAGGTTCGGTTCGTCGCCGAGATGCGAGCTCACGTCTTCGAGCTTCTGTATCAGCTCAGTGTCTTCCTTCTCGCTTTCAACCAGTTTGCTGTATATTTCGTACGCCTGTTCATAATGGCCCTGAAGGCGGTAAATATCCGCCAGGGTATGTGTGATAAAAAGCTCACCAGGGCCTTGAGTGGGGGCCGCTTCTTTATCGTCCTCCAGCGGCTGCTCAGCCAACGGCTCAGGCTGCCCTGCTTCCTCGTCGGCCGCCAACGGCTCTTCCTCAGGCAGAGTGTCCTTTTCAGGCTCAACAGCTCCCAGCTTACCGGCCTGTTCATATAAGGCCTGAGCCTTATCCCCGGCGCCCTTTTGTTCGGCCAGAGCTGCAAGCCCCTTGAGCACCCTGATGTTCTCGCCGTCTTCCTCCGCCAGCTTTTGCAGCGTCTGTTCGGCTTGCTCCAGATCACCGCTCTCGGCCAGGCACTCGCCGAGAAGCACACGGGCGCTTGCAAAATCGGGAAACCGCTCCAGACCTTCCCGGCAGAGTTTCATCGCCCGCTCCAGTTCTCCGGCGCGCCTCAAGGCATCTGCCAGAGGGAGGAACAAGCGGGATTCGGGAGCCTGGGCAAACCGCTTTTCAAGCTCTCTGATTTCTTCTTCGAGCCCCATGGACCGATTTCATTTTAAAGCGATATCCGCCGGTGAATTATCAGACAGGCAGAGTCTTGCTCTGCCGTGCAGGGCAGACCGTCAGGCAAGGACTCCTCCAGCTCGGAAGGAAACCCCTTACCCGGCTTGCCTGCTTAACGATGAGATGACAATCACCGCTATCCGAATTGAATTTTCATAATAGCTGTCCCAAAAGTTAAAGTCAATCTTTTCCTGCCGAAACAAAACAGCTTTGCCAGGCATTTAAGATTTACAGGGAGGAGTATGATTGCCGAAAAATTATTCATATTTTCCAGCTAAACCGATAGTCCTGGAAAATTAATTGACTAAAATGCTAATTCATTGTTAAGTTAACAGGATAGTTTTCTAGCCGGTTTCACGCCAACTAAAAAGAATCAGCGAGGAAAATACTAGCCATGATGCAGACATTTCGAAATAATATGAAAATCGTTTTTTTCATCCTTATTTTCTTTTTTGTGGGATGGATGGGTGTTACGCTGACCGGTCTGGACGATTTCCTTCTGCAGCAAAGCCAGGCTGAGATCAAAGGTTTAAAATACGCCGGGACGGTTGACGGAAATAATATCGACCGGTCGTCTTACGACCAGCGGGTGCAGCGCACTGTGGACATGGCGACCAACCAGCGCGGCGGAGCCGGTCTTTCCGCCTGGGAGATCGACCAGCTTGCCGAGCAGGTCTGGAGCGAGATAGTCAACGAGATAGTGTTCGGCAAAGTTTACGATAAGCACCGGATAAATGTCAGCGACTCCGAAGTGGTGGAATATATCAAGGGCAACCCGCTGCCCGAGCTGGCACGCCTGCCCGATTTGCAGACAGACGGGCGTTTCGATTACGACAAGTATCACTCCCTGCTTTCCGATCCGCGGGCCGCCAGCCTGGTGTTCGAGCTGGAAAGGGACGCCAGGGAGAAAATCCCCAGTTTCAAGCTCTTCCTCGAGATCGCTTCGCTGAACAAGATTACGGACGCGGAACTAAAGCGGACCTATCAAATAATGGAAGAGAAAGTCCAGGTGCGCTATATCCGCCTGGCCAGCGATTCGCTGGTAGGAGACAGCGAAGTGGAAGTGAGCGCGCAGGAGATGAAAGATTATTACCAGGGCCACCTGGACGATTTCAAGCGCCCGGACATGGCCGACCTCTCCTATATCCTGATTCCGCTGACTCCGGGGAGCGCGGATAGTGCTGCGGTGCTCGACTCTCTCAAAACGATCATGAAGAAACTCGAGGCAGGAGAGCACTGGGACAGCCTCACTGTGCGCTACTCCCAGGACCCGCTTGCCTCCAGCGGAGGAAACCTCGGCTGGTTCGCCCGCGGCGATTACACGGATAAGAGAATGGTCGACCTGGCGTTTTCACTGCGGGTGGGCCAGGTTTCAAAACCCACTCTGACCGAAGCCGGCTATCAGGTGGTGCGCCTGGACAGCGTGCGTACCACAGAGGGTAAACGGCAGGTCAAGGCCCGACGCATTCTTCGCAAAATCGAGCCGGGACGCAGAAGGGCCAGCCAGATCAGGTCAAGTGCGCGGGCGCTGCGCAAGCTGATGCGCCAAAGCGATTCGGCCTTTGTCAACGTGGCAGCCGACAGCGGCTTTGCGGTGGCCAGAACCGGGCTTTTCGCAATCGGCGGACAGATCCCGGGTATAGAAACCAGCCGGGAACTGCTTGACTATGTTTACGGCACCAAAGTCGGAAATATTAGTTATCCGATAGAGGTCTACACCCAGGGCGAACAATTCGAAAAATCGATCATGCTCGCCCGTGTGGAAGAACAGAAAGAAAAAGGGACTATTCCCCTTGACGAATCGATGAGCACGATCAGACGCCGCTTGATGATTGAGAAAAAGAAAGAGAAAGCCAAAGATATGATCGACAATCTGCTCGCCGGCTACGAAAGTTTCGAAAATCTCGAGGCCTTTGCCGGGGCCAAGGGTCTGAAACTGGAGACTCCCGGCGCTTTTACCCGTCTCACAGGACTGGCCCGGGTGGGCCGCAACAATGCATTCATCGGGACGGCTTTCGGGCTGCCGGTGGGCGCAAAGAGCAGCCTGATAGAGGTTGAGGACGACTATTACCTTCTGGAGGTTATCAGCCGCGGCGAAGCCGACAACGAGATGTTTGAGGAAAACCGGGCGCGGCTTGCCGAGCAGATCAGAAACTCGCGGATGCAGGTTCTTTATTCCCTTTTCACGGCAGAACTGATCGGCAAAACCGAAATCGAGGATTTGCGCAAAATTCCACCGCCGGACACCCTTTCCCAGGCGATGGCCTCTGAAAAGCCTTGAGTGGCTATAACTCAACACCATATAGGGTGTTACAATGAGGATCGACGAGGAATACTACAAAAATCTCCTCGACAAGCTGTTTGACGGGGTGGTTTGTGTCGACCTGAACAAGACAATCACTTACTGGAACAAGGCCGCGGCGAAAATTACCGGACACCCGGCAAGCGATGTAATCGGCCGTGCTACCTGCAGTGAGATACTCGGCCATTCCGAGGGAGACGGCGGCAATCTCTGCAAAAGCTCCTGTATCATCGAGAAGACACTGAGCGACGGTGTCGCACGCGAGGGAGAGTATTATATCAGGCACAAGGAGGGTAACCGGATTCCGGTCGCCACCAAGATGGAGCCGGTTTTCGACGCCGACGGCCAAATTTCAGGCGTGGTTCAGATATTCCACGACAACTCCTCCAGGATCGCCGCGCGCAACGTTATCGAAAAGCTGAGAAAACTGGCCATGATCGACCCGCTCACCGGGCTTGCCAACCGGCGCTACGTGGACAAGCTGCTGGAGAGCAAGACCGATGAGATGAAACGCTACGGTCTCAGGTTCGGTGTGCTTTTTATCGATATCGATCACTTCAAGAATGTCAACGACAGCTACGGCCACGACATCGGCGACAAGGTGCTCTGGACTGTAAGCCGCAACATGTCGACCAATATCCGTTCCTCGGACATTCTGGGAAGGTGGGGCGGAGAGGAATTTGTCGCGATCATTCTGAACGTTGACCGTGACGGGCTTTATTTAGTGGCGGAGAAACTGCGCAACTGTATCGAGAATGTTAAAATCAGGGAAAACGGCCACGCCCTTAACGTAACAGTCTCGATCGGGGCTATTCTGGCAGACCCGGAATCCAAACCGGACAAAGATGATATCCTTAAAAAAGCCGATGAACTGCTCTACGAGAGCAAGACCCGCGGCCGTAACCGGGTGACAATCCTCTAGAAGCGCCAACCCCGCATTGTGCCGGTTCTTTTCTCAGCCAGCCAGAGTTCAGATAAAAGCCCTGAACAGATAATAGGCGACGAACAATCCGAGAATACTGACCAGATTGACTTTCACCATCAAGGGCCCCAGGGTGAGTGCCACTATCAGCAGGTCCACTGAAACGGGTCCGAAATTACCCACGACCGAGGTAAGAAAAAAATCCTTGGCCACTCCGTCAGGCATGAGTGTGGCCAGCACCTCTCCAAAATAGCCCCCGATCAGCATTCCGATAATGAAAACCACCAGGTAAACTGCAAAGCGTCTTCGATGCAACGCCACCTCCGAGTGTGCTAAATTGTTGGTAAGTTGCCTAAGCGCTGCTTGCGGCCTTTGTCCGGGCCGGGATTAATCTCCCTGTGGCGAGCTGAGGAACCCGGCGGCAGAAATGGTAGCTGCTGTAACCGGAAAAGCAGCCGTAAAGGAGACTGAAAAAGATCACCGCAGGCCATAAAAGCTCTATCACGGTTATATCCGAAAGGGCTATGGCGACCAGAATCAGCTGGGTAAAGTTGTGCGCCAGGGCTCCGAGGAAACTGATTCCCACGAAACCCACAAACGGCACGGCCCATCTCACCACGGCCGCCATTACCAGGAAAGATACCGCTCCCCCGGAGAAGCTCAGCAGGAAAAAAGGCGTGAACAACCCGCCTCTGAATACCGCCCCGAGCAGGATTCGCAGGAAGTGTACCGCAGCGGCGGCACGCCAGCCCGCACCGACCAGCAAGGCCAGAGTAACGATATTCGCCAGGCCGATCTTGATCCAGGGGATCGGCTTCGGAATCGCCGAATCCAGCACGAAAAGCACGAGCTCGAACACGGTTGCCACGGCCACCAGACTCAACTTTTCGATCCGGTAGCGCACATCCTCGGCTCTTTGCTCGGAAATGTTGTTCACAAGACTTTCTCCTGTGTCACGGCTTTCAGCGGCTGATTCCATCCAGGCCCCCGGAGTCATCCGGCCCGCCGCCGGCGATTTTCGCCAGAACCTTGTTGGGAGCGCAAACGATGATCTCACCCCTGCGGCTGATCTCTCCTGTTTTTTCGCAGATCTTGAGCGGGCAGGCAGCGTTAACGAAACTCACGCGATGCGAGCTCACTACAATTGTCACCTCTCCCAACACCCCTTCAACCGATAGCGTTGTATCCCGGGAAAGATCAAGCTGCGCGACAACCCTCTCCCCGGTCTGGACCACCAACCGGCCTGGCTCTGTCAGGCCGAACCGGTCCTGCCAGAAACGGAAGCCGTAAAAGGCAAAAGATGCCCCCCCTACGGCAAGCAAAAGTACCAGGTCCGCGAATGTGAAAAGCCTGGGCAGTCTGAATCTGCGTTGTCTCATCACACCAAGCTCTGCCTAATTGATCGGCAAGCCCTCCAGCTCGGGTTTCATGATCTGCAGAAAACCCCGGGTGGCGTTGTAGGCCAGCCTGCCGCTTTCGGTATCCCCGTCCTGGGCATATACAACCAGGCCGTGAACCCCGAGGCTTTCCAGAAGGCGGATTCCCTGCTCGGGACCCATAACAAAGGCTGCGGTGGCCAGCGCGTCCGCCACCAGGCAACTGGAAGCGATAACTGTCACACTCACCGTGCCCCGGCCTGCCGGGTAGCCCGTGGCCGGGTCGAGAATATGGTGGTACCTCCTGCCTTTTTCGAGGAAAAACCTTTCGTAATCGCCGGAGGTGGCTATGAACATCCCCTCGACCTGGTCTATTACTCCGAGGTGGCAGTTCTGTTTGCGGGGATGCTGTACTCCGATCCTCCAGCTCCTGCCGTTGGAGCCAACCCCGAGCACCCCGATTTCCCCACCCAGATTGACAAGCGCATTTTTGATCCCGATTCCGGCCAGAACATCCACCACCCGGTCAACACCATATCCCTTGGCGATCCCACCCACATCCAAGGCGCCTGTTTGAGCTGCGATCCTGACCGAGCTTGCCCCGTCAATCAGCTCGATCCCCCCGGCTCCGCCGAGGGAATCGGCAAGGACCGCTATCCGAAGAGGATCCGGAATCTCCGGTCTGTGTGAATTGTTACTGAAACCCCACAACCGGATCAGCTCTCCGAGTGTCGGCTCAAAATTTCCCCGCGAGATATTTCGAATACGTAAAGCCTCGCCAAGCAGACGAGCCATGTCAGGGCTGACTGAAATCGCACTCTCCGAGCCGCGACTGCGGTTCAAAGAGCTGATTTCGCTTTCCGTGTCGTTGGGATCGAATATTTTGTGAATGCGGTGCAATTCGGCTGAAGCCAGCTCGGCTCCCTTTTCCGCCAGACTTTTATCGTCGGTGCGCACTTTGACAGTGAGCACGGTTCCCATGGCGAAGTTGTCGAAGAAATAGCTGGCAACTGAATTTTCACCGGTACGCAGATACCTTTTACCTAGGACTTTAATTCCGGCGGCAATCAGCACCAGAATCAGAACAAGGATCAGGCGGGTTTTCCATCTAGCGGTCACGTTCAACGATTACATCCACCAATTCTCTTAACTTTTCCGAGCGCTCCGCGGGCAGGCAATCCAGCACATTCCGGGCTTGGGCGCCGAGCTCGATTACCCGGGACCAGGAGTAATCGATTCCACCGGCTTCGATCACCAGTTCAATCAGGTGATCGGCCTGCTGCTGGCTCATCCGGCCTTGCCCGGAGAAAGCCTCCCGGACCTCTTCCAGGGCTGTGCTGTCCATCTGGGTCAGGGCGTAGATCAGAGGCAGGGTCATCTTGCGATCACGAATATCGAGCCCGGTGGGTTTGCCTATCTCAGGGGAAGATCCGATATAGTCCAACAGATCATCGGTTATCTGGAAAATGCAGCCGAAGAGCATGCCGAAGCTTTTAAACTGTTCGCGGAAAGCTCCACCGCTGAGGATTGACGCAACAGAGCAAGTGGCGGCAAACAGAGAGGCGGTCTTCTCGCGAATGAATACGAAATAATCTTCTTCGGTAACGCCGAAATCGCCCTCCATGGACATCTGCCGCATTTCACCCTTGGCCAGTTTCTGGCAGGCCCGTGTTATCTCGGTCACGATCTCGATGTTTTCCAAGGCGGCGATTTCATTGAAAGCCTGGGCCAGAAGATAGTCCCCGATAATTACGCTGGTCTTGTGGTTCCATTTCGAGTTGAGTGTTTCCACGCCGCGCCGATAGGGCGAGCTGTCGATTGAATCATCATGCACCAGCGAAGCGGTATGCACTATCTCGATAGAAGCCCCGAGGCTGAGCAGATCATCCAGGCGCGTACGCTTCCTGTCTGCAGTGAGAAGAAGCAGAGTGGGGCGTATCATCTTGCCTGTGGAGCTGAAAAGGTGCTTCAACACCTCGTCTATCGGCTCAAAATCACTGACCAGTATTTTCTCGATCCGCTCGCCGATACTCTGCAACTCATCAGCCACAGATGACCGGGTCTGGACCAGGCATTCGCTCCATCTTTCTTTCAAGCTCGCTTTCACTCAGGCGCAACTCCCCGCTGTGACAGCCCTAAGTTGTTAATTTATCGGATAGAAAGAACTATTGATTCAAGCTAACTAATCCAGAGATCAAAGTCAACAAAAGTTCATTTACGTCCATGCTTTACAGGCCTGTACGAGAAGAAAACTCCTTGACTTGGAGAAAGATAGGGAATAGATTCTACTTTTTCTGACCGGTCCGTTTGTTTCATAATCCCGGCTAAAAACTTTTCGACATTACGAGTATGTTTCAACTGGCGATATCAAACCTGACCCACCGTAAAATGCGCAGTGCAGTAAGTATCCTTGCGCTTTCTGTGGGGATCTGTCTGTTCATGGTTCTCTGGGGCCTGGTCAACGGCGTAATGAACGAGTTCACCGAAAGAATCAGGGGGATCGGTGCGGATATCACCGTTATCCGCACGGGAAGCAACCCGCTTCTTTTCGGCTCGGGAGTACTCCCTTACCAGCTCGGAGACCAGCTTCGCCAGATCCCGGGAGTACGCAAAGTCAGTCCGGTGCTGATCTGGAAAGCCTCTATCGGCCAGGCTCCGTACAACATTTTCGCAATCGAGCCGGAAGAGTTCAAGGACCTGGGAGGAGAGTTGATTTTTCTCGAGGGAGGCAACATCCGCTCCAGAGACGAGATGTTTATCGACAGCCGGATTGCCGGTCTGGAGGGTTTAGCCGTGGGCGATACGATCGCGGTGCTGGGAAACAGTTTCCGCATTTCGGGCATAGTCAGGCCGGGTGTGGGTACTCGAATTTTCATGCACTACGACACCCTGAGCGAGCTGACCAGCCAGCAGGGCAGGGTAAGCCTGTTTTTCCTCAGCGCCGAGTCTCCGGAGCTGGTGGAGAACATAGCAGCCGAGGTTAATGCCCGTTTCAAGGGGGTGGAAACCCAGTTCATGTCGAACATCGCCTCCTCGATGAGCAATTATATCAGTGCCCTGAACCAGTTCATCCGGGCGATCAACTACACAGCACTGGTGATCAGCGCGCTGGTGATCCTGCTTTCGATGTATACGACTGTGGTGGAAAGGACCAGGGAGATCGGAATACTGAAAAGCCTGGGAGCATCGCGCGGCTACATCCTGCTGACAATCATGACCGAGGCTCTTCTGTTGAGCGTGCTGGGAAGCATGTTGGGAATAATTCTCGCCGTTTCGAGCAGTGCGGCAATCGAATGGAAATTCAAGCTGCTGACTGTGGATCTTTCACTGATGCTGATCTGGAAAAGCCTTATTCTCGGCTTTATCGTAGGCTCGCTCGGAGCTTTCTATCCTGCATTGATGGCCTCTCGCCAGGACCCTCTCAACGCGCTGGTTTATGAGTGAGGCCGTCTGTAGCTGCCGTCCTGTTTTACCCCGCGCCTCCCCTTCCCCGACTAATTCGAGCCGGCCCGAGGGGCTCAAAATCCCGCAAGCAATGTCAAAGCTACTCTTCGGAGCATTATCAGCACAAACAGGGCAAGAATCGGTGAAAAATCGAAAGCGCCCATCGGTGGAACTATCGATCTGAAAATGTTGAGGTAGGGATCGGTAAGCCGCGCGAGCAGCCTGACCCACGGATTGTAGTAGTTGACCCTGATCCAGGTCATTATGATCCGGGCCAGGATCAACAATTCATAAAGCGTGAACAGTCTGTCAACCAGGTTCGCCAGATTCAGCATAGATATTTTCCCCTCCTTCAAGCAACAATCTTCAAGTGTTTGCCGATTTATGCCGATAATAATACACGCAAGAGTTTATTTTAAAAACGGTTATGATTCCCCATCCGGCATGGAACGCCGCAACCGAGTTCTCATCAGGGAGGATGACATGGCTCTCAAATATTTTTTTCTGAAAAGGAGGCCCAAAAAGCCTCGCGGCCAGGGGGTCGCGGTAAACAAGAAGATACTTCTCAGCCAAGGTCTGAAAGAATCTCCGGAACCCGAATCTCCTGACACGGCAGAGACGTTTTTTACCGAACAGGAAACCACAAAAAAACTGGGTTCTGCGCACAAGCAGAGCAGACGTTCACAGCGCTCGCCCAGTATTTTTATCATTTGAATCTCGCGGCCCGATTGCGGGAGCGGTTAACTTCCAGGTCGGGATAATGGAACATCCCGAGCGCTCTTCAACGCATTCGGGCCGGTTTTTATGTTACGGCATCGCTCGCTTGAGGCGCGGGTCGAGCACATCCCGCAGCCCGTCGCCGAGCATGTTGAACCCGAGAACAGTGAGAAGTATCGCGAAACCCGGAAATGCGCAAACCCAGGGCCGACTGGTGAGAAAGAACTGTCCTTCAGTAATCATCGCTCCCCAGCTTGGCACAGGCGGCTGAGCCCCGAGGCCTAGAAAGGACAGCCATGCCTCGGTGAGAATGTTGCCGGCCACGCCCAGGGTCAGCACCACGAGTAGTGTTCCCAGAGTGTTCGGCAGCACGTGCCGGACCACGATAGCCAGCGGCCCTAACCCTATCGAACGCGCCGCAGTGATATAATCACGCTCCTTTACCGCCATCACTTCCGCCCGCACCAGGCGAGCGATATTCGCCCACCCCACCAGGCCGAGCACGATAAAGATCTTCCCCACAGTAGGGTTTTCGAAAATCGCCATCACTGCCAGGGCCAGAAGCGCGGTGGGGAAAGAGAGCACTATGTCGGTCATGCGCATCAGCAACTCATCCACCCATCCGCCTGCAAACCCGGCCGTGGCGCCGACTGCCGTACCGACCAGGCCTGAAATAAGCACTGCCAGTATCCCGATCGACAGGGAAATCCTTCCCCCGTAGATTACTCTGCTCAGCACATCTCTTCCCAGGTAGTCAGTGCCGAACGGGTGTGCGACCGACGGCGGAGCCATCACCGCGCCGATATCCACCTTGTACGGATCATACGGAGCCAGGAAGTCCGCGCCGAGAGCTGAGACAACCAGCATCAGCACGAGAACCATTCCGATCCGCAGGGTGAACGAGCGGCGATTAGTCCGGCTCACAGCTCACCTCCGGCTCCGCTGTATCCGGGCAGGCGCACTCTCGGGTCGATCCAGGCATAAAGCAGGTCGATCACCAGGTTGGAAACCACGAATACGAAGGCGAGGAAAATCACCCCGCCCTCCACTACGGGCAGGTCACGCACCAGAATTGCGTCGTAGATCGCCCTGCCGATCCCGGGCCAGGCGAACACAGTCTCGGTTGCCACGGCCCCGCCCAGCAGGCCCGCCAGGTTCGTGCCGATCACAGTTACCAGCGGGATAGCGGCATTGCGAAGGCTGTGCCTGAAGATAATGCGGCTTTCGGGGATTCCCCGGGTGCGGGCGGCGAGGATGTAATCCTGGCGCATCACTTCAAGAAAACTCGAACGGGTGATCCGGGCGAAATAGCCTGTACTGATCGCACTGAGGCTCAGCGCGGGCAGCAGAAGATGCCGGATGCCTCCACTTTCTCCGTACCCGCCCACGGGAAGCCAGCCGAGCCAGACAGAAAAAACCACGATCAGCATCAGCCCGAGCCAGAACACCGGGATCGATATACCGAGCAGGCTTAAGCCCATCACACCGTAATCAAGCACGCTCCCGTGGCGGCGCGCTGCCAGAATTCCAGCGCTCACTCCGAAAATAAGAGCTATCAGGATCGAGGCCAGCGCGAGTTTAACAGTTGCCGGGAAACGCTCGCTGATCACCTGCGAAACCGGTCTGCGCTGGCGATAGGAGTATCCCAGGTCTCCGCTGGCCAGACCGGCCAGGAACAGTGCGTAGCGCTCGTGGACCGGCCTGTCCAGGCCCATTTTCGCCCGGAGGGTTTCGATTGTCTGGGGGCTTGCGTTCTGGCCCGCCATCAGACGCGCCGGGTCGCCCGGCACGAGATACATCAGGGCGAATACGATAGTCGCAATACCCCAGACAACCGGGATCAGCGCCAGAAGTCTTCTCAGGATGAAAGTCAGCATTTGAAGTCGGAAGTTAAAATAAACAAGGCTTTATGGCTGGATTGGCTTCTGAAAAATAGGTAAAACCTGGCTGAAAGAATAGTTTTTAATGCTATCAGGGTTTTTGTTTCGAGCTGGATTTTTATTTTGTCTTCTGACTCCTGACTCCTGTATTCTGTCTCCTGTCTCCTGACTTTGTCAAAGAGAGATTACATATCTCCCCGCGGGCGAACACAAGGTTCGCCCCTACGACAAACCCCAGGGACGTTACCCTAAAGCAAAGCTTCGAGATTTTTATTCTAATTTGATTTTTATTCTGTCTCATGTCTCCTGTCGTAGGGACACGGCGCGCCGTGTCCCCACGGGGCCGGGGGTCTCCTGACTTCTGTCTCCTGTATTCTGAAAAATTATTAACTACTGCAATCTTACCTGTGCCAGCGGGAAGGCCCATATCCCCGCAGCGGGAAAAGCACCCCCTTTCCAGCGGCTCTGGAGCAGGGCCACCTGGCCGGGATGAAAAAGGAATATCCAGGGCGCCTCAAAGCTGATCAACTGTTCGACTTCCCGGTAAAGGGCTGCCCGCCGGGCCTGATCCACGGAGTGCGCAGCAAGGGTGAGCAGGCTGTCCACCTGAGGGTTTGCGAACCGGGTATAGTTACCGGCATCCCCCCAGTTAGCCGAATGGAACAGGGTATAGAGAAAGTTGTGGGCGTCCGGGAAATCGCCCACCCAGCTCCCCCGGAAAATCTCAGATTCCCCTGCGCGCACGGCAGCCAGAAAGGCAGCCCATTCGAGGCTTTTCAGGCGCAGCTTCACTCCCAGTTCGGCCAGGCAGGCCTGGGTGAATTCGCAGATTCTCCTGTCCACCGGGTCATTGTTATAGAGAAGAGTGATCTCGCCCAGTCCCCGGCCGTGCGGGTAGCCAGCCTCGGCCAGCAGTTGCCGGGCCCTGTCCGGGTCCCAGGGATAGCCTTCCAGAGCGGGATTATGGCCATCCAGAGCGGGCGGAACCGCGCCGCGCGAGACCACGTCCACTCCCTCTCCCAGAACCCGGGTGACAGCCTGTTTGTTCAGGGCATAATTGAACGCCTGGCGCAGCTTGCGGTTCCCTTTGAACGGAGCACGGGTCAGGTTGAAACCAAGATAGCGCACCGAGAGGCCGGGCCAGATGTGGAGCTGCTCTGCCAGGCGTTTCCTGACAAGCTCGACCTGTCCGGGAGGGAGCTGGTCGAGAAGGTCCAGTTCGCCGGCGCGGTATTTTTCCAGCGCCACGCTGATATTGGGCACGACATCGAATATCAGGCGTTCGAGCCCGGGCCGGGGGCCGGTGGAATAGAGTTCGAAGCTTTCCAGCACTATCCGGTTATCGTGCTGCCACTCGACAAAGCGGAAAGGGCCGCTGCCAACGGGTTTCTGTCCGAAAGCGACGTCACCGCCACGCTCGATCTCCTCGCGCGGGCAGATGCCGGCACCCGCCATGGACAGCTGCACCAGGAAAGGCGCATACGGCTGTTGCAGGCGCAGCAGCACGACACTGTCGCCCTCGGTCCGGATACCCTCTACGCGGGCGGCCTGGCCGTTGTTGAACGCCTGTGCGCCTTTCAGCGGCAGGAGGATCCAGGGCCTCTCGCTTGCGCTGGATGGAGCGAGCAGCCTTTCGAACGAGTAGCGCACGTCAGCAGCCACCAGTCGGCGGCCGTTATGGAAGCGGATGTCTTTTTTGAGAAAAAACCTGAAGGCAAGGCCGTTTTCCTCGATTTCCCACCTGCTCGCAACAGCCGGAACAAGCTTGCCAGTGGCGGGATCCAGCCTGAGGAGGGGATCGAAAATATTATTCACCACTGTCTGAGAGACCAGATCTGCACTGTGGATGGGATCGAGAGAAGGCGGATCGGCAGGTATGCGAAAACGAAAGAGAGCAGGTGAACCATGCTCACCGGACAGGCTGCCGGGCGGGTCGGCTGTAGAGCAGGCTCCCTGGACAACCA
>Ga0272442_10006371_pt1 | contig 15523 bp, 11 predicted proteins | sample SSMForm2O_FD_200262 | JGI IMG/M metagenome (GOLD analysis project Ga0272442, IMG submission 200262) | Marine sediment archaeal communities from Little Sippewissett salt marsh, Falmouth, MA, United States - SSM-Form-2O | ecosystem: Environmental > Aquatic > Marine > Wetlands > Sediment ...
CTTTTTTCTCGACGCTGTTTGTTTTGGAAGGCCTTTGCTTCTTCCATAGTCAACGTTCCGTCTTGGTTGGTATCTGCCTGCGGGAATCTCTTAAGTAAGTTTGCTAACTTTTCTTCTCTGGTCTGCGCAAAAGCCATCGTCACGACTAACGTAATACATACAAAGCATATCCACCATTTTTTCATCATAGGTTCCTTCACCATTCTATTTGCCAATCATATATTACAGTATTGTTCCTTGTATGTTATGCGCGTGTCCGGCCTCGTTGCTTGGTTTTGGGCGGCACGCGCTTGCAGGGTGGCACAGTTTTGGTTTCTCTTTCCCAGCGGGCCAGTTTATCGCGCATAATGGCTAGCATCTGTTGGTACTTGGGATTGCCGATCTCGTTTTTCATCTCCCAGGGGTCTTTCTCGAGGTCGAAGAGTTGTTCATAGACCATCTTGCCATTTTTCCGATAAACAATGTACTTGGCATTCGCCGTGCGCGTGGTGACGGTCTGGTTCTCAAGCGAGGCGCCGATTTCCGAGAAGATGGTGTCACGCCAGGCGCCGGATTCTCCCATCGCCGGGGCCACGAGGCTTTTGCCTTGCACGTTTTGGGGAATCGGCTGATGTGTCAGTTCGAGCAGCGTCGGCAACAGGTCGATGGAGCCGGCCAGAGCCTGTCTGCGCACACCCCGGGGGATGACGCCGGGACAACGAAGAATAAGGGGGACGCGCACGGTGGCGTCGTATCCCTGACCCCCTTTGGTCCAGGCGCCGTGTTCACTCATCATTTCGCCGTGATCCGCGGTATAGACCACGGCCGTGTTGTCCGCTAGGCCCAGGCGGTCCAGTTCATCCAGGACGCGGCCGATGTTGTAGTCGATCTGACTGACAAGGCCGTAATAGTAGGCCAGTGTCTTGCGGTGAAGGTCCGCGTCAAAGGTGCCGGATTTCTCCTGGGTGCCTTTGAGCCCCGGCGTATTGTAGTCGTAGTCGTAGCTGTGGTTGGGCGGCAGCGTGACGCGGGCCGGATCGTACATGGACGCCCAGGGCTCCGAGGGCGTTATCGGCGTGTGGGGGCCGTAAAACGACAACCACAAGCAAAATGGCTGCTCACTGTTTTCACGCAGGAAGTCGATGGCCCGGGTAGCCCAATAACCAGCTTTATGATGATCATTATCCACCCGGCACGGACCAACGCGCGAGCGGCCCGGATGTACATTTTCGGGCAGGAAATCGCCCTTGCGATCTTGCCCCGTTTTTCCTGCGGCTTCCAGGAAAGTGCGATATTCGGGAAGGTCAATAACAACATCAAAGCCGTGCTTGTCCTGCATGACCTCCATGTGCATATGGTGCTTGCCAATGGTCGCGGTCTTGTACCCCTTGCGCTGGAGTATATCGCCAACGGTGTCTTCCTTTACATTCTCCAATTGTCCATTGAAGTAAAGCCCATGGCTACGGGCGTAGCGGCCGGTCCAAATGGAGTAGCGGGAGGGGCAGCACTGCCCGGTCTGGCAAAAGGCACGTTCGAACAGCGTGCCTTCCCGGGCCAGGCGATCCATGTTGGGCGTTTGTACTTCCCGGTTGCCGTAACACCCGAGTGCATGGACGTTATGCTGGTCCGTCATGATAAAGAGTATGTTGCGCGCACGGGCAGCCGTGGCGTGCGTCCATGTTTGCAGCGCCATGCAACCAGCCAGCGAACCAGCCAGGAAACGGCGGCGAGAAATTCGAGGAGTATTCATATGGGTGTTCTCTCCTTATACTATTTAGGTGTGTACCCGAGTTTTCCCCAGGTGGCCTTTTGGATCCGTTGCAGATCCTCGTTGTCGCTTTGATCGAACTCACTGAGCATTCTCGCAATACCTCCGGTGTTTTGTGAATACTCTTCACTTCGCCGGGCCAACTCAACCGTCTTCTCTCTGTTGGTCCATTTCCAAAACTCGACATGGCCGTCTGCGAAACTGAAATTGCACCCTCCGCCATGACGCCAGTTGGGCGTATTACGCCACTCAGGCACGTTATACTGCACCGTGTACATGGCGTCCTGGTCAGAGCCCACAGTGTCGGCAAAGACCATTCGCAAGGCCGGCTGTTTCACGGAACTCCGGGTCATGAGAATCTGATTCTTTTGGGCACCGTAAATCGATGCACGTCCCCCATTAAAGCCGTTGTTCCACGCGCAGGTAATGCAGTAGGTCCGCAGGCCCTCATAGGCCGGTGCTACCGGACAGCGATAGGCTTTCACGTCCTTATTGTACCTGAAGAGGCGGCCTCTCTTAATGTTCTCGAACTGTTCCTCTTTACTTTCATCGAGGTACTGCCAACCCACCCACCCCTGGTCGGGCGACGCTTTGTCTTGTATGGCCCGGGTGCGCACGACTCTGTCTCCGTTATCGTCGGCATACATCATCCAGGCCAGAGTGAGTCCCTTGAGGTTGTTGGAACAGACGGATCGTTTCGCCAATTCCCGTGCGCGTGACAAGGCCGGCATCAAGATGCCCATCAGTATGGCAATGATGGCAATGACCACCAACAACTCTATTAAAGTAAACCCCTTGGACCTATTCATGACAGTTCTCCCTTTAACTTTAATTCCCCGGCGTATAACCCAACTTCCCCCATACAGCCTTCTGAACGCGGTGCAGATCTTGATTGCCCGGTGACAAATCACTTTGGCGGCCTCCGCCTCCTGTCCATACTAACCAGGAGTCGCGGTCCATTCTGCCAATCTCTACCGTACGCGGATCCTTCCACTTCCAATACTCACTGTGCCCGTCTGCGAAAGACCAGTTTGTCCCGTCACCATGCCGCGACGTAACCTTGTCCCACCATTTCTCCTGGTCAAACCAAACGGTCCAGCTCGACGGACTCAATCGGCCCTCGTCGATAAAAACCGCCCTTTGGCCTGGCCTGCGAATCTGCGCCCTGTTTTTGAGTATCTGCCCTTCGGCTCCGGGTATTGCATCGTGACCATTCATAGCATCAACTATAGCATACGTTACCACCTCTCCCCGCACACCGGTCGGGCACTTGTAGAGTTTCAGGCTCGGACAGTACGGATGCAGCAGCCCGCTTTTGATACCCTCTATTCGTTGTTCTTCTGAAGCATCCCGGCCCGGCCAATATACCCAACAGGTGCCATCTTTGTTGGCACCGCCGGTATTTGTATTGCCGTTGACCATCTTGCCATCGTTATCATCTGCATACATGGCCCATGCCAGCATCATCTGCTTGAGATTGCTAAGGCAAGCCGCACGCTTGCCCTGCTCTCTGGCCCTGTGTAATGCAGGCATCAGGATAGCCATCAGCACGGCGATAATTGCAATAACGACCAACAATTCGATCAAAGTAAATCCGTTGGTGCGTTTCATAATGGTTTTCCTTTTTGCTATGGGAATCCGGCAGGACGGCGATCCTGCCGGATTCCGGTTTTCTTACCGCATTCAGTTGAGGTCGCTCTACGGTTCAGTCAGAGAATTATCCTTCAGCCAGTTTTCCTCTAATATAGCCAAATCCAGCTCATCAACTCTGCAGTCACCATTGAGGTCCCCAGGTATTGGCTCGTAATCTGGCAATGACTGGGCGGCCTCACAACCGTCGTGATACACGTTGATCGTAACTGTGTCCGAACCGGCGTATTCACCGTCAGAGGCCTCCAACTGCAACACATACTCGCCGTAGGCTGACAGGGTAATACTCGTATCTTCGGCGCTCGGATCGGCAATCACGGCATCAGGGCTGTTGGGATCGTCGGGCTCGCTAACCACCGTCCACTGCACCGTATAAGCATCGTCATCGGTGACGGTCGCGTCCAGATTCTTTGTCATGACGCCATCGACCAGCCAAGTCACTGCATTCGCGCCGGCATCCACTTCGGGAGGCAGATTATCTGCTAAGAAAGTAAAGATAGACCCAAAAATCGGATCATTCGGATCGCCAATGTAAGTATCAACGGCCCAGTAGTACTGCGTCTTTGGTTGAGCTTGCACGACAACGGAAGTCACGTTCTGCTTGTTGACAACCTGGATGGCTGCCGGGTCCGTAAACCACTGCAACGCTTGCAGGTCGTCGGTGAAGTAGACGTCGACCGGAACCGGTTGACCGGGCACACACGGATCAGGTAAGGTCCAGCTCAGCTCGACGGAACCGGCTCCTACGGTACTGCGGTCGGCCGGAAACGGATTGAGATTGTGGAGGGCTGTCAATGTGGTTTGGTTCGCCACTTCGTCATAATCCAGCTTCAGCGTGCCCTGGCCTTCATAGGCGGTGATCCAGCCGTTGTCGATATATCCCTGGACGACCGCAAGGTCATTGCCGTTCAGTATCAACGTACCGGCTCCGACGTCCATGGTACCCACAATCTCGGTGCCGGCAACCTGTTCCATGTTTAGGGTTCCGGCGCCGAGAATGCCACCATGCAGGTTCACATGCCCCGCACCGTTATGCGGTAGGACGATGGTTGGGGCTGTAATAATCCCGCCGGTCATATTGACGGCGCCCACACCCGTATGTCCCACGTAGAGGTTACCGCCGGCCGTTATGGTGCCACTGATCATGTTAAGTGTCCCTTCACCACTAACTTGCCGGGCCACGACAATAAAGCTGGATGTCGTCCAGGTCCCACCATCCATGGTCAGGTCACCGCTCTGACCCGCTCCAATCCATGAATCAAGGGCGACGGCGCCTTCGTTGACGATTCTCGCGCCGGGTACCGCCTCTATCCTGGCCTTATCCCCAGCCGTTGGGACGGCACCCGAACTCCAGTTTTCCGGCGTGCTCCAGAGGTCGTCGGCGCCATTACCGGTCCAGTTCACGACAGCAGCCTGAACATCAACCGTCAGCCCCAGCGCCAAAAAAAATGAGGCCAAACATATCAATTTCTTAACACACATAATCATTCTCCTCTACAAAAAGTTCAAAAAAAATCGTTTCGGCTCCTGATGTATTCTAACCAAGCCACAGGACTTTCCTCTTATGATATCATTATGAATGGTCTTTTCTTTTCAAGCTCTCACCACCTCCTTCTTAGGGCTGGCTTAGTTCCAGCACCGGATCCTGCAAGACATACCAATTTTCGCTGGAATCCATCGGCGTCGCGCCCCGGGTCGTGGTTATAAGTGTCAGGAAACGTTCCCGTGCATCCAGGGCGAGATCAATATCAATCGTCTGTTTGGGTTGCACACCCTTTTGGGCAAAAAGGACCACACCATCGGCCAGGACCCACAGGTCCGTGTCAATCCGGCCTGTTCGGTGACTGTTTGCGATCCCGGCCCGCGCCGTGAATCGCTCGATCTGTACACCGACAAGGTCTTCACGTATGCGGTCCAGGTCAAAGGTGATCCCCTGACTGCCCCACATGCTGAGGCAGGCCGTCCGGGCCCGGGAAACACCGTCGGGGCCGGCAGGTGGATCGGCAAACGGCAAGTCTTCGTATGGCCATCCATTCATGATCGCGCCAGAGAGAGAGGCGCCACTATCCGGATGGGCCACAAAGGTGTGTCCCCGGGTACTGATGCCGCAGGGATTCGGATCTATGTTCGGCGTAAAGATCCCATCCACATAGGGCAGATTTTCCACGGGGCGGAAGCTGTCCGGTCGTTCTATGAAAGTCAAGGTTTCCTGTGTCTTGCCGCCTATAAACTTCCAGGGCCAGGCGCCGACGTGTGTCGTGGCGAAGAACTGGAGCTGCGCCCGCCCACCGCCCTCATCGGCGTCGGCCGCAATAATGCTGAAGCCGATCTGATCCTGGAGCTGGGGCGGAAAGACGTCTCTGTTGTTCCCGTCTGCGTCCCCGTTGACCAGATCGCCGGCAAAGGCGCCTGTCATGACGCGCCAGGGTATCTTGACTTCGACCATCCAGTCCTGGGTCTCGTCATTGACCGAGCCGGCATACACCGATGGTTCACACGGATCACCAAAGAGGTCCTTCTTGATGAACGCGTCGCCCCGGCCGTGCTTGTTGGCGAGTGCCCGACCCGTGGTCTTGCTACGTGGGACAATGGTGGGGATGTAAAGCGAAGGTGCATGCGAATCATAGGGGGTCGCCGATATCGTGAACTGTAACGTATCACCGGCGTAGTTAGAGGATTCGAAACTGTCACGCCCCTGAAAGCTGTCGTCCTGCACCGAAACCGCCACGTACAGAGCATCGGCGTCCCACATCACATAGTACGTCGCACTAAAGTCATCCAATGACGTATCGCGCCACTGATTCGGGAGGAACGGTGCTCCAAACATCTGGTGACGGCATCGGGGCTGGTAAGGGTCGATTCCTGTGGCCGTATGCGTATTGATCACCACGGGCTGGGCCCCGTCGTACTCGGCGGGCGTGACCACTCCGTCTATGGTGATGGTCTGTCCGGTTCGCAACTTGACACAGTTTATCGGCCAACCGACTTTCGTTCCCTGGTTCAGATACCTCAAGGCCGAGCCGCCGATCCGGCCGGTACCAAAACCGTTACCGCCACCGACAACATCCGCCAGATTCAAACGTTTGCCCGGAATGCCCACTTGATGGGCATCCGGCACTTTTTGCAGGAACCGTCTGGGCCGCTGCGTAAGGGCCCCAGTGCGAATCGAACCGCTGGCATCTGCTAACGCGCACTGGCCGCTGATGAGATCCTCGCGTTCCCTCGTGTGCGCCCCCCCGGAGCCCAGTTCAAGACCGACCTTGCCTTTGAACACATGGACCTCACACGCCGTGGATGAGGCCACTGCCACACCGAATTCCGTGCCGAAATCAACGATCTCGGACTGCGGGGTCATCACACGAAATCCCCTGGCCTGCTCAGGCACAAAGGCCGTGACCGACCCACCCATCAGTTTCATGCGGTTGGTGGAAAGGAGGTCGAATTCACAAGGGGCCTGAATCAATACCCGCGTCCCCTGCTTGAATGTGATCTCAGCGACGCCCTCGCGCAGTCCCAGCGTGCCCGGTCGCAGGTCGTTAGAATCCGGAGTATCAGCCCATTTGGCGTGTACGGAATTGCCCAACTCTGCCACCACGCGATGGGAACAGATGTATTCGATGATGCCCAGCACCACCAGTAGCAGGGCGGCGGCTGAAGACAAGATCGCTACAGTCGGCCAGAATTTGCTCACGCGTTTGTTTTCACTGTGTTTTCTTTCATCAGTGGATGGCTTCGGTTCCGGAGATTCAACCTTCCTCTCGATCCCGGGGGCAGAGCGTTCTGCATCCAACAGGGCCTGCCACGCAGACGTATCGCCCAAGTGACCTTCAAAGATGCCGGAGTCGGAATCCAGTACATCGTCCTGCAATAGGCCCTGTTTGACTGGATCGCCCGTTGAAAATCGATTGTGGATCTCGCGGTGAAGCAGGCCCGCGCGAATAAAGCATCGCACATGCTCCACATCGGCCTTGAGCCATTCGGAGAGCTGTTCTGCTTCGCTCTCGTTCATTGCCGAGTGATCAAAAAAATAGAGGCTGATCAGTCTTTCAGGGTCGAAATTCATGCGGTTCCCTCTCCCAGTCGTCGATTGACACAGTCACGCAAGGCAATGCGGATACGATGAAGTGCAACAAATACACTGTTTCGGGTCATGCCCAGGTGCTGGGCGATACGTGCCGCGCTCTGCTCGCGCAGGTAGTGCATTTCCATGATCTGTTGCCATTTTCCTTTGAGCCGGCTCATGCAGGTGGAAATCGCATTTTTGAGGTCAATACGGGTGTCGTGGATCGTGGAGTGTTCCTTGGCAAACACCTGGGTCAGAGAGTCAATCGCATCAATGTCCAGCAGGAGATGACGCTTGCCCTGTTTAGATTGGTACTTGAGAATCTCGTTTTTGGCAATACCGATGGCCCAGGCCACAAAGGAGCGGTTGGGGTCGAACTGTTCGTATTTGCGTACCGTCACCATAGCCACATTCTGCAGAATATCGTCTGCATCATGGAAATCCGGCACCAGGGACGAGATAAATGACGCAATCAAGGGCTGTGACTGAGCCCACCGAACTGTAAGTTGTTCATGTTTATCAGGCTGTTCCATGGTCTTTTGTTGTCGTGCTCATCACTTTGTCGTCCTGTGTCTCCACTTACGCGTTCTTTCCCTCCATAATAGTATCTCCTGTAGATGGTCTCAATCTTACAAAAAAAATTAGGATTTGGTTCTGGTTCAAGGCAGAGTTACAGTTTTTCAGTCTTCTTGACCTGCATTGACGAGTTGAGATATGTTGCGGATCGCTGGTGGATGGATTACAATCACTATCGGCCGCATAGCAGCCTGGGTTATAGGACACCGGCAGGTTTTGCCGGGCGATGTTGCCAGGCCGGTTGTGTCAGGCCGCAAACGCCGGTGCTCGATGGAGTACAGGGCGGTGGGATTCTCTCACGGACGCTGGACCAAAAGAAGGAGACAGACCACGATATAAGCGAAACGAAACGTTTATACGTGAATATAGAATCTGTATTCGAACAAAGAACTGAAAGCGACGCGGTAAACCGCGCGCCTTAGCTCATATGTTATACCGCTGATGAAAAGGGAAGGAATAGGAGAACGCAATGATGAATAGACGGGAATTTATTAAGGGAGGTCTCGCCTGCGCCGGAATTACCGCATCGGGCTCTTTCGCCTTCGGCGAATCTAAGGTGGAAGTACCCTCTTACCTGAGGGGACATGAAGAACTGTACGCCATCGATCCGCGGAAAGCCGCCCTGAAATACTTCCGGGAAGCGAAGTTCGGCCTCTTCATGCATTACGGCCTCTATTCGCTACTCGGACGGCATGAATGGGTGCAGTTCAGGGAGAGAATTCCTGTCAAAGAATATGAGAAACTGGCGGACCGTTTTACCGCGGAGAAGTTTGACGCCGACTTCATCACAGACATGGCGCTTGATGCCGAAATGAAGTACATAAACATTACTACCCGACACCACGACAGCTTTTGCCTCTTTAATTCCAGGTATACGGACTTCAAGAGCACCCATACTCCGGCAAAGCGTGACCTGGTGGGTGAGCTGGCCCAAAAGTGCCGAAAAAAGGGACTGAGCCTTTACCTGTATTACTCGCACGGACGCGACTGGCGGCATCCGCATGCTCCCAACAATGGTGACTGGGGCGGTTCGGCGAGGCCGAAATACGCACAGCGCGAAGATTTCTACAAATACGGCGACGAACATAATCTCCAGATATACGTTGAGTTCATGAAAAACCAGATTACCGAGCTGCTGACCAACTACGGCCCTGTCGGCGCTATCTGGCTGGATGGCATCGCCACACCCCGTTCCCGCGAAGACAAAATCCACCTGTTCCGATGTCAGGAACTGTACGATCATATACACTCGGTGCAACCGCAGGTCCTGGTCTCCTATAAACAGGGACTGCTCGGAACAGAGGATTTCAAGGCACCGGAACGTCATTGGAAAGGCAAGTCTGAGATACCGCTGGAGATATGTGACACACTCCAACCTCGAGGTTGGGGCTACATCAAGAAGGATAACGGCAAACACAAATCGGCAGACCAGGTCATGGTCATGCTCAAGAAAGCGAACGACATGGGTGCGAACCTGCTGTTGACACAGGTCCGCTGCCGGATGGTTCAATTCACCCGGAAGATGTAAAAACCCTGAAGGAAGTCAGCAGGCGCCTTCGAAAACGATGATAGCCAACCATGAAGTGGAGGCTACCGATTACAATCTGTACTACTGTGCGGGGAATCCCGAATTGAGCCAAAAGACGCTCGAGAAACAGCAGCGTGACAGAGTCGACGTCCATAGCCTGGCCACAGACCTGCTTATTCTCGTTGCTCTATCGACGGCTTTGCGCCGAGGCGAATTGCTAAATTGCACATGGGCAGATATCGACTTTGCTGGGCAAACGATCAAAGTCTCTCCAAAAGTGAACACTGCCGCGACATGGGAGTGGCTCATCAAAGACACTGATCGCAGGACTCTGCCTTTGACCGATATGCTCACGCAACTTCTGGTCGATCACCAGAATAGGCAGCCCGAAGGTCATCCGTATGTTTTTGTACTACCGGTCAGATACAATTACATCCAAAATGAGCCTCGTGCCAAAGGCAAATGGACGTACTTGGATTCCACATCAAAGGTGATCACCTGTTTCAGTTATGGCTTCCACAAGATTCTGCGTCAGGCAGGTGTCGAAGAAGGCCAATTCCATGATCTTCGTAGAACCGCGATCTGCAATTGGTTCAGAGAAGGCTTGAAGGAATTCGAGATCATGCGGCTTGCCGGCCATGCGACTTTTGCGACAACGCACCAGTATTATCTACGCGTTCGTGACGATCTGGTTGATCGCGCAAGGGAAGCAACCGCCCGGGGCTTATGTCAGAATCTGTTGCAAAACTGTTGCAGCAGTGATTTTTGCTCTCCAAAGAGAAAACGCTGTCGAACACAAGTGCTTGATGATCAACATGTTACATCAAGATGTTAGAGTAGAATGAGCCAATTAGCACCGTTCATTGAAAACTCGATCAACGGAACGCGGTTCTTGGCAGGTAGAAGAGGCCGGGGCCGACACCATCGGGATAGGGGACCGTGCCGTCGGCGGTGATCGCCACCTTCATCGGGAGGACATCCGAAGGCCCATAGGTCTCGACATGTCCATCGGTAAAGCCGGCCCGCATCCGGATGTTCGGAGGATTTTCGGGATCGCCCTCGCGGGACCAATAGCCCGAAAGCAACCATGTCTCGGGGGTAATCTTGGCACCATCAAAGTATTCGCAACTGCCGTGGGACCAGGGGCTTCGCCAGTGGTCGTAGCCGAAATAGTCCGTGACCAGCAGCTTGCTGTACCGTCTTCCGCTGGCCGGACCTCGCGGGCCTTTGAAAAGCACTCTGCGCCCGCCGACAAATCCAATATAATTCCAATAGAAACAATAGGTCCCGCCAAGAGGATCTTCTGAAAAGGCGCCATCTTCCGGAAAATCCCAATCGTTGCCGGCGTCCCATGCCATTTGTAAATACTCGTATCTCTGCGGAGCGCTCGGGCAATACATCGTCCGGGCATCGGGGATGTAGCTCCGAAGGTATTCGCTCATCGCCCGATGCGTGCCCGGGCTGCGCTGCTTCGCACCGGCCAGCTTGGTCGGGTCCGACCAATTCCAGTAATCGGCGGTTCCCACCGTCGCGACGGATTCGGGATATCTTTCATCGTTGTCCGAGGCAAAAAGGTTCAGGTTGGCTGTGATCTCCCTCTGGTTGGTCATGCTGCGCATTGCCTTGGTGTGACGTCGAATCTTACCGAACGTCGGCAACATCAAACCCATGAGTAACGAGATGATGGACATCACCACAAGAAGTTCGATCAAAGTGAATCCGCGCGCCGGAAAGCGGACAAATCCCCACCTCTCATCACTCATCCGTTTTTGTCTATATCGGACGCAAATTTTCCTATCCTCCTGCCGTGCCCAAACTCCATTGTCTGGCCGTAAAGCATCCCTTATGCAAGCGCATGTTAAGATTGCCAAAACTAACGGGTATAGTATACGCTCTGTTTCACCCCTTTGTCAACCAAAATTTTCTTCGTCCGGCAAAATTATTATAGGACCTCAATAAATACCTTTATAACAATAACTTAGTAAATAATGGTCTTTTTTTTCTTTATTCAACATGACCGATATCACCCTTAATCCCTGCTCAAGCTCGCAAATGGTGTTCCGCCGTATGCCCCCATGTTGATCTGACCGCCATGGGGCCTTTGCTCTCGCCCGAGATCCATTCGGGGATCGCCTTCATCGATGCACGGACTGGTAATAAGATCATTCACCCACGTTCCGGTCGTGGGTGAATATCTGCCGTGCCTGGACATAAGATGGTAGTCGCCATGGATACCCCCGGATGGATCGGCGAAATAAGGATCTTGACTGATGTTGCTGTTGTCCGGCGTGGCGGCTTGCGCCTCCCGTTGCACACAACTATAGTTAGCCCGGCAGCGATGGAGATCACCGTTTTCATTATCCCAGAGAATACAATTCACGATGTCGGGATCCGCTCCTCCATCACATCTGACACCCCACCAGTTTTGCGTTATCGTTAAATTAGCAAGCGTCGGTGAGGCGCCGCTACAATAAATACCAGCTTCCTGACAACCCGCGATGATGAAATTTCGAACAACGCAGTTCGAGGCCTGACCACTGTAGAAGCTAAATGCATAATTGCTGTGTGTGATGACAGCCGCTTCATCTGCACTTTGGATAGTGATGGCATGGTATTGGAATCTCACATCTTCATCATAAATCCCCGGCCACACGAAGATAACATCCCCGCTGACGGCCGTGCTAACGGCCTTTTGGATCGTTTCAAACGCATCGGAGCGGCTCAAGCCTGTGTTGTTTATATCTCTTCCATTCGTGCCATCCACGTGATATATCAAAGCGCCTCCACCTTTGCTTGCCTGGGCCGTTCCGCCGTAGGCGCCCATGTTGATACACTTGCCATTAGTCAGAGGCTCGGCGCCGACCGAATCCTGGGGATCGCCGGCATCAATACAAGGACTGTCGTAATAATCGATAACCCAATCGCCACTCCACGGATTATAACGGCCCAAAGTGGATTGCAAGTGATAGTCGTCTGCTCCCATCGAAGCAAACCGAGGATCGTCATCGATATTCTCCTGGCCTATATATCCCCCTTCAATGTCCGAATAGAGGACCGGGCTGCTCATTGACGGATTATTTAGATAGACCGCTTCTCCTTTGTTGTGCCAGACAATGCTGTTACTGACAGAAATATTACTGCTTATCGAGTGAATTCCTCCCCCTTTCGAAGACGATGTGGACCCTGAGAGGTTGTTGTTGGCAATCGTGCAGTTGACAATGGTAACCTTCTCCCGGATGCTGTCTGATGAGGACCAGGGGGCCGAGCCGATGAAGAGACCACCCCCTAATTCGGCCGTGTTCCTGAAGATGATGCAATTCTTCAAAAAAATATCAGAAGAAGAGCCACCGCCGTAAAGACCGCCGCCTATTATGTTCCCCGACGCGCTGTTTGAAGAGATGGTGCAACCCGCTAACAGCACCTTGCTTTGCCAACAATAGACTCCTCCACCGAGACTATTGTTGAAACCCATGTTATCCTCGATCAGGCAGTCGATTATTTCGGCATCCGAATCTCTGATCAGGCCGATGCCGGCCCCGAAGCCACCGGATGCCGCTGATCCCTGGCCTCCGGCGTGGCATTGATTTATCTCACAATCGATGATCGTCGGTGACGCCCCCACGCATCCGATTCCGCCTCCAACCTCCGCCGTACAGCGTTCTATGATACAGTCAATAATCGTTGGGTCGCTGAATTCGCAGTAGATCCCTCCTCCCACGGGATGGGTCGAGCTTGGATTCCAATACGCATTATCCGATGGAATGTCGGAGCCTGTGACGAGACCATTGCGAATGGTGAATCCTCGAAGGACGGAGTCCGAATCCTCATCTTGGAAATAAAAACCTCTATGGCTCCCCTGACAATCAATGATGGTCCGGGCTGGTCCTTCGGCACTGCGCACCGTGATCGCTTTCCCTCTAAAGTCGATATCCCAGTTGCCGTCGCCATCATAGGTGCCCGGAGCGACCTCCACGACATCCCCATCCCGAGCAAACCGTATCGCATCCTGGATCGTAGGAAAATCCGTACTTGGCACGTGAATCGTGGCCGGATATTCAGATAAATCCACGCTGAGATCATCAATTAACACCCCCGTTCCCTTAAATTTAATATAGCATGTGCCTCGTACCGACTCCATCCAAATGTCTTGAATCCCAGGATAAAGCTCTCGCTCCGTGGTCCAGTTGATCCCATCAGGCGAAGTGGAATAGAGCAGATAACCCGAAGCCGATATACTGGAGTGCTTACGAATGCTGAGACCCAGGAGTCCGCTGATTGCCCTGTTCGGCGGATTCGTGCCAATGGGAAAACGATAGCTTAAGGTAGCCAGCTCGTAGTTGTGGTCTCCAAATCCCAGTTCTCGCTCCGCGCCATTTTCCAGATAATACAAATAGGGTTCCAACGGAGGATAGGCGCCCTGCGGCCAGAAAATGGAGTGGTAGTGACTATCCGTTTTCGCCTTGTCAGCGCTGAAATTTTCCTGATAGTCGTAGGTCCAATCCGCCTCGACCCGACCGGGAGTCAGGCAGACGACGACCGCCGACAAAATAGTGGAAATCGTCCAAAACCAACCTGTGCCGCGAAGTCTCATTTACGTCACTCTTCTCTTCAACCACTGAACGAAGGTTTGATTCCTTCGCTCCAATCCTCGGCGTAGGCCGCAGGCGAAACCATATACCGTCTCCCTGCCATTCATAAATATCCTCCTCTTTTGCCCTGACCGGTCCAGGACAGCCGGATTTGGCAAGATGAGTGTGTGCCGCACCCGTCCCGCGAATTTATCCAAGCGAACCCTTCGCCAGCTCAATGAGCCATAGCAGGCCTGAACTATCCTGCAGATCCGTCCGTTGTCCGGGTCCGCTCGGAGAGACAAATTCCCCATTGACACCATCTATTGATTGTAAATACGAAAAACTCAGATTTCCCATTTCCCCCCGGTCGGTGGAGAATGTGATTTCATCGATTACGTCTGTTTCCAAATCAATTTTGTAAACAAGTTTCACCCCCTGAAAATGGAATTCCACTTCTGCAACATCACTACCCGGTGTATATCTTGTCTCGAATGGAATACGCTGTTGAGCCGCATCCCGGCGTACCGTATCGATGGTGTGGAATCCGGCCCACGGCCTGAGCAGCCCCTTAAAGAAGCTTCCCGGTCGATAGGATTGGACCTGACCGGATGCCGACTGCCGGATATAAGCGTTCCTATTGGAATCCGCTACCGTCAGGGAGCCGACTCGCAGTTTCAACCAGGGACTATATCGAGCAAGTCTGGAGTAAACAAACGGAATCCTTCCCGTGCCGTAAATCCCCTGACCGTTGATTTGACCCGACATTCGGAAATAGGTCCATCCGCGCTTGTGCATTTCGTCCCGATTATTAATGAGCCTGGCCGACGCCGGCCAGTCGCTTTGGAAATAGCCTTCATCCAGGATATTGTAATGACGGATCGCCCAGGGTTTTGTGTCCTCATTAGCTGCATTGCGGGCGGCAATGACCATGAGACCTCTGCCTTTGGCTTGGATTCGGCCAACATTATTCGGCCGGCCCTCGATTTGAGAGATGAAATCGATCATTCCGGCATCATCCGTCGGGACCGTGAGCACGCTCAGATCGCGATTCCACATACGATGGTTGTTATTATTGACACGCTTGTCGCTGTAATAATAATTATCATGGTCATTTTGAAGCACTTGCCAGGAGGTGTCGCCACCGAGAGTCTTCGATGTGCCACGGAGCATGAGGGGCCCTGAAGGACCCTGGGGGAAGTAATACCAGTACTCATCGTTAGTGTTCTGGCTGGCTACTTGAGCGCTCGTGAGAGCAGAATCGGGATTTTCCGTCTGATTCCAGGTTTTTGACGTCGTTACCACACCGGCGGTCAACGCACCGGCGGCGGTGAGGGAAATAATGGCTGTTTTTGTGGTTGCCAGCCCGGCCACTCCCGCCGCTACGCCCA
>Ga0272442_10006372_pt1 | contig 15521 bp, 10 predicted proteins | sample SSMForm2O_FD_200262 | JGI IMG/M metagenome (GOLD analysis project Ga0272442, IMG submission 200262) | Marine sediment archaeal communities from Little Sippewissett salt marsh, Falmouth, MA, United States - SSM-Form-2O | ecosystem: Environmental > Aquatic > Marine > Wetlands > Sediment ...
TTCCCGCGCCTGGCCCCCACCCAAGAGCCTGCCCACCTTGTGGCGGATCACCCGGAGCATGGGCGAGAAGGCCTTGAAGGTCGCCCGACCCACCCGGGCACGGAGCGACCGGGCCTTCCACGCGTAGCTATACGAAATCAGCTCGGGGCCGAAGGTGGCCTTGAACCGGGCGATGTTCGGCGTGTTGGCCCCCACCATGTCGTACGTCGAGAGCCCCTGGGCGATCGCCCAGCGGATCAGCTCCCAATGCAGCAGGTTGTTGGGGGCCATCCTGACGTAATCGCGATCGGCGACGGCGTCGATGGAGTACACCGTGTCGCGGTAGGTCCCGAAGATACAGCAGGCGACGAGTTTCTCCTCGTGGACGGCCCAGAGGGTGCGGCAGCGCCCGCCCGCCTCCAGCGCCGCTTCCATCGCCAGGAGGGTCTCCCGGCTCAGGGGCGGCTCCTGGTTGGTGCGGCTGTAGACGACGCGGGCCATCTCGTAGTACCGCTCGATGTGCTCGGATAGCGACGCCTCGATGATCGTGATGCCGCTCTTGGTGGCCTTGCGGACGGCCTTGCGGCAGACCCGCTTGAAGCGCCCGAACACCGCCTCCTCCCCGTCGGACAGGTCGAGGAAGTACGTGTGGCGGAGCTCCGGGACATAGTGAAAGGACTGGAGCTGTTCGGCGGGGACCTCCCGCGCGAGGTAGATATCAACGTAGTCGGCCCGGATCTCGGCGTACCACTTCTCGAGGGCTTCCAGGACGTCTCCGAGGGCCTCGTCGCTCTCGGCCAGCGGCCCCAGTCGCGGTGTGCACGTGCGATACGGAGGCGAAGCGACCAGGCGCATGTGCGCCTTGCGACCCAGGAACGCGGGGAACAGCCCCACGCATCGGCCATCCCGCTCGAAGAGGCACAGCCGAAGCGCCATGCCCGAAACGTTCTCCTGGAAACGCAGCCAGTCCGACGTGTGGAACAGCGTGGCGTGCTCGAACCCCTCCAGAGCCGCATCCCATTCCTGCGCATCCTCGCACAAGCGCAAGGTCAGCGTCATTGCCCGGGTCCTTCCGAGTGGGTCTGTCCCTGGCCGTGCCGTTGCAGGCACCATAAAAAAATGGAGCCACCCCCAGGGGTTTCACCTGGACCTCGGCCAGACTATGGCCGCGCTCTCCATTAAGCCAGGGTGGCGTCAATACCTACACGGTACTAAGGGAACAATAGGTTCTGCATTCCGGCCTGTCAACACGATTCTGGGCCCCTTGGCCGCAAGCTCATCGATCTCACCGTTCTCCGGCCCCGCCGGCGTCCGGCGGCTTCGAATCGCCCGAGCCTACCTTCCGCTTCAACTCCTCCAGCCGGGGTTCGTCGCTCTTCCAGGGCGTCATATCGGTCCGGATCACCTTCGCCGGGACACCCACCGCCAGCGAGAACGCGGGAATGCTCTTGGTGACCAGGGCGCAGGCCCCCACCGACGCATAGGGCCCGATCTCGACCCCGCCCAGAACCATCGCGTTGGCCCCGATATAGCAGCCCTCGCGAAGGGTGCAGAGGCGGTTCTCCATCCTGGGCCCGTGGCAAGCGAACGTGGCGCGGTAGCTGATGGTCACGTCGTCCTCGATCACCGTGTACTCGGGGCCGACGTCGTCGAGGTAGCACTTCATGCCGATGAACACCCGCTTGCCGATCTTGAAGCCCACGAGCCGGTATCCCAGCACGCGAAGGGCATTGAAGGGCACGTTGGGGATCAGCACCACGCAAAGCCACTTGCGGATCTTCCTCCAGATGGCAGAGAACACGCTCATCCTCCGCACTTTCTCGGAGGCCTTCCGCCTCGTGACGGTCTCGTAGATGAACGAGATAACACCCAAAGCTGCGAACTCCTTCCCAGGCCATCTCCCCGCGGGGGCAGGGGCGGGCCCGATCGTCGTGATCGATTCTATCGGGCCGGTCCCGGCCCGCAAGACCGTTTCATTCCCCGGGCTCCTCGTCGCCGGGCGCTTCGGCCAACGTCTCTGCCGGCAACCGGCCGGCCTCCACGCCGGCACAGGCGGGGAAGGCAACGTCCGGGGCACCCCCGGAGGCCAGGTGGCGAAGAATTGACGCGGCCACCGGAGCGTTGCGTTCCACGTCGAAGTGGTCGAGGATCAGCTTTCGGCCGCGGCGGGCCATCCGCGAGCCCCACCGGCGGTCGGCCAGCAGGCTCTCGATTCGCTCGGCGAGGGCGGCGGGGTCCTTGGGGGGCGTGAGAAGCCCGGTGACGCCGTCGACCAGCACCTCGCGGATCCCACCGACGTCGGTGGCCACCGTGGGCAGGCCGGCCGCCAGCGCCTCCATGACCACGTTGGGCAAGCCCTCGGCATGGCTCGGGAAGGCCATCAGGTCCGCCGCGTGCATGGTCCGAAGCACGTCGGTCCGCGGAACGCGTCCCGGCAGGAGGAATCGCTCGCCCAGCCCGTCGCGTTCGGCCAGGCGTTCGAGGGGGGCGCGTTCGGGACCGCCGCCGGCCCAGATCGCCGTCAGGTCCGCCCACCGCCCGGAGAGCCGCCGGAATGCCTCGTAGAACTCGTAAACGCCCTTGCCCTTGAGCACCCCGCCGGCCGAGAACAGGTACGTCCGGTCGGGCGCCAGGCCCAACTCGGCCCGCACGGCGGCGCGGTCGGGCCTGTCCCGCAGGCCCGCCAGGTTGATCCCCTTGTAGTACGTATGCACGTGCCGAGCGCCCGGACATTTGCCCACGATCGCCCCCCGCAGGGCGTCGCTTTCGGTCAGCACCAGGTCGGCGTAGCGAACGTTGTGGCCAAAGAGCCTCCGGTTCTCGGCCGAGTAGTTCGGTACGGTGTTGACGTCGCTGCCGATGGCCCACGTCGCACAAGGCAGGCCAAGGGTCCGCGCGACCGACTCCGCCGTGTGAGCCGACTGCGTAAAGCCGTAGCCCACGACGATATCGAACCCGTACCGCGCGTGCAGCGACTCGCACAGCGGCAGCGCCGAGAGGCACATCGACCGGGCCTGGAACCACAGCCGCTTCGGGTTGCCGCAGGAAAGGTACTCCGGGCGGAACACCTCGATGCCCCGCCAGTGCTCGTGAGGTCGGACCTTCCTGCGCTGCGAGAATCTCTCCAACCCCAGCAGCGGCGCCGGGACGTAGGAGGTCGGCGAGACGACGACAATCCGCCCGACCAGCGGGCCCATGCGCTCGAGCAGCCGCGCGAAGAACAGACCGGCGTGGGGCCTGGCGTCGTTCGGGAAAAGGTACGCCCCGGCTAGGACGAGGAGATTCACGGGGTCGTCCCTTCGGTTGGGCCTGCGAGCCTCCCGGGCAGAAACGTATCACGCGGGGCCTCGGTCGGAGCCGGTAGCTCTACCTGGGCGTTGGGCATGGGGGCCGTCCGTCGCTCTAGTCTAACTCCGACTCGCCGGGCAGGCTCTCCGCTTTCGTTTCGGCCAACTGACCGTAACACGCGATCGCGGCGGCGCTGGCACCGGCGCACATCCAGAAGATCTTCCGGGCGAAACACGGATTGAAAATGGACGTTACGGTCAGGGCCATCCATAGCCCCAGCAGACAGGACCTCGTTATGCCCGGCTGAAGGCGCCGCACCCCGATCAGCCAGCCCAGAACGAACCAGATGTAACAGATCATCCCGAACGGGCCGGTTCGGATCAGGGCCGAGAGCACGTCGTTGTGGACCCCGAGCCTCCGCCCCGTCTTGAGGTAAAACTCGTGGGCCTCCATGCCGATCCCCGTGCCGAACGGCATGTTGTCGATCCCGATGGCCACGCCGGTCTTCCACTGCTCCATCCGGAGCTTCGCGCTGCCCTCGGTTCCGGCCAACCGGGACTTCCACATCGCCCCGGCGCCACGGCTGGCGGCGAACACGACGGCCCCGACCAACAAGACCATCGCGCCGAAGATGATTCCCATCTTGGCGCTGGGACGAAGTCCCTTCAACTGCAGCAGGACGAGGATCATACCCAGCGCCAGGCCGACCATCGCGCCGCGGGAGCCCGTCAGCAGGGCCGCGATCAGGCAGGCCACGATCCCGCCCATCAATGCGATGCGCACAACCCAGTTTCGCAGCCCCACGATCAGAATCGGCGCGAGAAAGACGCCGGGGAACAACAGGCGAACGAATGTGTTGGCCCCCAGTTCCTCGTGGGTCGTCAGTCGCCCGCCGGTGATGAGCTGGCCGGCAAACAGGCCCGCCAGCCCCTGGCTCATCGATCCCAGGACCATGAACCAGAACAGAGCCCGGAGCTTCTTGGGCGTCGAGCAGAACCGCGACAGCAGGTACATGAAGAACACGTTGCTGAACAGGGCGATTGAGCCCAGGACCGTCGCGCGGTTGATCTCGAATATCGTGGGGATAATGCCGAAAACGCACAGCCCGAAGGCCGGGATCAGCAACTTCGGCTGCCGGACCGCCTTAAACCGGTAGATGTGGATCAGCCCGACCACCGAGATGATGATGCCTACCGCCTTGGGAGCGCTGAAGGTGCTCTCGGCCAGCATCGTGTGCTCTTGCCACGGAACCAGCGCGACGATGATATACAGCCCGAGTTCCGGTCGGTAGAGGGCGAGCACCATGACCGCCGTCGCACCAATGGCCAGCCCCACCATGGGCATGTCGACCCAGAAGGAGAAGACAACGATCACCACAACCGGGAAGCCAACCGCCAGCATAAGACCCACATACCGCAGGAAGGGCAGGCCGTCGTCCTCGGGCAGGGCCAGAAGCTCTCCGTCCGCCGCCGCCGTGTATGGAGCCTGCCAGTAGCCCTGGGACGGCTCTGCGAGCTGCTGGCTGTAGCTGTTGGACATCCGCTCGTCTCCATTCGACCGGCAGTGTACATTGTACGCACGGGCGGCCGAGACGTTCAAGCACATCGCCGCATCCCGCCATCCGGGCGCAGCATGCCCGGCGGGGCGAGCCCCGAAACCGGGCGCACTGTTGACTATATCGTCCGGAAGCGGGGGGAAGTTGAGGCCTACCGGCCCGGCCGGACATACCTTATGCGCACCTGGCTTTTTCCTTCATCGCGAACCCCGAGCGGACCGACGAAGTAGGAAAGCGCACACGCAGGAAAGGACCCCGCCCGGGCCAACCGTTCGGGGCTCGCCAACGAGATGCCCAGCCTCCGGAAGCGTACCGTTCTCCTGAGCCTCAGCGCCCTGCTGGAGAACGTCGGCGCGCTGGCGACGGCGATCGTCCTCAGCTGGCTGCTGGCCAAAGACGTCTACGGCACGTACCGCCAGACGTTCTTCGTCTACCGGCTCCTGCTGGGGGTCCTGGGGCTGAATATCGCCCTGTCGCTGCTCTACTTCATCCCCCGCGCCAAGCGGGAGGAGCATCCGGCCTACGTGGGCCAATCGGTGCTGCTGGCGCTAGGCGTCGGAGCGGTTATCGGGCTGATTATCGCTGTCGGCGCCGACTTCATCGGCTGGGCGACCAACAACCCCAAGCTCGTCCCCCTGCTGTATCTGATGGTCCCCTACGCCGTCCTGAACCAGATCACGCGCATCATGCCCAACACGCTCCTGTCGGTCGACCGCCCGGGGCTGGTTTTGGCCCACGACGCGGTCGCCATGATCGGACGCAACACCTGCATCATTGTCCCCTTTGTCCTCGGCGTCGAGGTCTACTGGGTGATCGCGACCGTCCTGGCGTGGGAGTTTCTGCTGGCCGGCGGGGGGATGATCCTGGTCCAGATGGTCATCGGCATACGGTTCCGGGGCCTCGACACATCGAGGCTGCTGGAGCAGCTCTCGTACACCTGGCCCCTACTGGCAACATCGATTATCGCCACGCTGAATATCCAGTTCGACCGGGCCGTCATCGCCGCCGCCTTCGACTCCGAGCGGTTCGCCGACTACACCAATGGAGCCATGAAGATCCCCTTCGTGATCATCGCCGTCCGCGCCCTGCACCGCGCCCTGCTGCCGGAGATGGCCCGGCTCGCGCGGGACGGGCAGATCCAGCCCATGATGGGCCTCTTCCGAACCGGCGCCGTCAAGGGCGCCCTGGTCGTGTTCCCCGTGGTCGTCTTCTTCCTGCTCTGCCCCGACTACGTTGTTACCCTCGTCTACGGGGACAAGTACCTCCTCAGTTCCGTGCCCTTCGCGATCTACTGCGCGGGTCTCGTAATCCGCGTGGCGACGTACACGAGCGTCTTCCAGGCGATGGGCAAGAACCGCCTGACCGTCATCGGGGCCGTGACGGCCTTCGCGGCCAACGCGGCCGTCTCGCTGCTGCTGGTGTTCCTTGGCAAGCACTACTACGGGCCGGACAGCGTGCTGGCCTTCGCGGGCCCGGCCGTCGGGACGGTCATCAGCACCTATCTGTGCAACATTGTCTTTATCTTCCTGATCGCACGGGTCACCGACTGCCCCGTTCTGAAGGTCCTGCCCCTGGGGGCGCTGGGCAAGACAATGGGGGCCGCCCTGGCGGGGGCCGCCGCGGCCGTCCTCTTCCGGTGGACGCCCCTGCCCAACCTGGCTAAGGTCGCCTGCATGGCCGTGACGTTCTCGGTGATCTTCCTGGCACTGACGCGGCGCGCGGGCCTGATCTCGCCCAGGGACGTGGAATTCGCGCTGGGCCCCGTCAAGCGGGTTCTCCGCGGCGTGGCAAATCGGCTGGGGCGCCCCAAGCCGCCGCAATCCTGAGCGCCTGGCCCCTTCCGGCCCCCCTCAGCGCGCCGGCGTCTGCTGTCGCGGGGGTCGGCCGTGGATGCCCCGATCAGCCAGCGCGGTGATCTCGGCGATCGCCCGTTCCACGCTCCGCCCGTCCATGCCGAACATCTCCCGCTCGAGCACCTTCTCGGCGTTCCGGAGAAGACGCTCCCGGGTTTCCTCGTCGCGGACGGCCCGGAAAATCGCCTCCTGGAGCCCCTCGGGGCTCTTGGCGTCCAGGGCTGCCCCGTACCGGCTGCCGTAGTTCAGGACATACCGCGTGCTGAGGTACTGAACGAGCACGAGCGGCCGCCCCGCCACCATGGCCTCCAGTACGACCGTGCTGTACATCGTCACCAGGGCCGAGCAGAGCATGATGGCCTCGATGGACGTGCACTCGCTCTTGGCGAACACCACGTCGTCGGCCCCCATGCCCTCGGCGTCGGCCCATCGGCGCCAGGCGTCGGGGTCTTCCGGGCTCCGCGGGTGGAATTTCACCAGCACGCACGCCTCGGCCCGCCGGCCCCCGGCGACGACCTGGCGGACCAGGAGCCGCCGGCCCGCATCGTCGAGTCCGATCGGGTGGTGCGCGAAGAAGACAACGGGCTTGTCCCCGGGAATGCCCAGCCGGGCGCGCAGTTCGCGCTCGTCGATGTTGGCCTTGCCCTCGCGGATGTCGGCCGCCAGCCGGTCGTACTCCGTCGAGCCCACCACCCGCAGGCGCCATGGGCGAACGCCGTCGGCGGCCAGCACGTCGCGCCCCGTGGCGTTCATCAGCAGCACCAGGTCCGTCCCCGCCTTGCCCCGCACGCCGCAGACGTGCATCAGGCTCCGCAGCAAGACCCGGAAGCGGTCCCGCAGCCCGTTGACCAGCCCGGGCCAATACCGGCGGTTCGGGGGCAGGACGATCCCGTCCACCAGCAGTGTCGTGGGGATCCCCAGGCCCCGGGCGGCCTGGACAACCGTCCGCCCCGAGACCCCGGTATCCCCCCCGACCAGCAGGACGTCGATCTCGTGACCCGTCAGGGCCTTCTGGACGGCCTTGTAGAGCGGCTCGACCTGGAACCAGTGCCAGAACAGGTGGTTGTCGGGGTTGAAATCGTTCGCGGGCAGCACAACGTGGTCGTACCCGGCCGCCTCAATCTGGTGCAGGCAGGCGTCGCGCTTCCGCAGGGCCGAATCCACGCACAGTACCTGCACCTGGACGCCGCGCTCGATCATGGCGTCCAGCAGGACCCTGAACTTGCCCAAGTGCCTCGAGTTCGACGGCACGAACCAGACGTTCATCGGTTCACCCGCCCCGCCGGGCCAGGAGGAACTCGGCGAGTTCCAGGTCCAGTGGCCCGTCGATGTCGAGCGACTCGGCCTCTTCCATGATGTAGGGCACGACGAGGTCGCCGTAGAAACTGTGTTTCTCTCGGAGCACGCTCGATCGGGTGGCCAGCACGGCCGGGCCGTTGCGGGCGTAGAGCACCGGAACGTCCTGACGCCGAAACCGGTCGAACGGCAGGGGATCGGTCCAGAACGGACTGAGCCTGCCCTCCGAAAGCTCCATGATCGAGTAGGGGCTGTAGCGGTGCGGGACATCCACGACGCTGACGACCGTCTCGGCGCCGGCCTCCTTCCTGGCCGCCATCGCCTCGTCGACGTGCCTGGCGGTCCGCAGCGGGCTGGTCGGCTGGAGCAGCACGAGGACGTCGGTCGACCAGTTCTCGCTCTCCTGGAGGAAGTCCACGGCGTGCAGGGCCACGTCGATGCTTTGGGCGGTATCGCTGGCCAGTTCGGCCGGGCGGAGGAACGGCGCCTCGACACCGCACTCGCGCGCCACCTGGGCGATCTCCTCGTCGTCGGTCGAGATCACCACGCGGGAGATCGACCGGCTTTCCAGGGCGGCCTGGCAGGTGTAGGCCAGCAGCGGGCGACCGGCCAGCGGGACGATGTTCTTCCGCGGGATGCTCTTGGACCCGCCTCTGGCCGGGATCAGCCCAAGCACGTGCATCAGTAGACGATCCTCTTCTGGAGCTTCCACGAGCAGGTAGCCAGCACGTCGGCGATGCGCTCGCCGGCGTGTCCGTCCCCGTAGATCGAGTCCGAATCGTATTGGCCGTGCTCGATCTGCTTGCGGACCGCCTCGACGATGGTCTTGCGGTCGGGGTCCACGTCGATCACATTCTGCCCGCGCTGGCGCATGAATTGGCGGGTGCCCACGTTCACCACCGGCGTGCCGATGAAGGCCCCCTCGCGAATGCCACTGGAGGAGTTGCCGACCAGGCACGACGTGCGGTCCATCAGGGCGACGTACGAGGCGATGGGCAGGTTCTTGAAGAAGTGGATTTTCGAATCGTCGCAGTGCTCGCGGAACTTGCGGATGCCGCGTGCGACGTCCTCCGAGCCGGCGTCGGCGTTTGGCCAGAGCGCCACGGTCGGGATGTCCAGTTCGGTGATGGCCATCAGCGTCTCAGTGATCTGCCGCTCGCCCTCGCCGAACTCGGTCGTTACCGGGTGCTGCGACATCAGGAGGAACGGCTCGTTGAGGTCGAAGATCCCGCCAACGCCCTCGGCGAACACGTCGTCGCCAACGTTGTTCCTGTGGGCCTCGAGAATCTCGGCGACCAGGTCGATCCGCGGGCAGCCGACGAGGTACACGTCCTCCTCCCGCTCGCCAAGCTTCACGATACGCTCGGCGGCGTCCGAGGAGGCCGGGAAGTGGATGTGGGCCATCTTCGTCACCGCGTGGCGGATGCTCTCGTCGATCGTGCCGGTGACCTCCCCACCCATCGTGTGGGCCAGGGCGATGTTCATGTACGCCGCCGACAGGGCCGTCGCCATCGTCTCGAATCGGTCGCCGACGGTGATCACCACGTCGGGCCTGAGCCGCTCGAAGACCGTGGGCAGTTCCAGCAGGCCCACGCCGGTGGACTTGGCCATCGTCGTCGGGTTCTCGCCCTCAATGAGCATGAAGACCCGCGCGTCGGCGGCAAACCCGTCGGCCTCGATCAGGTCCACGACCGACCCGTACCGGTCCAGGACGGCCGAAGCGCCCACCACGACCTGGAGTTCCAGGTCCGGATGCTGCTGAATCGCCCGCATCGCCGACTTGATGCTGCTGTAGTTCGCCCGAGACCCCACAACAACACAGATCTTCCTCTTGTCGGCTGCCGTTGCCATCCTGCCTACGTCCTCTCTGACCCAGCTCAGGGCCTCTCGATATCGTCCAGGGAAATCAACTCGTTGCGTTCGACGTCCCGCGTCAGCCGCATGCCGATGAGATTCTCGTACTCCGCCGCCGGGATCCCCGTGCCCGGCTTCCGCAGAGCCAACTCGTCGGACCCCAGCACCGTGCCGGCCGGCAAGTCCCGCGCGGGAACCACGCTCTTGGTGAAAATGTCCCGAAGCTCCTGCATACCGCGGGCGATCTCGTCCTTGTCCACCGGGTGGGCCCATGCGGTCTCCAGGTCGCGGATCGACCGCGTCAGGGAGGCCGTCTCCTCGAAGGTCAGGCTCGCGGGCACGTCCGGGCCGAACTGCTTGCGGTCGAACGTTACGTGAAACTCCAGCAGCGACGCGCCCATCATGACGGCCGCGAGGCTCGGCGTCTGCGTGCCCGAATGGTCACTCATGCCCACCGGGCAGCCGTACCGCTCGATCATCTCCGGGATGATGTTCAGCCCCCATTTCTCGGGCAAGCAGGGGTACGATGTCGTGCACTGGAAGACGGCGCACTCGCCGCCTTCGTCGCGCACGGAGGCCACGGCGCGGTCGATCTCGGCCCAGCCGCTCATGCCGCTGGAGATCAGGACGGCCAGCCCCGTCGAGGCCATCCGCCGCAGCATCGGGTAGTTGCACACCTCGCCGGAGGCCACCTTCCAGGCGCCCACGTTGCAGTCGCTCAGCCAGTCCATCGCCTCGAAACTGAACGGCGAGCTGAGGAACACCAGGCCCCGCTCTCGCGTATGGTCGGCCAGTTCGAGCCACTGACCGCGCTCGAAGCCCGTCCGAACCCAGTAATCGTACCGCCGCGAGTCCTGGGGGAAGGTCTTGACGCGGAACGGCTCGTCGGGGGTGCTCTCGGCTTCGGCGATGTGGGTCTGGAACTTGATGGCCGTCGCGCCCGCATCGGCGGCGGCGGCGACGTAGGCATGGGCGGCGCCCAAGCTGCCGTCGTGGGCCAACCCCACCTCGGCGATGATAAAGCAGGGCTCGCCGGGTCCGACCCGACGGCCGCCGATCGTCACGGTATTGGCCATGTGGCAGTTCTCTCTAAGTTGCCGTCTTTGGGCTCTATACGGCCGGCCCGCGTAAGCGGTTCGGAAACGCAACGTCGCGGCGCCGCCCGGCGCGCGGCCAGACCGGCTCCGTCGGGGCAGACCGCGACATGGGTTTTATCGGCAGGGTCGGGGGGGCGACTTTCGCAAACCGCCCTACCGCCACCGATGGCGGATGTACGACAGCCCGGCGCACGGGCGGAGAGGCCGGTCGGACGCCGAACGAGCGGAAGAGCAGGCAAAACTCAGAGAACTTTCCGAACCCGGACCCGGTTCGGCCGATACATAAGACAGCCGCGGCCGAACCGCGGAGGTTCCCCTGTCGCGCGGGTGGCCTGTCCGATCGCGTTGGTTTCGTCCAACGCCGTGGCGGCCGGCCGGCATCGGTATCGGCCGGCACCCAACAAGCGATGCGTCGAGAAGGCGACCCCGGGCAGACGGGGTCCGAGGAATGAGTGATGACCAAGAAGCTGCTCGGAAAGATCGAGTCGAAGAAGGCCCTGGTTGGCATCATCGGGCTGGGCTACGTGGGCTTGCCCCTGATGCGGGAATTCACCCGCGGCCGCGCGACCGTGCTGGGCTTCGACGTGGACCCGGTGAAGGTCAAGGCCCTCAAGGCGGGCAAGAGCTATATCGAGCACATCCCCGCCGAGATGATCCGCAAGGCCGTCCGGTCGGGCCAGTTCGACGCGACCACCGACTTCGACCGCCTCAAAGAGCCGGACTGCATCCTGATCTGCGTGCCCACGCCGCTGACCAAGATGCGCGAGCCGGACATGACCTACGTGGAGGCCACCGCCAGGGCGATCTCCCAGCGGCTCCGCAAGGGCCAACTCGTCATCCTGGAATCCACCACCTACCCGGGGACCACCAAGGAGATCATGCTGCCGATCCTGGAGAAATCCGGGCTGAAGGTGGGGCAGGACTTCTTCCTGGGGTTCTCCCCCGAGCGCGAAGACCCCGGCCGGGAGGACTACACGACACAGACCATTCCCAAGGTCGTCGGCGGATACGACGCGAACTCCCTCGCGGTGGCCGTCGCGTGCTACAAGATGGCAATCGACACCGTCGTGCCCGTATCGAGCTGCGAGGCCGCCGAGGCGTGCAAGATCCTCGAGAACACGTATCGCTGCGTGAATATCGCGCTGGTCAACGAATTGAAGACGCTCTTCGACCGGATGGGGATCGACGTCTGGGAGGTGATCCACGCCGCCAGCACCAAGCCGTTCGGCTTCACGCCCTTCTTTCCGGGGCCCGGACTGGGAGGCCACTGCATTCCGATCGACCCGTTCTACCTGTCGTGGAAGGCCAGGGAGTACGACATGGCGACGCGGTTCATCGAGTTGGCCGGCGAGATCAACCTCTCCATGCCCCAATACGTGATCGTCAAGCTCATGGACGCGTTAAACGATCGGGGCAAGGCGCTGAAGGGCGCGAAGATCCTCGTGCTCGGGCTGGCGTACAAGAAGGACGTCGACGACATGCGGGAGAGCCCCTCGCTGGAGCTGATCGAACTGCTCGAGGCCAAGGGCGCGAAGGTCTCCTACAACGATCCGCACATTCCCAAAGCCCCGCGGACCCGCGAGCACGACCTGCAGATGTCGAGCAAGAAACTCACGCCCAAGACACTGTCCGGAAGCGACGCGGTGCTCATCAGCACCGATCACAGCAGCTACGACTATCAGTTCATCGTGGACCACGCCCAGTTGGTCATCGACACGCGGAACGCCACGGCGAAGGTCAGGCGGGGCAAGAGGAAGATCGTCAAGGCGTAGTTGTCAACCTGCCGCCGGCCGGCCCCGGGCGCCCGCGGCGACTCCGCAAGACCGGCACGAGCGCAACCAGGAGCAGCCAGGTCGCCGGCTCGGGGATCGGTCCGCCGCCAGAGCCCAGATTCGCCTTCATTGCCAGGTAATCGCGCCAGTCCACGATGCCGTCGAAGTTGGAGTCGCCACCAGCCCAGCCAACCCCGGCCAGTCCAAACCCGTCAGCGAACGCCAGCAGGTCCGCGCGGTCCACGTCGCCGTCCTCGTCGAAGTCTCCCGGGACACCCATCGCCCCGTAGGCTTCCAACTCGACGATGGTTGTGAACTGCCACTCTCCCCCCGCGTCGCCGCGGATCCGGATCGCCTCGCCCACCGCCGGATCAAACGTCAACTCGATCGCCTGGTAGTACTCGTTGGCGTCGAGCGCCTCGGACAACTCCAGCCCCGTGACCTCCCGATACTCGCCTTCCAGCAGCACCTCCACCGTGAGGTTCAGGAAGTACCCGCCCCGCGGTTCGACCAACCGCGGGTTGCTATTGATACCCGACCAGAAGATGTCGCCCTCGTAGAAGATCACCGAATGGAACGTCATCGGTCTCTCGAAGTTCAACTGGTAGTAGTCCCCGCCGGCGGGTTGATCGTCGGCGCCGGTGTAGGTGTAGTAGGGCAGGTGGCCATTGTAGCTGAGGTCGGTAATCCCGTCGATGATGGCCTCCAGGTCCGTCCGGTCGTTGCCGCTATAGTGCCTCTCGATGCTGGCCGAGACGGTGACTTGCCCCCCCGCGGCCTGGACGCGCCCGACGAGCCCCTTGGCTCCCGACGGGTCCGGCCGCTCGATCGGCGCCGGTGCCGGCTCGTCGGGAATCGTGTATATGCGCCCCGCCCCTTCGCCGTCGATCGTGCCGCCGGCATTCAGGATCTGCGTCTCGACGGCCGCCCGGAAATCGGCCGCCACCTGCGAAACCGTCGTCAGGGCCCCCACACTCATCAGGCCCCGAACGTCGTAGGCGTCGTTGGGCTCCTGGGGTAGCTCCGCGAGAATCCCGCCCCCCGAGGCGTCGTAGCCCTTGATCATGCCGATCAGCCCGCCGGCCGTGGCGGGGTTACAGTCGGCGTCGTACCCGCCAAGCACGCCGATCTCGACGGTCCGCACGAAGTCGCCCTGCCCGTAGAGGACCGCCATCGTCGTCAGGCCCACGTTGATCGTCGACTCGATCCAGTACCGGTACCGGAAGTTGCTCCCGACGTCCGTGCCGTAGTGGTCGTAGAGCATGGTCTGGGCTGCCCGCCAGGCGTTGGGGTCCGACAGGTTGCCCGCGAGCTTGTCGGTCTGGTACTGGTCGCCGACGGCCTGGATCACCTCGTGCGTCCTCGACGAGACGGGCACGACGGCCAGCCCCGCCTCCACCACGCTTTCGATATCGGACTCGAACGCCGCCGACGCGTACATCGCCGCGTAGAACTGCGCCGCATGCACCGAGTAGCCCTCGTTGGTAACCGACGCGAAGGAGCCACAAAGCTCGGCCGCCCGCTGCCGCATGCCCGGTGCCAGCGCTCCGAGGCTCTCGGTGGCGATCTGCGCGTCGATCGCGTAGAAGTGCATGTTGTGGTGGAGGCTGCCGGTCTGCGGCGGAGACAGGCTCGCACCGACCGGCGGGGGTTCCATCAGCCACCGAGCCTGGCGGTTGGCGATGTAAAGACTCCCCGCCGAGATGTTGTCCGTCCACGCTTGGCGGATCTGGGCCGACGTCGGCTCGAGCGTGCCCTTCAGCAGGTCCAGGTACATGTACTCCAGACACGTGTCGTCGTCGCTTTGCCATGCCGCCGTGTCGAGGATGCTGTCCCACGGAATGTCGAGATACTCCCCACCGCGAACGACGTGCCCTTCCGAGGGCCTGCCCGCGTAGTTGCCCAGGATCTGCCCCATCCACATCCCGTGGACCTTGTCAAGATAGGCATCGGCGGAGAGGCTCCGCTGGCCGTGCGCCAGAAGCCCCGCGCCAAGCAGCACCGCCAAGGCAGCGCCCGTCCGAGGACTCACCTGGTTGCCTCCTTCCCTCGCTGCGGCCCGGCCCGCCAGCCACCGTTGAGCACGATTCTATCGCATCCGCGCCGCACGGTCAAGGCCAATCCGGAACGGGGCAACACCTAACAAGAGGAGAAAGGAAGATTTACGGCGAGGCCGCCTGAAGGCTCTCCCCGCCGGCAACACCAATTCCTGAAGAGCCGTCGAACCGAAGACCAACTTCGCCTATAAGGATGGACAACGACGACAGGAAGGAGGCCCCCCAACCCATGGAACCACAGACCCCCCCCGACTCCCAGCCGCGGAAGGATCCCGCAGCGGAGGATAGGTCCGCCCTCTCGAAGCTCCTGCGACCCGTGCAGTGGGCGGTCAACCTTGTTGTCCTGGTGGGGATCGTCTTGATCTTCACGCCCGTGGGCACCTGGTACGGGCACGAGCTGGTGGTAAACGACGACCTGGCCAAGGCCGACTACATCGTCGTCCTCGGAGGCGACAGCGAGCGTGCCGTCGTGGGGGCCCGGCTCTACAGGGACGGTTGGGCCAAGAAGGTGATCGTGTCCTCCACGCCCTGGAACGCGCGTGGGCTCGCGGCGGCGGTAAGGAGCCACGGCACGCCAGGAGAGGCCATCATCATCGACGATCGGTCCCAGAGAACAGCCACACACCCCCGAACCATTGCCCAGGCCGTCGCCCTTCGGCCCGAGACGGACCGGTTCATCCTCGTCACGTCGCTGTACCACTCCTCGCGGGCCAAGGCGTGTTTCCGGCGTGCCGGCTACCAGCACGTCGTGGCGCGGGTTCCGCAATGGC
>Ga0272442_10006375_pt1 | contig 15520 bp, 21 predicted proteins | sample SSMForm2O_FD_200262 | JGI IMG/M metagenome (GOLD analysis project Ga0272442, IMG submission 200262) | Marine sediment archaeal communities from Little Sippewissett salt marsh, Falmouth, MA, United States - SSM-Form-2O | ecosystem: Environmental > Aquatic > Marine > Wetlands > Sediment ...
CACCGATTCCGATCCCGGTCATTGATCGCACTCGCAACTTCTGAGCGCTCTTCAGTGGATCATTCTTGCGCCTCTGGCGATTACTTCTTCAAAGGGCCTTGACAGCACCTTCCGTGTCGTTGAATGTTTAGTCAACACTATGGCCAGTGACACGAGGAACCGGATTCTCAGCGTCGCGGCGCGTCTCTTTGAAGCCAACGGCTTCGAGGGTACGGCCGTCGCTGCCATTCTGCGCGAAGCAGATGTGAACAGCGGCAGCCTGTACCATTTCTTCCCCAGCAAAGAGGCTGTGCTCGTCGCCGTACTCGAGAAGTACGTCGAGGTGCTGGAGCCGGCTCTACTCGGAGCAGCCGAACGGGCTGCCGACGACCCGATCGAGAAGGTATTCGCGCTCCTGGAATTGTACCGGGGACGTCTTCTCGTGTCCGGCTTCTCGAGGGGCTGTCCCGTGGGAGACCTGTCTCTCGAGATCGCGAGCCGCTTCCCCGAGGCCCGACACCTGGTCGACGCCTACTTCGAGTCCTGGACGGGCCGGGTGGAATCCTGGCTCGTGGCGGCTGGAGAGCGCCTGCCTGCCCGGACCGATCGGCACGCCCTCGCTGCCCACGCTCTCTCCGTTCTGCAGGGCGCGGTCATGCAGGCCCGCGTCGCGAGTTCAATCGACCCGTTCGACGACTCGGTGTCGCAGTTGCGCCTGCTGGTGGATCTCCTCGCTTCCGAGACCGGCGTGAGCCGGTCGCTCCGATCTGAAGCGGGTCGGACGGACGGGACCGGGACCGCCCGGAGGAAGCGGCCAGTACCGAGTGGGGCGACGGCCTCGGCCGTTGCGGCGACGGGGACGGCTACTTCCGCCGGGGGAGAGTCGACCGGCGAAGACGACGACGCGTGGTGGAGGGCCTGGTGATCGACGAGCGGACGGTCCGGGAGATGGTCCGCCGCGTGGTGCTCCGCACCGCGCAGGCGTCCGCGGACGCCGCGGTGGCGGGGGACTCGCGCCTTGTCACCCAGCAGGACATCGAGAATCTCACTCCGGGCAGTGCCCTGCATGTGGCCGAAGAGGCCATCGTGACGCCTCTAGCCCGCCAAACGGCGCTCGAACGCGGAGTCACCTTCGTGCGCGGGCAGACGGGCGCGGCTGACTCCGGCTCCAGCTCCGGCCCCGGGGACCGGGAGCGCATAGTAGCGCTCGCAGCCGATCACGGTGGCTTCGAGATGAAGGAGGCCCTGGCCAGCCACCTTCGCGAGCGCGGGTATTCGGTGATCGACTGCGGCACGCACGGCAAAGAGCCGGTTGACTACCCCGACCTGGCCCTGGCCGCGGCCGGACTGGTGGCCCAGGGACAGGCCACCGCGGCCATCATCGTGGACGGCGCCGGAATCGGGTCGTGCATGGCCGCGAACAAGGTCCCGGGAATACGCGCGGCCATGTGCTACGACGAAGCCACGGCGGTGAACAGTCGTGAGCACAACGCCGCCAACGTCCTCACTCTCGGCGCTGGCCTGATCGGCGGCGCGCTGGCCCGACGAATCGTCGACACGTGGCTCGACACACCGCACGGCGGGGGGCGGCACGCGAGGCGGGTGGACAAGATCATGGACATCGAGCGCAGGTACCTGAAGGGATGAGCATGAAGCTCGACGAGAAGACGCTCGAACGCATCATCGAGCAGGTCACGCACCAGGTCATGATACTGGTTCAGCGTGAGCAGGAGGGCGGCGCGTCCGCGCAGGACCTGTCGGCGGGCAACTACTTCGACCGCGTGCAGCCGTTCGTCAGCGCGGGCGCGGACAGGCTGGCCAGCACGCTCGGAATCGCGCCCACGGACGGCCGCGTGAGCCACATGATCGACCACACGCTCCTGAAGCCGGACGCCACCCAGGACCAGGTCGCGCAGCTGTGCTACGAGGCCAGGAAGCACGCCTTCGCCTCGGTGTGCGTGAACCCGTCCTACGTGAAGCTGTGCGCGGACCTCCTGAAGGACACCGACGTCCTGGTGTGCACCGTAATCGGGTTCCCGCTCGGGGCCACGTCGACCGAGAGCAAGGCGTTCGAAGCGCAGAAGGCCGTGCGTGACGGCGCCACGGAGGTCGACATGGTGATCAACGTGGGCGGGCTCAAGTCGCGGGACTACGAGCTCGTCGAACAGGACATCGCGGCGGTCGCGCGGGCCGTGCACGCCGGGGGGGCGATTCTGAAGGTCATCATCGAGGCCGCCCTCCTGACCGACGAGGAGAAGGTAGCCGCCTGCCAGCTGGCCAAGGTCGCCGGCGCGGACTTCGTGAAGACTTCCACCGGATTCGGGCCGGGCGGCGCAACCGCGGAGGACGTGGCGTTGATGCGACGCGTGGTCGGAAGCGGCATGGGAGTGAAGGCGTCGGGAGGCATCCGAACCTATGCGGATGTGAAGAAGATGATCGCCGCGGGCGCCAGTCGCATCGGCGCGAGCGCGAGCGTCAAGATCGCTCAAGAAGCCGACTCGTGAGGTAGAGACATGTCCGTCGATCTTCGAACGTATTGCTTTCTGGACAACCTGCAGCCGCAGCACGCAGCCTATCTCGGCACCGTGGCGCGCGGGTTTCTCCCCCTCCCGGGGGACGCATCGCTGTGGATCGAGATCTCGCCTGGAATCGAGATCAACCGCATTACGGATATCGCCCTCAAGGCCACGAGCGTGAAGCCGGGGATGCAGATCGTGGAGCGCCTGTTCGGGCTCCTCGAGGTGCACCATTCGGAGCAATCCGAGGTCAGGGCGGCCGGGGCGGCGATCCTGGACGCGTTGGACGTCCAGGAGTCCGAACGGATCAAGCCGCGTGTGATTTCCAGCCAGATCATCCGGCACATCGACGCCCACCAGGTGCAGCTGGTGAACCGGATGCGATTCGGCCACATGCTGCTCGCGGGACAGACGCTGTACGTGCTGGAAGTGGAACCGGCGGGATACGCGGCACTCGCGGCCAACGAGGCCGAGAAAGCGGCGCACATCAACATCCTCGACGTCCGGGCGTTCGGCAGCTTCGGACGGGTGTACCTGGGCGGCGAGGAGCGCGACATCATGGCGGGTTATGGCGCGGCGGTGGCCGCGATTGAAGGTGTCAGCGGCCGCGAGGCGGCCACCGGACGACGGGACTGACGAGGTTTCCCTGAGGGGCGCAGCGGCGCTCCCGGATTCACCAGGAGGAGAGAATGGCTGAAGAGTATGGCGCGGTCGACGCACTCGGAATGATCGAGTGCCGCAGCTACCCGGCGATGGTCGAAGCAGCCGACGCGATGGTCAAGGCGGCCAGGGTGGAACTGGTCTCCTACGAGAAGACCGGCGGCGGCTACGTCACAGCCGTGGTTCGAGGCGATGTCGCGGCCGTAAAGGCGGCGGTCGAGGCCGGAGCGCGCGGCGCTGAGAAGATCGGCGAACTCGTGGCGATCCACGTCATCCCGCGTCCGCACGCGAACGTGGACGTGGCACTGCCTCTCGGTCGTGCGAGTGCCGGGCCGAAGACCGCGAAGCGGTAGGGCCCCACTCCGAGGGCACCCTGAAGCCTCCGGTCCGTCCGTGGACAGGGCCGGAGTCGATCAGAGTTGAGTGATCGTTCAACTTGGCGTCGCTCACAGCAACGGAGCAGGACATGCTGTTAGGCAGAGTCGTCGGTACGCTGGTCTCGACGAACAAGGAGCCCTCACTGGAGGGCCTGAAGTTCCTCGTCCTGAGGCAGCTGGACATCGAGGGCGGGGAGGCTTCGGGCTATCGGGTGGCGGCTGACGCGGTGGGCGCCGGTCTCGGCGAGGTCGTGCTGTACGCGACCGGAAGTTCGGCGCGCCAGACCGCCGTGACGGACAAACGCCCGTGTGACGCGGTGATCATGGCGATCGTGGACTCGCTCGCCGTCGATGGAGAGGTCACCTACGACAAATCACGGGACGGCTGATGATGGAGGAGTCGAAGATTCAGTCCGTCATCGACCGCGTCATGTCGGAACTCGGGCACCGGGAGCCCGCGGGTCGGGCCGGTCCCCTGCCCCCCCGGCGTCCGGTGGCCGAGCGACCGGGTCCGGCCGCCACGCCGAGACACGGCGACAACCTGTTTCCTGACGTGGACAGTGCCGTAGCGGCAGCCCGGAAGGCGTACCGCGACCTGCAGGGGCTGCCGGTATCGCTGCGTGAACAGATGATCGCGCACATCCGTCGCACGATGCGGGAGAATGCCCAGCCCCTGGCCCACGAGGCCTGGCAGGAAACGGGGATGGGGCGTTACGAGGACAAGGTCGAGAAGGTCCTCCTCAACGCGAACAAGGCACCCGGGGTCGAGTTCCTGGATACCGGGGCCTGGAGCGGCGACGGGGGTCTCACGGTCGTGGAGTTCGCTCCGTACGGCGTGATCGGCTCGATCATCCCGAGCACGAATCCCATTTCGACGGTCACCTGCAACGCGATCTCGATGGTCTCGGCTGGCAACGCCGTGGTGTTCAACGCCCATCCCGGCGCGAAGGCCTGCTCCAACCGGACCGTTCAACTCGTGAACGACGCTATCGTCGAAGCGGGCGGCCCCCCCAACCTCGTGTGCGCCGTCGCCGCGCCGACGATCGACACGGCCAGTGGGCTCATGGGCCACAAGGACGTGAACCTGCTTACCGTGACCGGCGGTATCGGCGTCGTGCGCGCCGCCATGTCGAGCGGGAAACGAGCCGTGTGCGCCGGACCCGGGAATCCGCCGGTCGTGGTGGACGAGACGGCCGACATCGCGCAGGCGGGCCGGGACATCGTGCGGGGCGCGTCGTTCGACAACAACATCATCTGCACCGACGAAAAAGAGGTGTTCGCCGTCGCCTCGATCGCTGACGATCTGAAGCGGGCCATGTGCGACAACGGGGCCATCGAGATCGATGCCCGGCAACTCGACGCCCTGCGACGCTCGATCTTCATGGATCGTCCCGCAGCCGGCCGGCATGGAACGATGAACAAGAAGTTCATCGGCAAGAACGCCGCGGTTCTGCTGAAAGAGATCGGCATCGAGGCGGGCGACGAGGTCAGGCTCGTCCTGGCGGAAGTGGAACAGGACGACCCGCTGATCTTCTCCGAACAGATGATGCCGATTCTCCCCCTGACTCGCGTTCGAGATGCCTACGAGGGCATCGAACGGGCGAAGGCGGCGGAGCACGGGTTCCGGCACACGGCGACCATGCACTCCAAGCACCTCGACCACCTCAGCCGCATGGCCCGGGTCATGGACTGCAGCATCTTCGTCAAGAACGGCGTCTCCTACGACGGGCTGGGCTACGGCGGCGAGGGCTTCTGCTCCTTCACGATCGCCAGCCCGACGGGGGAGGGCATCACGAACCCCATCAGTTTCAGCCGCATCCGCCGGTGCGTGCTGAAGGATTCCTTCCGGATCGTATGACCATGAAGATCTCCACGTGGGACAACCGAACCGAGGCGGCATGATCGAACCGGCACTGGCTCTGCTCGATTTCAGCAGCATCGCGGTCGGGATCGAGGCCGCCGACGCGATGGTCAAGCGAGCCCAGCTCGACGTGATCCGAACCGGAACGGTCCAACCCGGTCGCTACCTGGTACTGATCGGCGGCTCGGTCGGCGAGGTCCAGGAGTCCCTGGCCACCGGTCGCGCCGTGGGCGGAGACTCCGTGCTGGATCACGTCTTCCTCCCGCACGTGCACCCGGACGTCGTGACGGCGATCGGAGGCGGAAGGGCCGAGGCGCCCCGCGACGCGGTCGGGGTGATCGAGACCTCGACGGTAGCCGCCGCCATTCGGGCCGCCGACTCGGGGATCAAGGGAGCCGAGGTGCGCCTCCTGGAGATCCGCATGGCCGACGGGCTCGGGGGCAAGGGGATCGTGCTGTACTCGGGCGTCGTGGCCGACGTCGAGGCGGCAGTCGAGATCGGGTGCACCGCGGTCCGACCGGGACTGCTCGTACGCCAGGTCGTCATCTCACAGCTCCACCCGGAGATCTGGGAGAATCTGTCGGCCGCGACCCGGTTCGGATCCAGGCTGGAGGGCCTGTGAAACTGGCGCGCGTGGTCGGCACGGTGGTCGCTACGACCAAGTACGAGGGACTGGAGGGCGTCAAGTTGCTGGTGGTTCAGCCCCTGGACCGGGACGGAGACGTCCGGGGCTCACCGGCCGTAGCCGCCGACGCCACCGCCCAGGCCGGAGTGGGTCACCTGGTGTTCATCGTGGGGAGCCGCGAGGCGGCCCAGGCCATGCCCGAACTCTTCGTGCCGGTGGACCTGGCCATTACCGGAATCGTGGACGATGTGGACCGATCGGCCGGTGATCGAACGGCCACGGCCACCTGGCGCGAGTCCGGAGCGAAGATCTGATGTACATCGGACGCGTCGTAGGATCGGTCGTGGCTACGGTGAAGATCCCGCACCTCGAGGGTCGGAGGCTGCTGCTCGTCGATCAGCTGGGGGCGGGCGCCGAGCCAACCGGAGAGTACGACATCGCCGTGGACGTCGCGCAGGCGGGCCCCGGCGACACGGTCCTCGTGCTCGATGAAGGAAACGGCGCCCGGCAGATACTCGGACTCGACCCGGGGGCCATCCGGGCGGTCATCGTGGGCGTGGTGGACGAGGTGACGATCGGCGTCTAGGGCGTACCGGCGGCCTTCACCAGGTCAGCGAACGCCGGCGACAGACTGGCCCCACCGACCAGGGCTCCGTCGATGTCCGGCATGCGTACGAATTCCGCGATGTTCTCCGTCTTCACGCTCCCCCCGTACAGGATCCGCACGCGTTCCGCGGCTGCCGTCCCGAGGCCGTCGGCCACGGCACCTCGCACCGTGAGGCCGATCGTCCGGTTCGCCTCGGCCGGGGTGGCCGGCTGCCCGCTTCCGATGGCCCAGATCGGTTCGTAGGCGAGGACCAGGCGACCGGCGGCTTCCGCGCCAACGCCTTTGAGGGCCGCTCCTACCTGCCTCCCCACGAAATCGTGCGTCTCTCCGGCATCGCGCTGCGCCGCGCTCTCGCCCACACACACGATGGGAGTGAGGCCGTGCCCCAGGGCGGCGAGCACCTTCCGGTTGATCGCCTCGTCGCTCGAGCTCGGGCCGGCCGCCTCCCGCCGCTCGGAATGCCCCAGGATGACGTAGTCGCACAGGCCGTCGAGCATGGCGGGCGACACATCTCCCGTGTGAGCACCCGCGTCCTCCCAGTGCATGGTCTGCGCGCCCAGTCCGATCCTCGAGTTCCTCAGCACCTCTGCCAGGGTGGCGAGGACGGTGAACGGGGGACAAATGGCCACATCCACCGATTCGACAGCGCCTAGGGGGGGCCGCAGGCGACGCACCAGGGCCAGGGCCTCGTCGGTACGGCCGAGATGCATCTTCCAGTTGGCAGCGATCAGGAGTCGGCGCATGACACCAGAGTCCGACACACGCCCGAACGGGGCAAGAGCCCGACCGATCTTCAGTCGAAAGCGATGCTCTGCGGCTCGTCGTCGGGCGCCGCGAAGTAGAGGGTACGGCGCGTGTCGCTGGGCGTGTGGAGCACGCGCACGATGTTGCGCTGGTCCCGGAACAGTCCGAACAGCACGGCGTTGCTGATCCGGACGCCGTTCACCTGCCCCTGTGCCGGGAAGCGGAGCAGGTACCACCACATCCGCTCCTCGTCCTCGCCGGAATCGAAGTCCTCACCGCTGGAAAGGAGCTCGGAGGCGGAGCAACCCGAGTCGCACCAGAGCTCGAAGGTCTCGCGGAAATAGGCCTGGAACAGGTCATCGAGCTCGGGAGAAGCCTCGAGCACAACCGAATCCCGTCCCGCGAAGCGGGCCAGGGCCGCCTCCAGGTCGTCCTTGAAGATGCGAATGCGCAGGTAGGCCGCGTCTTCTTCGAGCGCGAGCTGCGCCGTCGAGAGATGCAGCGGGTGGGGGGACGGCTCGACCGTCCCCCCGGGTGAAGACCATGCCAGGGCCTGTGACAGCACCAGCCCGAACAGGAGCCGGATCACGACGTCGGCGCCAGCCACAGGTTGTTGTCCGTATCGATGTCCGCCAGCTCTTCGTCGGGATCGAGAAGAAGGCGCACCACGGGCTCATCGGCGAAGAAGCCGTACAGGAACTCCTTCTCGTCGTAGCGCCACACGTCGACCGGGAGGTCGACGCGTTGCGTTCGCCCGCTCTCGTACTCGACGTCCATGATGATCGGCATCACCAGGCCCCCCTCGTTCACGATCCGGACCCGGTAGTAGAACGCCCCCTGATCGGTGGACCCGAGAAGTTCCTCGGCGTCCTGCCTGCCGACATCGGCCACCGCCTGGTCGTTGGCGTGCGTCGTGTAGAACCAGCCACGCCACATCCACGCCATGTCCTCTCCCGCGCCCTCGTCCAGCGAGCGGAAGAAGTCGGCCGGCTGAGGCTTCTTGAACATCCAGCGCTTCGCGTAGCCGCTGAAAGCATCGTCGAAGACCTCGGGCCCCAGCACCGTCTCACGCAGAATGGACAGGCCGGCGGCGGGCTTGGCATACCCGTTGTTTCCGAAGTCCTTATGGATGAGATCGGAGTGGGTCATGATCGGGACCTGGTCGGGGTCCCGCATGTACTCGGTGATCCCGCTCGGCGAGCTGCGCCACCGCCCGAAGTTCGGGTCCATCTCCACCTCGGCGTAGTGCTGCAGGAACGTGTTCAGACCTTCATCCATCCACGTCCACTTCCGCTCGTCGGAGTTCACGATCATCGGGAACCAGTTGTGCCCGACTTCGTGGATCGTCACCCCCATCAGGGCCCACCGGAGTCCATCGGAAATCTCTCCGTCCCCGCGTGGACGGGCTCCACAGAAGGCCAGCATCGGGTATTCCATGCCGCCGGCCGGACCGTTGACGTTCGAGGCCTTGGGGTACGGGTACTCGAACGCCATGCGTCCGTAGGTCTCGAGCGTCTGGATCACCGCGGGGGTGGAGATCTCGTTCCACAGCGGCATCGCGTCTCTCGGATACAGCGAGTGCACCGCGATGGGCTCCTGGCCCTCGTCATACTGGTAGCCCGCAGCATCCCACACGAACGTCTTGGACGAGGCCCACGCGAAGTCCCGCACGTCGTCGGCCTTGTAGTGCCACGTCAACATCCCGTCCTGCGCGGGACGGCTCTCGGCCGTCATGACTTCGTCGGGTCCCACGATGTAGACCGGCGTCCGGCTCTCGTAGGCTCGATCGAGGCGCTCCCGTTGCGTCTCCGTCAGAACGTCGCTCGGGTTCTGAAGGACTCCGGTGGCCTCGACGATGTGGTTCGCCGGCACGTTGATCTTGACGTCGTAGTTGCCGAATTCCAGGTAGAACTCCCCGCGGCCGAGGAACTGATCCGTCTGCCAGCCGTTGACGTCGTCGTACACGGCCAGACGCGGGAACCACTGCGCGAGTTCGTAAATCCACCCGTCGCTCACCTGCTCCTTGCCCCCACGCCCCCAGTCGGGGACCCGAAAGCTCCAGTCGATTTCCAGTTCTACGGATTCGCCCGGCTCGAGGGTGTCGAGCAGGTGCACCTTCATCAGGGTGCCGTTGATTCGGTAGTCCGCATCGAGCCGGTCGTCCCCCGACACGAATTGCACGCGCGCGATCTGGTGCCCGCCGTCGAATTGCGTGACGCCCAGGAAGCGGCGGGCCCCTTCGCTGATCTCCTCGGGAAGTGCCCGTCTCGTCTGGTAGGCCCGGCTGTGTTCGAGCGATCGCACGTTCTGATCCAGCTGAACCCACAGGTAGTCCAGGACGTCCGGCGAGTTGTTGTGGTACGCGATCCGCTCGGAGCCGCTCACCACGTGCTCGACAGTATCGAGCGTGGTCTCGATCACATAGTCCACCTGCTGCTGCCAGTATTCAGGACCCGGAGCACCCGATGCGCCCCGGTATCGGTTGGCATCCGGCCACTCGTCGATGGCGCGGAAGATGGACTGATTGGTCCGGCCTTCTTCGTCCGGGTGCAGCCAGCTCTGGGCGTCGGCCACGCCGGCGAACCCGAGCAGCATGCCGAACGCAAACAGGGACCCCACCGCAACCCTCACATGCTTCACCGTATCCATATCTCCCGTTCTCCCTATCTCCGCTACCGTTCCGCACACGGGCCCCTCAGGGGGCGCGTTGCACGATCATGACCAGGGCCGAGGCGCCACAGATCGCTGAAACCGTCAATACCCACGCGCGCCTTGAGAGCCCGAGCCAGCGGACGAAGACCGCCGCCAGGGCCACCAGGGCCGCCACGATCGCGAACTGCCCAATTTCCAGACCGATGTTGAACGCCAGCAAGGGGACGAAAATACTCTCCTCGGATCCCAGCGCCGCCCGGAGAAAGTTGGAGAAGCCCATGCCGTGTATCAGCCCGAACCCGACCGCGATCACGTACTTCAGGAAAGCGGCGCGAGTGCGATCGGTCGGTGCTTCCGTCGGCTCCCGGTCCCACAGGTTCACCAGGCTGGTGGCCAGGATGGTGACCGGGATCAGGAGCTCTACCAGTGACGAGCTGACGCGAAGGAGGTCCAGCGTCGCCAGCGCCAGCGTGACGGAATGGCCAACCGTGAAGGCGGTCACGAGCCAGAACAGCTGTCGCCACTGACCCAGGTACGACGCGGTCAGGACGGCCACGAACAGGATGTGATCGTAACCGCGTACGTCCGTGATGTGCTCGAATCCGAGCCTCAGATACACCAGGAACTCGGAGAGCATCTATGCTTGGAGGTTCACTGCGCGCCAAACCGCTCCAATTGAACATGCGTTCCCATTCCCCTCGTCTCCAGCAGTAACAGCTACGGGGTGCGAGAGGTTGAGTCGGCACGGCGCCGGGCCTGGCCCGGAAGGCTGCCTCAGTCGGTGCTGGCCTCGATCATGGCGTCGATGAATGGAATGACCAGCGGCCTGTTCTGCCCGAACACATTCCAACTGTTGATGACGCCTACCAATCCCCGGGCGGGTATCACGATCAGGTTCTGCCCCCCGAATCCGAGACCGGCCCATACGTCCAGCCCGGACGCGTCGAGCCGCCACCACTGGTATCCGTAGCCCCAGTTCCAATTCGGGTTGTCCGGAGCGACATCGTCCACCCGGCGGGCCGTCGCCGCGGCGACCCAGCCCTCGGGTAGAAGCCGCTCCCCCTTCCAGACGCCATCCTGCAGGTACAGGACTCCGATTCGCGCCAGGTCCTCGGCGGCCAGGTACAGGCCCCCCTCCGTATCGGGCAGGCCCTGGGGGTCCTTCTTCCAGTGATAGTCCCGGATGCCCAGCGGGCCGAACAGGTGCTCCTCGGCGTACTCGGCCGTCGTCTGCCCCGTCGCCTGCAGGATGATGGCCGACATCAGGTGGCTGCCGCCGCTGTTGTAGTTCCACTTCACGCCGGGATCCGAGTCCGCGGGCTGGGCGAGCGTGAATGCCACCCAGTCGTCGCTCTTCTCGAGCTGCAAGGTGGTGTTCGTGTCATCCAGCGGGCGGTCGTTCTCGTGCCACTCCATCCCGAGACGCATGGTGAGAAGATCTTCCAGAGTGGCATTCCTTACTCGCGGATCGAGGCCGCTGAGATCGTAGTCGCCGAGGAGCTCGAAGACCGGGGTCTGCACCCCGGGGATCTCGCCTCGCCGGATCGCGATTCCGATCAGGGTGGCGGTGACGGACTTCGTCACGGACTGCAGCGAATGCACGTCCCGTCCCTCGTAGAAAGGGTGACGATCGGGGTGCAGGTAGTTGAAGTCGTGCACGTCGTCCGGACTGTCGCACGCATCGGTGCCACACCCGAGCGGCCCGCTCTGACCGCGGGAGATCTCCACGTAGTCCTGGTCGTAGCGCTCGTCGAACACGATCCGGCCCTCGGCCACGAGAAGAAGACGGTCCACGTAGCCGTAGTCGCCGTCCGCCACCTCCGCCGCGAGAGCGGCGAGCGGGGCCACGTCCAACCCGGCATCCGCGGGCTCGCCGCGCGGCCAGGCTTCCTGACCGAGCGCTGCGGAGACGGTGCTTAGCCACAGGAGGACGGCGAACGATATCACGGCGCGCATGGTTGGCTCCTTGAGAGCATCTGCCGCGGACCTGGGTCTACTTCGTGAAACGCAGGCGGATCTCGTGGGCTGACACTGAATAGACCCGGACCCGACCCTTCGCCGCCGCAAACTCGGTCTGTCCTGTCGGAAGGTACAGGTTGTGTGCAGCGGCGTTGTTTCCGCTCGTCCACCGAACGGCCACCGAGTACGTATCCCTGTTCGGCATGCCGGCGTAGATGATCCACCAGCCTCCGGCGAACGCGCCGCGGAGCTTGGCTTCTTCACCGACTTTCAGCGTGATGTCCTGTGCGGCGGCCATGGCTAGCCGTCTCCTTCCAGTCCCTACAGGTCCGTGTTTCCGTCGAGGAACTTGAGGTTGTAGCGGAGCCGTTCCACCTGCCAGCTACCCTGCCGCTTCCGCAGGCCGAAGTCGTACGTGCCCACGAAGGTGCGCGTGTTCCTCCCGCTGTCGTTCGGAAGGTAGTGATACGCGATTCCGTAGCACGTCGCGGTGGCTGCCTCCCCGTGGATCTCCACCTCGTAGTTCCCCGCCTGGTGGTGAATCGCCTCGAGGTGACCCAGTCCATCCCGCCATCCGTCCACGATGGCACGGCCCGTGGTGTTCTCGGCCTCGCCTCCCGCGAGCGAGGTGACATCGAGCAACACGTGAGGAGCGAGACAGTCCTCCGCCTGCTTCCAGTCCTTCTCATCCACGCTGCGGAACAGTCGATTGAGGGTGGTGATGACAGCGTCTTTCTCGAGGAGTCGGCGGAGGGGATCCTCCTGCCTGAGGCCATTGCTCATCTATGCTCTCAAGTGTGTCTGGTGTGGTCGGTGCCGCGCTCGGGCGACAATGTACAAGAAAGGGCTATGCGCCGCCCTGCCCGAACAGACCGTCGGGAGACACCCTCGACTCCAGGTCGAGAAGGTGCTGTTTGCGCCACAGCCCGCCGCCGTAGCCCGTCAGGCGCCCGTCACTCCCTACGACCCTGTGGCAGGGGATGAAGATGGCCATCCGGTTGTCACCGTTGGCGTTGGCTACGGCACGCACTGCCGACGCACGTCCGATGGCGCGCGCCACCTCCGCGTAGCTTCGGGTCTCCCCGAACGGGATCCGCCTCAGCTCGTCCCAGACCGTCTTCTGGAACTCCGTGCCCGGGGCCTGGAGCGGGATCGAGAACTGCTGCAGCGTTCCGGCGAAATAGGCCTCGATCTCCGCCGCTGTTCGCTTCAGGAGATCGTTGTCTCCGGGTACGAGAACGCAGTCCAACCGACTGCGCAGCCTGTCGAGTTGCCTCTCCAGGCGACGGCGATCCGAAAACTCGAAGAAGTAGAGGGCCTCGTCCGTGCCACCGGCGATCATCGGCCCGAGCGGGGTCAGCACCCGTGTGACCTGCAGCACGATACCGGTTCCCGCCGCCCGGGGAGCCGCACCGACCAGCTGTCGAAACGCCTCGTTGAAACCGCTCAGTGACTCATATCCGTGTTCGTAGGCGGTGGTAGACACTCCGACTCCCTCTCTGATCTGTTCGAACGCCAGGCCCAGCCGTCGCGAGCGGCAGTACGCGTGGAACGTCATTCCATGGTGCCGCTGAAACCACCGCCGAACGCGGTCGGGATGGAGGCCGAGCTCGCGCAGGTCGTGATCCTTCCACCGACGAGCCGGGTCTGCATCGAGAGCCGCAAGCAGGTCTCTCAACCACTCCGGCGGGCTTCCGCTCGGTTCCATGGGCCGGCACCGCCGGCACGGTCGATATCCCGAGTACAGCGCGTCCCGGGCGGTGGCGAAGAACTCGACGTGTTGCGGCTTCGGCTTTCGCGCCGGACACACGGGACGACAGAAGATGCCCGTGGTTCGAACGCCGGTGAAGAAAACCCCGTCGTACGTCGCGTTCCGGCTCTGGAAAGCGTCCATCATCTCGGCGTGCGCCGGCAGCGATCCTATGCTCATGCAGACCAAGATCGCCGCGCCGGCCTCATGGGGCTACCGAAAACTTCGCAGTGAATTCCGGCGACCTGGGAAGGGTCCAACGGCCTCAGTCTGTGACGCGTCTGTATTGCAGCGCGAAGCCGTCATGCACGTTGTCTGACAGGGTCAGGGTGGTCCCGGAATCTTCGATCCGCACCACCCGTCCCATGTCCTCGTCGTCGAAGTACAGGACCGGGAGCGGTTCGGGGCCGAAGATCGTGACCTCGCTCGAGAGACGGTAGCGCTGCTCACGGGCCACCTCGCCGTCGCGGCTGAAGGCCGCAGTTCCATCCGGGGCGAATCGGACCTTGATCACGGGGTCGTCGGGTTGCGGCGGTCGAGAGTCGCCGGTGATTCCGCCGCTCGTACCGACCCATTCCCATGTGCCGAACAGCTCGGGAACCGGGTCGGACCCGCCGCACGCCAGCGCGGCAAGTATGGGAATGGACAGGGCCGTGAGGGCTGGCCGTCGGAGCGCGCCTCGAGGGGTCACCGCAACCACTCGGGCTCAGCGATCGTGCGGGGATCGTCGGCATCGCCCGTGTTCAGCGTCCCGGCCGGCTCGAACAGAAGCACCCGGACTTCGTCGTCCGCCACCGGACGGTGCTCCACGCCGCGAGGAACGACCAGGAACTCCCCGGGCTCGACGACGATCGCCCCGTCCCTGAGGTCCATCCGGAGAGAGCCCTCGAGCACCAGGAACAGCTCGTCCTCATCCTGATGACTGTGCCACGTGAACTCACCGAGAAGTCTCGCCAGCTTCACGTGCTGGCCGTTGAGCTCGGCCACGATCCGCGGCTGCCAGTGGTCCGGAATGCGGGACAATCTCTCGGCCAGGTTCACCTTGGTCAGCATTCGTCCTCCTTCGCCCTAGGAGGTCTTTCCTTCCAGTTCCACCACTGGAGGAGGGCCGGCTCGTGGACCTCGTTCGAGGCGAAGTACACGGCGCACCGGAACGTGTACTTCACACACGGATCGAGCCGCTCGCCGCGAAGCTCGCACAGATCTTCGTACAGGCGATCGGGGTTGCGGCCGCGAAGCTCGCTGACGGCTCCGATGCCGAGTTCGACGAGACAGGACTCGATGCTCGGGCCGACGCCCGGAATGGTCATGAGGTCGGTGTTCGCATTCGTCCGAGTCGACACTTCAGCCTCCATTTCGGGTGGAAACCGAATATATCCCGAACCTCGAGTCCCGACAATGGAGGTGAAGAGCCCCGGTCAGTCGGCGAGCAGTTGCCGCTCGAAGACCACCTGGGTCTTGGTGAGAACGAACCCCAGCTCCTCGTAGAACAACCGCGCGTCGTTGCGCGTGGTGCGGGTTCGAATCCGGAGAGTGGCGATTTCCCTCGCTGCCGCCCATTCCTCGGCCACGGCCACCATCTGGCTGCCGATTCCGTGCCCCCGCAGGCCCTCCGTGACCACCAGGCCGCCCAATTCCGCGAACGGCTCCCCACCGAGCCGCCGGGAGCGGAATACGTGGATCCACCCCACCACGGTCCCCGACTCGTCCTCCGCCACCATCACGGCATGATTCTGAGACGTCTTGATATCGAACAGACGGCGGCGGGCGTCGGCCGGTGTGGTCGGATA
>Ga0272442_10006376_pt1 | contig 15516 bp, 16 predicted proteins | sample SSMForm2O_FD_200262 | JGI IMG/M metagenome (GOLD analysis project Ga0272442, IMG submission 200262) | Marine sediment archaeal communities from Little Sippewissett salt marsh, Falmouth, MA, United States - SSM-Form-2O | ecosystem: Environmental > Aquatic > Marine > Wetlands > Sediment ...
AACTCGTAGCTGACACCCGAGTTGCGCAGCATGCGCGCGGACTCCCTTATCGCCGACACGTCAACGTGAACTCCGGCCAGTTTGTCGTACGAATCCCACGGCCCCTTTATATCCATGGCCACGTACTTTAACGCGTCAGCCCCAAGCAAATGCTTCAGCATGGAGGGGTTGGAACCATTGGTGTCGAGTTTTACGTCAAGCCCTGTTTCGTTTTTTATCCCTGACACGAAATCCACCAGAGAGGCATGGATCGTGGGCTCTCCGCCGCTCACCACGACTCCGTCAAGAAAAGCGGCCCTCCTGGCGCAATCGGCCACCGCGACGTCAATGTCGATCTCCGGGGCCTCGCAGTTCACCAGTTCTCCGTTATGGCAGAAAGGACAACTGAAATTGCAGCCCTGGACGAAGAAAACAGCCGCAACTCTTTCGGGCCAGTCCAGAAACGAGGTACCCAGATACGCGCCAAGCGGCGGCAGACTCTTCATCTATGAAACAGCCGTTCTTGTCCTGTCGCGGAGTTCGGCCCTTTTGCCGGCGTTCCAGGACGATATCTTCGTGAAATAGCCGGTAACCCTTGTAACGCCGTCGACATCTTCGCTCCCGCATACAGCGCATTTGTCGCTCAGTCCTCTTTCCATGCGTCCGCAGGCGTTGCAGACAGTGAACTCCGGGCTGAAAGCGATCTGCGCGCTCTCGGAAGACTCGAACACTTTTCGGACGAAGGACGCCAGGGCCTGCGGGTCGGGCCTGTGCTCTCCCATCCAGACATGGGTTATGGCGCCGGCGTTGATCATGGGGTGGAACCGGCCTTCCTCAAGCACCTTGTCGACCGGATCCATGCCCGCGTCGTAGGCAAAGTGCGTGCTGTTGGTGTAGTAGATCTCCATGGACTCCCTGTCGCCCTTTACATAACGAGCCGCCATGTCGGGAAAGTGCTTCATGTCGAGCCTGGCCATACGGTAGGCGGTGCTTTCAGCAGGGGTCTGTTCAAGGACGATCTTGGCTCCGTACCGTTCGGAAAGTTCCTCGCACTTGAGTTGCATATATCTGATCACGGCCAGCCCCAGGTCGAGCGATTCCCTGTTCTCGTGCATTCGTCCTCCCGTGGCCGCGTGCATCATTTCGTCGAGGCCCAGTATCCCTATGAGGAAACTCGCCTTGTGCATGCGAAGATACGACTCTCCGTCGTGGTCCACGCACAAAAGCGCCAGCGGGCCCTCCTTGCCCTGGTCCAGCACCCGCTGGAGGAAATCCTTTTTCTGCATATGAGCCTTTCCAGCCAGTTCCATCGCATTGTCCAGCAGGTCGAACAGCATTTCCCGGTCGCCGCCGCTCCTGTAGGCAAGTCTGGGCAGGTTGACCGTAACGTTCTGAAGGGCGCTGTATCGCATCTTCCAGGGAGTCCGGGCTTCGGCCAGATCCTCATCCGACAGCTCGAAACTCAGTCGGCAGCACTCGCTCAGCTTGGCCACGCCGTCTCGATCGAAGACATAGTAGGTATTGCCCTTTTCGGCCGCCACCAGACAGGCCAGCCGGAGCATATCCTCCCAGCCCTCCTCCTGGAAGAAATCCTCGGTTATGTGAAGCAGCGGCTTCGGGAAAAAGAACGGCCGCCCCTTGCTGTCGCCTCCAAGATAGACCTCGAAGAGAGCTCTCAGGAACTGTTTCGATTCTTCGGCGTAGTCGCCGTAGGTGAGCCCGGTCTCAACCCCTCCGGGTCCCAGGGCGGGAACGTTTCTGAAATGCGCCGGCACCTCGTAATAGAGGTTGATGTCGGTAAAGGCGACCTGGCCTCCTCTGCCTCCGGCCAGCTGGTTGAATTCGAATATGAGCATCTGCGCCAGCTGAAGGTGTTTCCGGTAGGGAGCGCCCCTCAAAAACGGCGCGAAAAATACGTTTACGGCGTCCCAGCCTATGGCCCCCGCAAAATTGTTCTGGAGAACGGACGTCATTTTAAGCAGATGGGCCAGAAGAACGTCCGGATGCCGCGCCGGGCCCGAAACACTGGTTATCGAGGGCAGGTTCAGGCCGTATTTGATAACGTAGGCCATGCTCTGGCCCGAACAGTAGGGACGGTTGATCATTCCCAGGTCATGGAGATGGATGTCCCCCGAAAGATGCGCTCTGGATATATCGTTCGAAAATATCTTTTGCAGGGCGTATTCCTTGAGGATCATCTCCGCCACGGAAAGATTTATGGATTCGGGATTATGCGTGGTGTTGCTGTTCTCCCTGTTGGGAGAAAGCATCATCGCCTCAAGGTCGTATACGGGAAGTCCCAGGCGGCTGTGATCGGCCAGTTTGGCTTCCAGCCCTCGCTGGAACAGTTTTACGTTCACCATCTCCCTGATGATCCCTGTGGTGACCCTCTCGTGGCCGTACCTGATGAGGTCGGTTTCGACCTCCGAGGCTATCTCCCCGGCCATCGCGGGGTCTACTCCCGCTTCACGCACGAGCGCGTCGCGAATACGGCCGGCGTCCCATTCCGAACGATCCTCGTGCGCCAGGGCGTCCACCATTAGAGCCAGGTCCGTAGACTCTCCTCCCGGAAAAAACATTACCCCCTGGCGGCCAGGACCTCCCGGGGTTTCGGTCATGATCTTTTCGTCAACTGGATAGTTCATCTGGAAGGATCAGCCCTTTCTTCTCTTAGTCGGCCTATTTCTTCGAGGAAGTTCGAAACGTCGGTAAATTCCCTGTAAACCGAGGCAAAACGCACGTAGGCTACCTTGTTGGTTTTTCTGAGAGCCTCCATGGCCAGCGAACCAAGAGTAAGGCTGTCCACCTCGCCCTGTCCCGTTTCGTGGAGCTTTGTTTCTATCTGGGAAACGATATCCTCGATCTCATCCAGGGGAATGGAAAGTTTTTCGCAGGCCCTCGCCAGACCCTTGAGGAGCTTGTCCCTGTCGAAGGCTTCCCTGTTTCCGTTCTTTTTTACGACCCAGAGCACCGGTTTTTCCTCAAGCCTCTCATAGGTAGTGAACCGGGTGAGGCAGGCGGGGCATTCCCGCCGTCTCCGGATTACCCTCCCACCGTTGGCTGTACGGGTCTCCAGCACCCTCGACTCGTCCGCGCCGCATCTGGGACACCTCATTGACAGCCCCCCACACCATGCATATTGGGTACCTTGCGATTATACCACTACATTTTGTGTTTTTCACCCTGATCAGGGGAAAATGGGAACACAATAAAAAAACGGGGCCGAAGCCCCGTTGGGAATACCATATCCATTGATTTTTACGCTTCAGGCGGGGCCAGAGATCTGCGTACGACCTCCCGCACGAGATTGCCGTCGGCCCTGCCTTTGACGCGGGGCATGATCGCCCCCATGACCTTGCCCATATCCCGTGGGCCCGATGCGCCGGTGTCGCTGACAATCTTTCGCACGAGATCATCCAGCTCGCGCTCAGTCATCTGAGCGGGCAGATACGCCCCGAGGACCTCGACTTCGGCAAGTTCTTCGGCGGCCCGGTCGGATGCTCCTCCCGACTCGTATTGCGCCGCGGCCTCCCGGCGCTGTTTCACGAGACGTCCGACGACGGTGATGATCTCGTCCTCGGAAAGTTCCGACTCTCGACCCTTTTCGACCGAAGCGTTCTGTAGCGCCGCTTTCAGCATGCGCAGCGGATCGAGGACCGCTGCGTTCCTGCTTTTCATTGCCTGGACCATATCATTATGAATGCGCCGTTCGAGATCGGTCACTTTCAGCTTTACCTCCTCTTGCTTCGTTTCCTGGAGGCCGCCTCTCTTTTCCGTTTTTTCTCCTCGCTCGGCTTTTCATAGTGACGTCGCCTGCGGGCCTCGCGCAAAACCCCGACCTTGGAAACCTCGCGTTTGAAACGCCTGAGCGCGTCCTCAAGGGATTCGTTATCCCGGCGAACAACTTCCGTCATATACGTTCCCCCCTTTCTCTTTCCCTCACCGCGGCTATCCCGGGGGCCACCGGAAGGGCCGCCCCGCCAGCAGGTGAACGTGCAGGTGGGGAACTGTCTGTCCCGCTCTCCGGCCGCAGTTGACCACCAGCCGATATCCTTGCTCTGGCAACCCCATGTCCCTCGCGACCTTGGCCGCCGCTTTCATGAGGTCGGACCAGATACCGCTGTCTTCTCCGACGTGATCGGCCGAAGCGACATGTTTCTTCGGAAGAACGAGAAGATGCGTCGGCGCCTGGGGATTGATATCCCTGATGACAAGCACCTTTTCGTCTTCGTAGACACGTTCGGCTTCCGATTCACCCCGGATGATCCGGCAGAAGATACAGGAAGAATCCAACGGTGTGCACCTCTTTCCGATGTGCCGACCCTATTGTATGGAAGAGCGCCGACTTCGGCAACAGCGAAATGCCGCCCTTGCGGATATTTCCGCTCAAACGGCCGGAGTCAGTATTATAGCACAGGGCCGGTCAGCATATCTTTCTCCACCGAATCTACGGCTACGGAAATTATCTCGTTGCATCCGGCCTTGCCCCTGCCCCTGAATCTGAGAAACCCCTCCGTGAGGCCCTCGAAACACCCGGCCCCGACCCGCTCGACCAGAACCTCCTCGCGCCCGCCCTTCCGCCTGCTCATTTCGCTCAGAAGAAGGCCGCGGGCGACCTCCTGCGCCCTTGTCATTCTTTCCCGGATGACAGCGGCAGGGACGCGATCGCTCATCTTTGCGGCGTCCGTTCCCTGCCTGGGGGAAAAGGGGAACAGGTGAACACGGCCAACTCCGGACTTATCCAGAACGCGCAGCGTATTGGTGAAAGCCTCTTCCGTTTCTCCCGGAAAACCCACGATAACATCGGTGCTTACGTGAAGTTCGTCGCCAAGCCTGTTTCTGGCGGCTGCCGCCAGTTCGATAAAATCCCGGCCGGTGTAACCTCTCCTCATCGCTTTCAGGACACCGTCATCTCCGCTTTGCAGGGGGAGATGCAGATGGCGGCAGAAACGGGGATCGGCCGCCAGGGAGTCGAGCAGTTCAACGTTCAGGGAAAAGGGTTCAAGCGAGCCCATTCGGACGCGGTCGATACCCCGCACCGAGCCTGTCATGTCGACCAGCGATCCCAGCGAAACCTCGCCATCCGTTCCGTACCAGCCCAGGTGTACGCCCGTAAGGACCACTTCCCGACAGCCCGACGCCGCCACTCGCTCCACTTCCCGCACGACATCGGCGGCCCGTCTTGAGACGGGCCTGCCCCGTAAAGCAGGAATGATGCAGTAGGAACACCACCTGGAGCAACCGTCCTGAACCTTTATGAACGCCCTTGTATGCATGGTCGGGGTGTCCAGCAGCAGTTCGTCCCAGCGCGAAGACGTGCACACGTTGTCTTCCATAACAGCAAAGGGCTGATCACGGCCAGCCAGTATATTCTGGACGATGCCCGGTATCTCCGACTTTCTCCTGTTGCCCACCATGTAGTGTACGCCCCGGGGAACACTGTCGAGTCCGATCTGCTCGCACCAGCATCCGGCGGCAACGACCGGAGCGCCGCCGCCTTCGGTCACCATGCGCCTGAGAGTCTGCCGCGTCTTTCTTGCGGCCTCGGCGGTAACGGCGCATGTCAGCAGTACGCCCGCGTCGAACGGCCCTTTCTTTTCGACCCGCGCTCCAAGCCTGAGGAAAGTCGAAGCAAGCGCCTCGGCCTCGGCGAGGTTCGTTCGGCACCCCAGAAACTGTATCCGTATGGTTACACCCTCAAGGATTCCCGTTGCGTTCCCCTTCTTCCATAAGTCCACGCAGGATCGCCGTACCGGCGGCAGCCGCCGTGGGCGATCTCATTACTCTTTTTCCCAGGCTTACGGAGACAAACCCCCTCTGCCCGAAAATACGGGATTCCTCCGGAGACCAACCGCCCTCCGGCCCCGTAGCCAGAACGGCTCCTGTTTCTGGCCTCATAGTCACGATATGGGGACATCCTTCTCCCGTCCGGGCGAGATAGCGACTGGAGGGGAAACCTTCAAAAGGCAGGTCTTCGCATCTGCATGGCTGGAAAAGCTCCGGAATGCGTGTTACTCCGCACTGTTTGGAGGCCTCGGCCAGAATACGGTTCCAGCGATCTTTTAAATCTCCCGTTCGGTTCACGGTCCTGCGGCCCAGCACGGGAACAATGGCCGTGACGCCGGTTTCAGTCACCTGCCTTAGCAGAAGATCGAACGCCTCCGGCTTTACAATGGCCGCAACTATCCACAGAGGCGATTCTGTGGTTTCCTCTTCCCTTGAGACCGCCACGGCCCGGGTCTGGCGGCCTGCGGTTTCAAGACGCATTGTGAACCTTTCTCCCGGCAGAAGGCCCTCTATAAGGTCTCCGCTCCTGCAGCGTCTGGAGCCGGCGACATGCCGGACCTGACTGCGGGAGAGGATCCATACACCCTCTTTTTCGGGAGAGGCTTCCTCAAGACGGATGCGCGGCCGCGACACCCCACCAGTCCTCCATAAAGAGCTCCGACAGAGATATGAACCCGTTTTGCTCAAGAGTTTCCAGAAAGCGGTCACGCTCCCTGCGGACGATTCCCGAGAAAACGGCAACCCCGTTTTCGCGTAAAACACCTGAAATCGAGGGGACAAGCCTTGTAAGGGGTTCAACGACGATATTTGCGGTGAGCAGATCGACGCGGCGGTCGAACCCCTGGAGCAGGTCCCCGGTTTCAGGATGAAAGCAATCGCCCGAAATGTCGTTGAGTTCAAGGTTGCCCCGTATCTCCGCCATTACTGCCGGGTCCAGATCGCGGGCCCAGACCTCGCCGGCCCCCATCTTGATGGCGGCAATGGAAAGTATCCCCGATCCCGCGCCTATATCCACGCCTGTTTTGCCCCGGAGATCAAGCCCCTCCATAAGTTCCAGCGCTATCTGGGTGCTTTCGTGATAACCCGTTCCAAAAGCGCTCCCGGGGTAAATGTAAAGTGGTGTGCGCCCCGGCGGCTCGTCGCCCTTGTGCCACGGCGCCATGACCACAAGAGTATTGCCCACGGGAAGAGGCGGGAAAGCCTCTTTCCAGGCAGTATGCCAGCGCCTGTTCTCTATTTTGCCCATATCGGCGACATCCACCCCCGGCCAGGGGGATATTGCGCTACGTAGGCGCTCAAGCCAGAAATCCAGATTCTGCGTGCTTCTGAAGTAGGCCTTCAGAACCACCTTTTTTGGGCGTTCCTGAACCTCCGAGCCGATGCTGCCCGCCAGTTCGGCCAGCGTACACAGCGTTTCCTCGTCACCTGCGCCGCCTTCCAGCGTTACGTACCACCAGAAACTCTCCTCACTCTTCATGGGCGCTTCCTCCCCGTCCCCTTAAACCTGAAAAGGCGGGAGGCCTCGGCCTCCCGCCTCGAAAGCGAGTGTATCACGACTTTTACCGGAAGGGCGCGAAGGTCAACCGAAAAACTGCTTCAGTTTATCCACGAGGCCGGCGTCTCTAACCTCTACCTTCATTTCGCGGGCCAGAGCCTCCACAAGGGTTCTTTCCCTTTCCGTCATCTTTTTAGGCACTTCGACTACGAGATGAACGTACAGTTCGCCTCTTCCCGAACCCCTGAGCCGGGGCATTCCGGAGCCCTTTATCCTGAGAACGCTTCCACCCTGCGAGCCCGGCGGTATTTCAAGTTCTCGCCCGCCGTCCACCGAATCCACCGATATGGTCGATCCCAGCGCCGCCTGGGGAAAGGACACGGAGGCCCTTGTGTGCAGATCGTCGCGGTCTCTTTCGAACCGCCTGTCCTTCTCGACCCTTACGGCTATGTAAAGATCTCCCGGTGGGCCTCCGTTAAGACCCTCTCTTCCTTCGCCGCCTATGCGAAGCCTGGTGCCCGTATCCACTCCCGCCGGTATCCTGACCTCGACCTTGCGCTGTTTCTGAACCTTGCCGGCGCCATGGCACGCCCCGCAGGGCTGCTCTATCTTTTTTCCGGTCCCGCCGCATGCGCGGCATTCGGAAACGCTTACAAACGTTCCGAAAGGCGTGTTCTGCTGCTGCTCTACCTGGCCCGACCCGCCGCATACGGGGCAGGTCTTTACACCTGTACCGGGCTCTGCTCCCGAACCGCCACAGCGGTCGCAGGTCTCCATGCGTTTCAACGCAACTTCACGCGTAACACCGCTGAAGGCCTCTTTCAGGCTGATGTTGACGACCATCTCGACATCGTCGCCGCGCCGGGGCCCTCCCGCTCTGTTGCGCCCGCCTCCGCCGAACATGTTTTCGAAAATGTCGCCGAACATGTCGCCAAAGGGTCCGAAACCTCCGCCGAAAGGGTCTCCTGCGCCCGGGCCGTCGTCAGCTACGCCGAACCGGTCGTAACGTTCGCGTTTTTCAGGATCGCCCAGTATCCTGTAGGCTTCGTTCACGGCCTTGAAGCGCTGTTCGGCCTCTGCGTCTCCCGGGTTGGCGTCGGGATGACAGGTCCGGACCAGCTTGCGGTAGGCTTTTTTTATGTCCTCCTGGCTGGCGTCCCGGGATACCCCCAGGACACCATAGGGGTCTTTCGCGCCTCCGGGTCCGGTCACGGAACGTCACTCCTCATGCCTGATCCTTGTCCTCGAACTCCGCGTCGACCGTGTCCTCTCCAGGTGAGGGCTCTTCTGCGCCTTCCTGGGCGCCCTCCGGCTGTTGCTGCTTCGAATACAGCTTCTGCGAAAATTCGTGAAGGCTTTTGGTCAACGTTTCGCAAGCGTTTTTAATTGCCGAAGCGTCGTCGCCTCCTATCGCCTCACGAACCTGAGATATTTCTCCCTCGACGCGGGTTTTTTCGCTCTCTTCGATATCATCGCCCAGGTCCCTTATCATTTTCTCCGTGTTGTAGACCAGCGAATCGGCTTCGTTCTTCGCATCGATCAGTTCCTTTTTCTGCTTGTCGGATTCCTCGTTCTCCTCGGCCTGGCGACGCATCTTTTCTATATCGTCTTCGCTGAGATTGGAAGACTGTATGGTTATATGCTGTTTTTTGGATGTTCCCTTGTCCACCGCACCCACGTTGAGGATACCGTTGACGTCTATATCGAAAGACACCTCGATCTGCGGGATCCCCCTGGGCGCTGGAGGAATGCCGTCAAGAAAGAACTTTCCGAGTTCAACGTTGTCGGCCGCCATGGATCGTTCGCCCTGAAGCACCCGTATTTCCACCTGGGGCTGGTTGTCCGAGGCGGTCGAGAAAACCTGGCTTCTCGAAACCGGGATGGCGGTGTTGCGGTCGATGATCTTGGTAAAAACTCCTCCCAGGGTCTCGATGCCCAGCGATAGAGGCGTTACGTCGACCAGGATAATGTCCTTGTGCTCGCCCGAAAGGATGGCCGCCTGTATGGCCGCGCCGGCCGCCACGCACTCGTCGGGGTTGACGCCTTTGGAGGGCTCCCTGCCCAGCAACTCGACTATCTTTTTCTGGACCATGGGCATGCGGGTCGATCCGCCCACCAGTAGTATCTTTCCGATCTGTTCCCTGGAAAGTCCCGAATCCTGCAGGGCGTCCCGGGTCGGTTTGACGACACGATCCAGAAGATCCCTGGTGAGATCCTCGAACCTGGCTCTCGAAAGAGTCATTTCAAGATGCTTCGGACCCGAACTGTCGGCGCTGATGAACGGCAGGGATATACTGGTTTCCGACATGGTGGAAAGCTCTATCTTCGCCTTTTCTGCGGCCTCGCGCAGACGCTGCATGGCCATTTTGTCCTTTGAGAGGTCGACACCGTCGGATTTTCGGAACTCGGCGGCTATCCATTCCACCACTCGCTGGTCCCAGTCGTCTCCCCCGAGATGATTGTCTCCCGAAGTGGCCAGCACCTCTATTACCCCGTCCTCTACTCCGACATCCAGTATCGAGACGTCGAAGGTTCCGCCTCCGAGGTCAAAAACAAGTATCTTGTGCTCTCCGGCCTTGTCGGTCCCGTAGGCCAGTGAGGCCGCCGTCGGCTCGTTTATGATCCGCAGTACCTCGAGGCCCGCTATGCGCCCCGCGTCCTTGGTCGCCTGCCTCTGGGCGTCTGTAAAGTAGGCGGGTACAGTGATGACCGCTTTTTCAACTTTTTCGCCAAGGTACTCTTCGGCGTCTCTTTTGAGTTTCTGCAGGATCATGGCCGATATCTGCTGCGGGGTATAGCTTTCGTCGCCTATCTTCACCCTGTGCGACGTTCCCATGTGCCTCTTTATCGAGACGATCGTCCTGTCGGGGTTAACGATGGACTGTCTTTTGGCCAGCTGGCCGACAAGCCGCTCGTTTTCCTTTGAAAACGCAACTACCGAAGGCGTTGTGCGCGCTCCTTCGGCATTGGTTATCACCGTGATCTGGTCGCCTTCCTTGACGGCGACGCAGCTGTTGGTCGTTCCCAGATCGATACCTATTACCTTGCCCATGCGTCGTTCACCTCTTCAATCATTCCGTTTGTTCGTCGCTTTCCCCGGCGTCCGCAGGTTTTCCGGCGACCTTTACCTTCGCGGCTCGAATCACCCTGTCTCCAAGCATGTAACCTTTCTGGAGTTCCCCTGTTACCATCCCTTCCTTTTCTGATCCACCAGCCGCTTCAACCGCAACGGCTTCGTGAACTGAAGGGTCGAACATCTCGCCTACTGCGCCTATCTCTTCTACGCCAAGATCCGCCAGAACCGAAGAAAGCTGCGATCTGAGCATGCGTACGCCCTTCATCAGCGACGCCGCGTCACCCTGGTCCGGAGCCTCCAGCGCCCTGTCGAAATTGTCGATGACAGGGAGAATGAGGCCCACGGCGTTTTCAACCGCCAGTTTCCTGTTTTTGTCTCTTTCGCGTTCGACTCGCTGACGGAAATTGAAAAAATCCGCCCTGGCCCTCGCGGCCGCTTCCCTCAGGACGCGGTTGTCCTCTTCCAGGGTGCGTATGATCTCGAGAAAATCATCTTCCTGCGGCTCTACTTCTGCTGCGGTTTCATCCGGCTGCATCTTTTGTTCGTCGGAAACTCCGCCGAGCATTTCCTCTTTTCCGTTTTCCATTTGCCCGTTTCCGCCGTTTTCGGTTTCAGGTTTCATCTAGGTTGTTCCCTCCTGTTTACCTTCCTGCCCGGAGAGGCTTTGTATAATACTTTCAAGGACGGTAATGGAATGTTCATAATCCATTCTCACCGGCCCTATCAACCCTATAACGGCTTTCCTTCCGCCCGTTTCCGCCGAAGCCATGACAACGGAACAATCCCGCATCTGGAAAACGGGGTTTTCGTCGCCTATGGTCACGCAAAGCCCGCTGTCGGCGGAACATCGCTCCACCAGGTCGGCTATGGAGGCGTCCTCGTCGAGCACCGCCATTATGGCCTGCAGTTTCCCCAGATCACCGAAATCCGGAAGCCCAAGGATGTTCCCGGCCCCTCCGGTAAAAAACTGGTAGGGCCGGCTCTGCAGTATACCGTCCATTTCGGTAAGGGCGGACCTGCAGTTTTCGGCGTATCTCTCCAGGGCGCCTTCCACGTAGGAATGTAGCGCCCCTCTTACGTCCTTCCAGGGACGGTCCACAGCCATGGTGCTGATCTTTCTGGACAGGTCGTCGAGAGCTTCCTGCGTCATGTCGCAGGGCAGTTTTATCACCCTGTGATGGATAAGTCCGGCCTTGAGAACCACAAGCACCAGGACTTCGGCGTGGGCCACGCGAACGAATTCAACTCTCTGCAGAACAATGTCTTTTACAGGCCCGAGGGCCGCCACACCCACGTAGCGCGTAACCTTACCCAGAAGGCGCGTAGCGTAGCTGAGCGCCTCCTCTACATCGTCCCGCCGATCCCTGAGCTCCCCGGACCATCGCTGGCGGGGCAGGGGAAAAGATCGGTGACGCTGCATGATGGCGTCAACGTAGACCCTGTAGGCTTTGGGCGTCGGAACACGGCCGGCCGATGGATGAGGCTGGGAAAGAAACTCCATTTCCTCGAGGTCGGACATCTCGTTGCGTATGGTAGCCGCGCTTCTGCCCTTGAGATGCCCGCGCGACAATGTTCGGGACCCAATAGGCTCGCCCGTTCGTATATACTCGTACACAACCGCCAATACTACTTCCAGCTGCCTTTCGGTTAGCAAGACCGCCAGCCTCCCGGGCTGTTAGCACTCTCTTTCATGGAGTGCTAAAGGTTATTTCCACCGACAGGTAGAGTAGCAACGGTGGCGGCTATTGTCAACACTGGTCAGAGAAGGGAGCACAATCGAAGTGAACGACAAGAACAGGACAAAGATAATCCTGGTGCGTCACGGCGAATGCGAGGGAAACCTTGAGGGCCTTTTCAGGGGAAGGACCGATTTCCCTCTCAACGAGACGGGACGCAGTCAGGCGCAAGCGGTAGCAAGGGCCCTTAAACCGGCAGGCATTTCCAGAGTGTTCTCCAGCCCCCTTTCGCGCGCCATGGAAACCGCCCGGGCTATCGCCGACGAATGCGGAGTCCCTGTCGAGGCAAGGCAGGGATTCAACAACATGGCGCTGGGGCCATGGGAGGGTAGGCCCAAAGAGGAGATCCGGACGGAGTTCCCTGAAGAATGGGAAATATGGCTTTCCCATCCCGAGCGCCTGTCGCTTCCCGGTTCGGAATCGCTTTCCGACGTTCAGCGCAGGGCGGTGGCGAACCTGGACTTTCTGGTTCGCAAGTATTCGGGAGAAACCATTGCGGTGGTAAGCCACCGGGCTCTTCTCAAACCACTGATGACGGCGGCTCTGGGCGTCGAGGAACCTTCTTTCTGGAGGCTTCATCTGGACACCGCGTCATGGTCGCTTCTGACACACGAAAAGGAAAGGGGTTACTGCCTGGTGTCTTTGAACCAGACCTCGCACCTGGATTCGTTCGTAAGCGAATGGGTTTGAGGAACAAAGAAAAAAACGCCTTCTCCTTGACCACCGTTAACCGCTCACCTATTATGACAGTCGCCTGGAAGGGTGGCCTGAAGATGCCTTTATATCTATATGAGACAAGATCCGACAGCGACCTCGAAACAGTGCTGAAAAAAATAGGTGCGGACAGCCGCAGTTTTCCATATTTCCAGAACAAGACCGAGACTCTTTCCGTAATGATCCCCGGAGCGGATTTCAGGGCCGCCAACGTCCTGAAACAGGAGATTCTCTCCAGGGGCGGCGACGCCGTGGTTCATAGAAACGCCATAGCGGGACAGACCGACAAAAGCGACGTGATGCTTCTTGGCACGATCGCGCAGCTCCAGTCCCTCGCTTTCAAGCTGGAGGCGATGCCCTACTGGGGACTGTCGGCGATCCAGGCGGAACTTTCCGCACTGCTGCGATCGACCCGCCAACTTGAGTGGAAACTCTCGCTCAGGCGTGGCGGCGCCCTTGATCTGGGCGGACGAACCAAAGTGATGGGTATCGTCAACATCACGCCCGACTCCTTCCATGCGGCCAGCCGCAGGCCCGACACGAAGTCGGCCATGGCCGAAGCCGCCGCCATGGTAGGCGAGGGCGCCGATATCATCGACATAGGAGCCGAGTCCAGCAGGCCGGGGTCAACACCCCTGGAAGCGGACGAGGAGATAGGACGACTGATCCCGTTCCTTGTCGATTTTCGAAAGGAGCACCCATACACGCCTGTATCCGTAGACACGTACAAGGCCAGGGTGGCGGAAGCCGCCCTTGACGCCGGAGCCGACATCATCAACGACATCTCCTCGGGCGGGATGGACCCCGACATGTTCTCCGTTCTTGCCAGCTCGGGGGCTCCCGTCATCCTTATGCACATGAAGGGAACTCCGGCTACAATGCAGCAGAATCCACAATATGGGGATATAATGGCCGAGTTAGTGGAATATTTCACCTGCCGGATCGAAGAAGCCGTCGGTCTGGGAGTGGAACCCGGACAGATAATCATCGACCCGGGCATAGGATTCGGCAAAAAGACGCGCCACAATCTGGAAATACTGAGACATCTGGAATCCCTGACCTCTCTTGGACGACCCGTCCTTATAGGTCATTCCAGAAAAAGCCTTATCGGAAAGGTCCTCGATCTACCGGACACGCATGACCGGCTTGAAGGAACCGTCGCCCTTTCGGCGTTCTGCGCGTGGAGAAACACGGCCATAGTAAGGGTCCACGACGTGACGGCGAACCTCCGCGCGGTCAGGATGATCGACGCCCTCAAAGAAACTCCAAAGGAGGAACCTCGTTGATGCAAACGGCGATCTCCCTCGGAAGCAATCTCGGCGACCGCCTCGGAACGATGCGGCAGGCCCTGTTGTTGCTCCAGGAGCAGGGAATCCGCATTACCGCCAAAAGCGACGTCTTCGAAACGGCCCCGCAGGGAGAAACAAACCAGCCGCGTTTTCTGAACGCCTGCGTATTGACCGAAACGGAATACAGTCCCCCTGAACTTCTTCAGCGCCTGCTGGCCATAGAGGAGGAACTGGGAAGGATCCGAAGATACCACTGGGGCCCCCGCGAAATAGACCTGGATATCCTGCTGATGGGCGATATCGTACTCAGGGGAGAGGATATCGTACTTCCCCACCCCAGGATGCATCAAAGAGCTTTTGTCCTTACCCCGCTTTCCCAGATACTGCCTGACTGGGAACACCCGGTACTGGAGGAAACTGTGGAGACTATGTCAGCCAGAACGGCAGCGGATGGCGTCATCCGCATAACAACGCTGTAAAGGCCGCAAGGGAGTGTTTGCATTGAAGTTTCGTCCAAGATGTATGTTCGCTGTATTAGCCGCTTTTATGCTGACGGCCGGGGTGTTTCTACCCGCAAGGGCGGAATCGGCCATGAAGATAGTAAGCGTACCAGGACACCCGGTCTTTTTGCTTCTTGAGACCTCCGACGGCGTTATTTCATCGGCTCTGATGAGAAGCCCGGCGGGTATCCAGAAGATCCTGCCTCTGGAAGGACTCTGCTTCCGCAGAGATTCCTACGTAAGAACATTCGCCGACGGCGACCTTTCCAGCGACCTGGTGTGGACACTCACCTTCACCCATCCTTCAGACCAGTCGAGAGGCATCCAGGTCTGGATAGGAATAACAACGCTGCCGCCGAAAGCCTGGGTCTCGCTGAGCCCGGTGGGTCAGACATACTGGGATACCATCCCCGTAAACCTCTACGTTCCAAGGGGTATATCGCTGTACGTATCACCCAATCTCCCGGCTTACGGAGAACTGCCGCAGTTCGGAGGGAACAGAACGCTTACGTTCGTCTATACGATAGCCCTCACACCGGAAGGACCCAACTTCGTGGTGGCGCCCGAGGTTTACCGCCAACTGCTCAAGATAACTCATCTTGTCAGCGAGGGGGAATCGTTCCCGCAGAGGCGTCAGGCTTACGGAAAGATCCTTGAGGATTACGAAACACTTTCACGCGGGGGAAAACCCTCAAACGAAGCGATACAGAATTTCTCCTGGAAAAAACTCTTCAGCGTCGAGTGGCGCTAGAACGGTCTTCACCAGCGTATAGTACGGGAGAGGGGCTTGCCCCCTCTCCCGTTTTCCGGTTCCCGGTCATTCAAGCGCTTTTTCCGCACCGCCGACTATCAGTTCCTTTTCCATGTCGCCGTATTTGTTGCATTCCGCTTTCACCCTGATGACGGCGCCCGAAGGATACATACCTATGTTCACCAGTAT
>Ga0272442_10006377_pt1 | contig 15514 bp, 18 predicted proteins | sample SSMForm2O_FD_200262 | JGI IMG/M metagenome (GOLD analysis project Ga0272442, IMG submission 200262) | Marine sediment archaeal communities from Little Sippewissett salt marsh, Falmouth, MA, United States - SSM-Form-2O | ecosystem: Environmental > Aquatic > Marine > Wetlands > Sediment ...
GTAGTTGATATGTCCGGTAACTGGGGAGGGGACTGGGATGAGACTTTGGCAGCTTCAATAAAAAACCATGCTGATGCCGGTGTCAATGGACTTTATATAGATGGTCATGCTGAATGGATAACAAAAAAAGCTATACTCAATATGATTCCCAGCGCAACTATCCTTTCTACTCTTCCGGAGACGCCGGGATATATCCAAAATCCATTTTAATTTATTAGTTATAACCTGAAGGTATATTATGCTTATCTTAAACCAAATAGAGGAGGTGGAAAAGATGCTTAGAAGAACTAAAAACGGTTTTACTCTGATAGAATTGTTAGTTGTAATAGCGATTATCGGCATTTTAGCCGCTATGCTGCTTCCCGCCTTACAGAGAGCGAGAGAAGGGGCGCGGCGCGCTACCTGCCAATCTAATTTAAAACAAATCGGCATAGGTGTTCTCATGTATGCCCAGGATTGGGATGAAGTCTTCCCGAGAAGCCGAAATAACGCCTATACCGTAGGAGACTTTCGGGCACTTATAAAATCAGGCAAATATGGAAACGGCGCTATTCTATCTTGTCCAAGCGACAAGAGGGTAACCAAAGATGAAAATAACAATCTAATAGTGCCTGATGCCGCCAACCATCCGGGCGAGCCCCTTGATGATACCTACGGAGGAGCAGGAGATTATTTAACAACGAATGTACACGAAGTTTCGTATGCCTATGCGTACAATTTAAGTACCATGTCTATATATCCGTCAAGTGTCAATTTTCCAGGCGACCCTACAGACCCTACATTAGGCGCAAGTTATAGACAAAATATGATGGCTATAGCAGTGGATATGTCGGGCAACTATGCCACAAATGCAAGTATTGGCAGTGCCACCGCTGCCCATTGGAATTATAATTTAAATGCGGCTACTTTTAAAAACCACGCTGAAGCAGGCGTAAACGCCCTCAGGATGGATGGACATGTTACGTGGTGCATATTGAAAGATGTAAACGATTTAGATGCAGACGGTCTAACTAACGATACAGATGTTTCTCGGATAGCGGCAGAATGGATACCTAATCATCTGCTTATGAACGATATGGGAAACAACTTAGGCGCTGTTTTTACTGCTGCTGATGGTAGCTATGAAGCTACTCGTGGTTATTTGGCAAATCCGTAATTTAATTTGAATATCTCCCCCGCCACCGTTTCAATGGCGGGGAGGTTTTTCAAGAAAATAATAAATAATTTAAAGGAGGGTTTAATATGGCTGAAGTTAAAGTCTATTCCTTGAGAATAGGCAAGAAGGAAGAAAACGTCTTTAAAAGCAAAGGCGCGCGCGGAGCGGCTTTGAAAGCGGCAACCCGCAGACTAAAGGACAAGGACGGACTAATAAAATTAAGAGAGCACGGCAGAAAAAAAGACGGTCTTTATCGCGTTCATATTTTCAAGGGTTCAGTAAGCAAAGTATCAAAACCTGCAAATGCGCCTGATTGGATGCCTGCTATGATTAACAAACCCAAGGTCAGCAAAGTCCGGGTGGAAAAACTAAAAGCAATATAGGAAGACTTTTTAATACCTTTTAAAAAGAGACAGTTTTAATAACAACTGTCTCTTTTTTTTGGGAACAAATAACAGTTAGTTTTTAAATACCGCAGATATCCAATTGCCCAAATAATGAGTTAAGGCAATAACCACCAGCGCGATAAAAATATGCTCCGAAATTACTTTAAAGGGAGGTTTTTTCTGTTCTTTGGCGAGCAGGAAACTAAAAATTCCCAGTAAGACCAATCCCCAAAACACGCTTATTATAATTGCCGCTGACAGTTCAAACAGCAAAACAGGAACGACAAAAGTGGAAGCGAATATAAATTTTGTTATCAATGTGGAAAATGTGGCCGTCCATATCTGCTTGGAAGTATGCTTGTTTTCGGATTCTTCTGCTATATGAATGCCCAAAGCGTCAGAAAAAGCATCAGCCACTGCAATTATTAATATTCCGCCTATAACCGCAATCTTCGAATGAGTGCCCGCGTTTAGACCCACCATCAACCCGAGTGTTGTTATAGTTGCCGAAGTCAGCCCGAAACTGAATCCCGTTTTTAGCGAATGGTCCACGTTTCGATTATACAATAATTTGACTGCATGCGTAAACGGCTTTATAATCTCCGGATTAAATGGGAACATGGTAACGGTAAAGGTAACGAAGCCCGTATCGGTAATGGATAGGGTAAGGTAAAGTAAAGATAAAAAGACGATTAACGTAACCGAATGACGAAACGGGTCCGACGACTTTGGCCCCGACGTTACGTCGGGGGACTCTATCGGAGCATCCTAACCGTAATCTAAAGACATTTTAAAATATGGACTATTCCTTCAGTGAAATAGAAAAGAAATGGCAGAAGTTTTGGGAAGAGAATAACTTCTACAGGGGAGAAGATTTCTCCAAAAAACCAAAACTTTACATATTAATAGAATTCCCTTATCCGTCGGGCGACGGGCTTCACGTTGGCCATTGCCGCAGTTATTCAGCCCTGGACACAGTATCCCGCAAAAAGAGAATGGAAGGGTTTAACGTCTTATATCCTATCGGCTGGGATGCATTCGGGCTTCCGACCGAAAACTATGCAATAAAAACAGGTATTCATCCGGAAGCCGCCACACAAAAAAACATCGCCAGTTTCAAAAAAAGTTTAAAGAGTTTAGGCATCTCTTTTGATTGGAGCAGGGAAGTAAACACGACCGACCCGAACTATTACAAATGGACGCAATGGATTTTCCTGCAACTGTTCAAAAAAGATATGGCTTACCAGTCCGAGATACCGATAAACTGGTGCCCTTCCTGCAAAATAGGGTTAGCCAATGAAGAAGTAGTGCAGGGCAAATGCGAGAGATGCGGCGCGGATGTAGAACGCAGGGAACAGAAACAATGGATGTTGAAGATTACCGAATATGCAGACAGGTTAATCAATGATTTAGAGAAACTGGATTATCTGGAAAAAATAAAACTCCAGCAGGTTAACTGGATAGGCAAAAGTTTCGGAACCGAGATTGATTTCAAAATAGAAAATTCTAAAGAAAAAATAAGCGTATTCACAACAAGAACAGATACGCTTTTCGGAGTAACCGCCATCGTATTAGCCCCCGAACACCCAATCGTCGCTTCGTTCCTTGAGGACAGAGGACACCTGCCCGCCAAATTCCTGCCCGATAATATTCAGCAGGCGGGTTGGCAGGCGGGGAAGACAGAAGACGGAGGACAGAGGACAGAGGACAGAAGACAGAACTTGGAAGAGATTAAAAACTACATAAAACAATCAAAAGCAAAAAGCGAATTTGAAAGAACAAAGATAGAGAAAGAAAAAACAGGTGTTTTTACTCATCTCTACTGCATACATCCTGTAACAGGCGAAAAAATCCCTATCTGGATAGGCGATTATGTAATTGCCACATACGGCGGAGGCGCTGTAATGGTTGTTCCCGCGCATGATTACAGGGATTATGACTTTGCCAAGAAGTTTGGCTTAGCAGTTAAAGAAGTCGTATCGGGCGGAGATATATCTAAGGACGCATTTGCCAATTATGGCGTATTAATCAATTCAGGCGAGTTTAACGGACTATCTTCAAAAGATGCAATAGAAAGAATAACCGGGTGGCTGCAAAAGAAAAATTTAGGCAGAAAAGTAATCCAGTATAAACTAAGGGACTGGATATTCTCACGCCAGCATTACTGGGGAGAACCGATACCCATCATTCACTGCGATAAATGTGGGATGGTTCCTGTTCCTGAAAAAGATTTGCCTGTTAAACTCCCCTTTGTTGAGAAATACGAGCCTACAGAAACAGGCGAGTCGCCTTTAGCAGACATCAAAGAATGGGTTAACGTTAAATGCCCCAAATGCAAAGCAAACGCCAAAAGAGAAACGGACACAATGCCCAACTGGGCGGGCTCAAACTGGTATTTTATGCGCTATATAGACCCCAACAATGACAAAGCATTGGCAGACCCCAAGAAACTCAAATACTGGCTTCCTGTTGACTGGTATAACGGCGGAATGGAACATACCACACTGCATCTATTATACTCGCGCTTCATATACAAATTCCTATATGATATTAAAATTGCCCCGACTCCCGAACCATACCAAAAACGCACGGCTCACGGTATGGTTTTAGCGGAGGACGGCAGAAAAATGTCCAAATCATTCGGCAATGTAATAAATCCCGACGAAATCATAAAAAACTTCGGTGCTGATACTTTGAGAATATACGAAATGTTCATGGGACCCTTTGACCAGGCAATCGCGTGGAATACAAACGGAGTAAAAGGCGTTTTCAGGTTTTTGGAAAGAGTGTGGGGTTTAACCCTTGAATGTTCCGATAATAAAGAAAGCGGGGAGGAAGCAGTCCGCGAAATCCATAAACTAAACAAAAAAATCTGCGACGATTTGGACAAAGCAAAATTCAATACCCCGATTGCCGCATTTATGGAATTTGTGAATTTCGGATATGCAAACAAAGAAAATCTCGGCAAAGACGTCCTAAAAAGAATGATTCTCTTACTTGCCCCTTTTGCTCCGCATATCGCAGAAGAACTGTGGGAAAGAGTAGGGGGAACCCCTTCGGTTTTTAATAACAAATATCCCGAATACGACGAGAAACTGATTAAAGAAGAAACGGTTACCGTTATAGTTCAGGTAAACGGAAAACTAAGAACAACTTTACAGGTTGACAGGAACATATCCGAAGAAGACCTGAAGAAATTAGCCCTTCAAGACCCGCATGTCCAAAAACACACCGCAGATAAAGAAATCAGAAAAGTGATTGTAGTAAAAGGGAAACTTGTAAACTTTGTAGTTAGTTAATTTTGCGCGCCCCGTTAGAGATTTAATAAGTTGCTTGTAATTATTAGATATGATGTGACAATTGCCCGTGTTAGATAGTAAATATTTAGCGGGGTGAATTGATATAATTTCCAACAATAGTTAATCATGAAAAACAAGAATGTTTATATAATCGCCGGTCCTAACGGCTCCGGTAAGACAACGTTTGCAACGAAATTTCTGCCTGATTATGCGAAATGCCCCAATTTTATTAATGCCGACCTTATTGCTCGTGGTTTGTCTCCTTTTAAACCGCGTCTCGTGGCTATAAAATCCGGGAAACTCGTATTACAGCAAATTAAAGGATTCGCCGAACGCGGTATAGATTTCGCTTTTGAAACCACTCTTTCCGGAAAATTATATGTGAACTTATTCTCCGCATTAAAGAAAAAAGGTTATACCTTGCATCTTTTTTTCCTCTGGATACCTAATTCCGATTTAGCCATATCGCGTATTAAAGAGAGAGTTTTAGAAGGGGGACACAATGTTCCCGAAAGTGATGTCAAGAGACGTTTCAGCCGCAGCATAAACAACTTTTTCAATTTATACGAACCTATTGTCGACTTATGGATGTTGTTTGACAACTCCAAAACCAAACCTATTCTGATAGCAAGAAAAAATAATAAACATCAGGAAATACTAAACAAAGAACATTTTGCTATAATACAGGGAGTTACGAGGTAATATATGAAGAAAAGAATGTCCATACAAGATAAGGCGGAAGCCGCAATGAAAGCGGCGATTCGCGATGTGATAAGACGGCATAAAAAAACAGGACGTCCTTTAGCGATATGGGATAACGGTAAAGTTGTCCTTGTTTCTCCGTACAGTATAAAACCGCATTAATTTATAGTATAAAATACTAAAGGAAAGAATCTCTAACGGGGCAAGTATTCAGCCATTTCGCTGAAAGTAAGAAACACACAACCCTGCCGTTTTAATTCCGCAATAATCGCAGGTATTTCCTGAACAGTCTCATTCCGCCATTCATGAAACAAGATAGTCGTTCCGTCCGTAATATTCCTGGTCGCATTTTGTCTTATCTGCTCCGCGTTGAAATTTGTGTCGTAGTCTTTGGAAACCACAAGATTTTTGGGCATATATACTTTTATGTTAACTCTTGCCGCAATTGCGGCTATCCGCGGGTCGGATTCAACAAAGGGGAGCCAATACCATTTAGGCGTATATCCGACTTTCTCGATAATGCTTTTTTGGCAATTTATTACCTCATGTTCCAAAGACGTATCATTTAAATCTTTTGGATGCAGGTGAGCATATGAATGATTTGTTATCTCGTGCCCTGCGGCAACAACGGCTTTGGCAATATCGGGATGCTGTTCAACGTTCGTCCCTATATATGAAAATGTGACATGTATGTGCTCACGCTTAAATATTTCCAAAAGTTTCTGCGCATTCTCCGTCGTCGGCCCGTCATCAAAAACCAGCGCTATATGCTTTTGGATCGGTTCAGCATTAACTGAGCATATACCTGTCATAAGAAATAATGTAATTATAAATAATAAACGCATAAGGTGGTATTTTAACAGAAATGGAGGAGGAATTGGTTAACCCTCTCTGTCATTGCGAGCCGAAGACGAAGCAATCTCTCTTTATCAGAACTTCAATCTCTAATCGGGGTGGTTAATTGAGTGAATTATCAATCAAATCTTGAAGTATCGCCATAAATCAATTCGGTTGATTTTAATTCTCCTAATATTTTAAGAATGTCGGGAGTATTTGTTTCTTTCATTAACCAATGTGTAAAGGATTTTTGTTCTTTTTCTTGTACTTGAAATACCATTTTATTATTATCTATATCTGCAGGTTTTAGAAAAAATAAAAAGTATTTTTCAAATGTTCTCCCGCTAAAAACAAAATTATCACCTTGCCAACGTAATACAATTACCAAACAAATACCTCCAGCTAAGTCTCTATATTTAATAAAATTATCCCATTTTATATCTGCATATGTCGTTATATTTCTAATCTCTCCTTCTGTTAAATCAGGAATATTACTAATTGCGGGGTCATAAGGTGATGCTCTGACAATTGTTCCGTCTAAACGCCAATTTGGAAATGTGTAATAAAATTCTGAGTTTTTTGTTTTGCTTTTTCCTGCATTTTCAATTTCAAAGTTCAAATCAATACGCATTTCATTTTCTTGAGTGGTTTTAGAATGATAAGCATCTAAGCTTTTAATATTTAATTCTGGCAGTTTGTCATACTGATACGCGTAAAGAAGCACAATTGGCATGATTATGCTTGATATAATTATGCTGAATAATTTAAAAGAAAAACGTTTTTTCCCTTTAGCATTCTTATGTAGTTTCTTTTTTGACATATTTCCGTCAGCTCGGCGTTTTAACACCCACCGGGCACTTAAAAAAGCCGAGATTACCCATAGTAGCAAATTCATAATAAAAATGGCATCTTTCGAGTATATGTTACTATGGAATTTTATATGAGTAAGAAATAAAGAAATAGCCACAAAACCACTCAGTGAAATAGCAGGTAGCATAGCAATATATAAACGGCGATTTCGAATAAGCCAAGCAGTTACGGTTCCTTGAAATAACCCTATCAAAATAGTAGGTAAAAACTCCGCCATAACATCTGAATTAAACAGTTTTCCTCCTAATTTAAGCAGCCAGTCAGTAACTAAAGGCCAAAGAATGAGTGATATAAGGGTGACTACAACAACTATGCCTGTATCAATCAGATTATTTTTTACTTTAGTAAATATAGTCATTTAGATTTTGGTCTATAGTCTCATGTCCAGTGTCTAATGTCCCACCTACGAGGTGGGACTTGAGGTCTGTCTTCCCTACGCATGAAATCCCATTTTGCCTTTGGGTTCCTCGGCGGCTTGTATTACGCCGAATTTTGATTCATATCTGGCGATGTTGTCCTGTAATGCTTTGAGCATTCGTTTAACGTGCCCGGGGCTTAAGATTACTCTTGAAGTGACTGTTCCCGCGGGCGGGACAATCATCAGGAAATCCATAATGAATTCTTCCTTATTATGCATAACGAACATGTTATTTGCATATGCTCCGCTTTGAATATGCGGCGGGCAGGTAACTTTTATTTCTTTTTTTTGTTCCCCTTGACCGTTTGCCATTTATTCCTCCTTCTTGGGTTGTTTTGTAATACTATTTATAAAATTCGCAATTATTTCACTTTTCCAAATTAAAAGGAAAGCCAGAATAATCGTTACTATGTAACTTCCCATCTCTTGCCACCAGAAATATTTTGCGGAATAGTGTGAAGACCTTGATATTACTACAGTAAGCCTTGGAATGGCCCGTGCAATTGATGAAATCAAATAATATAGGCCAAAAATTTGGATCCAGAAAGCTAATCTTCCATAACAAGGCATTGTCTCGGATTGTTGCACTTCTTGCTGTTTCGACTTGCCAACAAGCATATTAAGTAACTTCTCTCTTTTAAATAAGAAAAAAACGGCAATTGCGAGAGGAATTAATAAGTAAATCCACATCATAAATATATATGTTCCCTTTTCAGAAAATTGACCTTCAGGTATGGAGAAAAACTGGAATGTTGTGACTATCATGTATTGAATAAAATACATAAGAAAATACAACCCGAAAATAATGAGCACAATATCAAGAACCTGTCTTTTATTCATGTGTTACCTCCTTTTTTAAAACCCTTATCAATTCCTATAACCCATTTACCTGTTTTTTCTTTATACTTTATATATTCTTCACCGAATTTCTCTTCCAATATTTTTTCCTCGTAACCCGCTATATAATCGTAAAACATAAAAATCGCATTGAATAAAATTATTGAGAAGACTGACATACTATAAATCGTAAGCCCCAGATAGACAAGAACAGTCGATAAATAAAGAGGATGTCTGGTGTATTCGAAGACCCCGCTGGTAATAAGTTTGTCTTTCTGGCGGGTTATAAAATGGCTTGATGCGAATAAATAAACCGCAGTAATAAGGCTGATTAATAGTATTGCCAGACGAAGATAAAAAGGCGAGTATTCCGAAAGGAAGGTTGATATGTGAAAGATTGAATCTATTGTCCAAACTGTTAAAAACAAACAAAAAAATATAATTTGCCCTTTATCGCCGCCGGGATATTCACCGTTTTTATTTTTCATTTGGATTTGGCCTTGCTTCTTATTTTGTTTAAACGCACTTCGGCGGGCAACTCCTTATCAAAAAATGCTTGGAGTATATCGCAGGCATAGTCGGGACAATAGGCGCAGTTTTCAACTTTCTTTTTTCTGGCGCAAATTCTGATGGGGCATTTTTTACATGCGGAAAAGAGCCTGCCTTTTTCGGCCAGACAACCGTCGCAATCGGTGATATCTTTCAGTTCATATTTCAAACACCATTGCTCATTGCACAGTTTGACGATGTCTGCTCTCATCTTCGCCTGTTTTTCCTTGTCCGTCTCTTTAGTTGCCAGATATATCGGACAGGTCGTGCAAACTAAACCGCAATAAGCGAGCATTTCATTCATAGCTTTTTCCTATAATATCATATATTTAACCTTAGACGAACTGTCCCGCGCAGTAGCCCGATGCCCAAGCCCAGTGTAAATTAAAACCGCCCAAATCGCCTGTTACATCCAATACTTCGCCTATAAAATACAGTCCCTTAACTTTATGGCATTCAAATGTTTTAGAAGATATTTCCCTTGTATCTACCCCGCCTTTGGTTACTTCGGCTATTTTATAACCTTCTGTGCTTAAAGGAATAACAATCCATTTGTGGAAGGCATCGGCAATCTTAGCGATTTCTTTTTTGTTGTATTGGTTTACCCGTGTACCAGCACCGAACTGATGTGCGGTACAGGGCACAGCAGGTTTATTCAACTCAAGCCATTTTTGGACAAGGCGTTTCGGAAGTAATTCACTCATTAAGTTTTTTAATTCCGCTTTTGGCCTTTTCTTTTGCCATTTTTCTATTGTTTCGGCTAAATTAATATCCGGCAATAGATTAATTATAATCCCGTCTCCTTTATTCCAATAATTTGAAATTTGAAGTATTGCGGGACCGCTTAAGCCCTTATGAGTGAATAACATGGATTCTCTAAAGGATTTTCTTGCCCCGCATCGTCCCGAAGTTGTGTCAGTCCGGGACTGGTGCGGCGTTATGCAGGCAACTAAAGCATCTACTGAAACGCCTGCCAAATCGCGGAAATCTTTGCTCAAAATAAGAGGAACTAAAGCAGGGTAGGTGGGAATAATATTTAATCCGAATTGCTTTGCTATTTCATAGCCAAAACCCGAAGCCCCGATTTCAGGCATCGATAAGCCGCCCGTTGCTATAACTAAGGATTCCGCAGAGTAATCGCCTAAATTAGTTTTTATTTGAAACTGCTGTTCTTTGCTTATCTTTTTAATCTTGCAATTGGTTTTAATCTCAACTTTGCCAATCCGACATTCTTCTGATAAAAGTTTCACAATCTCTTGGGATTTTTTATTGCAGAAAAGTTGCCCCGCTTTTTTCTCACGATAAGGAACATTATATTTTTCCAGCAGCGAAATAAAAGAATCGGGAGTGAATCGGCTTAATGCGGATTTATGGAATTTAGGATTGTAAGATACGTAATTTTCCGATGTTATATTTAGGTTTGTGAAATTGCAGCGGCCTCCGCCGGAAATTAAGATTTTATTGCCGACTTCGTCATTATGGTCTAAAAGCAGAACTTTGCGTTCTCTTTGTCCTGCAGTCAAAGCGCACATAAGACCCGCAGCACCGGCACCGATTATTATAACGTGGTAGTGCTTCATTTTTTGTCATAAACGTAAGTTGCTTTCCGCGCGCCTTTGTAAGATTTAGAAGTATAATCTATCGAAAGAGTCTTCCCGCCTTCCGACAATTCCCAAATTTCAATAACGGTTCTGATATCATTCTCTGCGAAAAGAATCATGGAAGAAATTGTCATCTTTTTGCCGTCTTTAGACCAACTTACAGCCGATTTCGCGGGTTTTCCGCCTATTACACCGTCTTTTACCTGACCATCCAGCGCCAATTCCTCACTAACTATAATATCACCCTGCCTGCCGGACGAAATTCTTTTAATGATTAAATTATCTTCGTCTTGGCTTACATACAACTGCCCTTGGGCAGCTGTTCTTTTGCCTTGGACCAAGGTTTTATCGCCGTTTAGAGACCATCGGCCCGAAAAGTCCGCTTTTTCGTCCGCTGACACGGCAGAAGACATAAATAAGAAAAACGCTGAGGCCAAAATTATTAAGAGACGCATTTATTTTTTTCGATTAAAAAAATATGAAATTATACTGCATAGTTTGGATTTTCTTCTGTCTTTTCCCGTTCTTCTGTCTTCCTGGCTCCTGCGGTTCGAAAAGGGATACAGTGACCCCTTAATCATCCTGCGGTCTTTACGGCTTCTTCGTTCTTTGCCCAGGCGGCGTTCCTTCTTTTCCATAAATTTCTCCTTTTCCCCCATAGAATAGGTTATCCCATGGAATGATAAAAGTCAAACAAGTTAGACCATAGACCAAAGACCATAGACTACAGACTTTTTTAAATAACTGTGACAAGCCTTTTAGGAAAGTGTAAAATTAGAACCAATATGCGTATATCCAGCGGAGATAAAAAAGGTAAAGAGCTAAAATGCGCTCCTCGCTCGCCTCTATTGCGCCCCATTACGGATAAAATAAAAAACGCTATCTTCTCCATACTATTCGACAAGGTCATAGGCGCCCGGGTGTTGGATATGTTCGCGGGCACGGGGATATTGGGCTTTGAATCGCTCTCGCGGGGCGCTAAAAGCGTTGTATTCGTGGACAAAAGTTATAAAAACATTAAGTTAATCAGGGAAAATGCCCAAAATTTAGGATTTGCCGAAACAACAGAGGTTTTAAGCAGAGATTTTGAAGAAGCGCTGGAATATATGGAAAAAATGGAAAAAACTTTTTCTATTGTCTTTATAGACCCGCCTTACAATACGGATTTTGCCGTTAGAGTATTAAATCATCCGTCTTTTCCGTCGTTAATTAAATCAGACAGTTTAGTTATAGTGAGAGTTCATCATAAGACAAAACTGCCCGCGCATGCAGGAAGTTTATCCGTAATAGACGAGAGAAAATACGGAGAGGCGAAAGTTTATTTTTATAAACACAATTAAATTGACTCATTTCCCTAAACTTACGTACAATATAAAAGAATAATCTGGAGGATAGCAAAAATGTGGATAGCATGGATTCTAATAACACTGATATATTCTGTAATATGTGCTATTGCTGGTAGCAGAATTGCTGAGGGTAAAGGAAGAAATACTAACGAAGGTTCTTTGCTGGGATTTTTTCTCGGAATAGTAGGACTTATAATAGAAATAGGTCTTCCCAAAATAGAGAGTCAAATCGAAAAGCAAAAGTTGGACTCCGAGCAATATAAAAGATGCACTCAATGTGCTGAGTTAGTTAAAAAAGATGCTAAAATTTGTAAATTTTGTGGTTATAAATTTAAACAAGCCCGACTCGAACAAAAAACAAAATTTGTCAGAAAAATAACTATTCCCAATTTTCTCAATCCTTTTGAAAAAATTTACCTTGCAATAATAATTCTTATTGCCTGCACTACGGCGCTTGTAATGATGCCGCAGGCTTACAATTACGTTCTTATCAAACTTGCCATCGCTCAATTTCTTTTGCTCATTATTTTTATCTTTTGGCTTTATCAAATCCTTGAAAAAGGAGAAATTTCGCTTTACAAAGACCCCTCTTTTATTGCTTTGGGAATTTTGACTGCGTGGCTTGTCATAAACCTTTTTTATTCCAGTTATAGATTTGCAAGCGTAACCGAATTAAACCGCCTTTTGACCTGTTTTTTCCTGTATTTTGTTGTTGTAAACCTGCTTAAAAGGGAAAATGATCTGTTATTGGCAGTTATTTTTATAGTAATAGTTTTCGCCGGGCTTTCCGTCCACGGCGTTTTTGACTACTTCAATAATAAAAATCCCGTAATAATCTCCACATTCGGCAACCCCAATTTTTTTTCGGCGTATCTGGTTACAATTTTGCCGATTGCTCTTTTACTGTGTATATATAATTTTATGCGTAAAAATTTCTTAGTTTCATCATTGCTCTTTGCATTGACGGGGATAACGCTTTTTCTCCTGTATGTTTTGCATTCGCGCGGCGCATGGCTTGCACTAGCGATTTCCGTTATTTTCTTATTGGTTTTGTTCGGTAACCGCATATTAAAACTAAAATGGAAAACTTATACTGTTATAGGCCTTGCCATAATATTGCTTATCGGAAGCGGCATATTATTTAAAAAAATGCCCCAGATTAAATCTTATCTTGATAACGAAATGACAAGCGGCACGATAGGGATAAGGCTTTATATATGGCACGGCACTTTGAAAATGATACAGGCGCGTCCGCTCCTTGGATGGGGTATGGGAACATTTATCATAGTATATCCGCGCTTTAGAATTCCGGAATATTTTTTAAATCCGCTTTCCGTTAATGCGACAGACCACGCGCATAACGAAATCCTTCAAGTTACCGGCGAAATCGGACTAATAGGACTGACAATTTTTATATTATTTTTAGGAATAGTTTTTTACAGGGCGGTAAAAATTTTCAACAGGCAACCCCTTAATATGTCAAATATTATTCACGCGGGACTGCTTGCCGGCGCGATAGCATTACTATCACATAACCTCACATGCGTGAATTTACGGCTTGAGGCATCAGCCCTTTATTTATATCTTTTTTTAGGGCTGATAGGCGCAGGATGTAAATTAAAAGAGGAAAAAGGAGGTAATTGCTTTAATAAGAAATTTGCGGCAAATAAAGTTCTGCCTTGGATTATTATTCCAATTGCCGTATTTCTCGGAATTTTTTATACAAATAGAACTGTTAATTTGGTAAGGTCTTCAGTGCATTTAAAAAATGCTGTGGTGTTCAGAAACCAAAATAGATGGAACGATTCTATCGAAGAATATAATAAGGCGGTTTACTGGGACAAATATAGTTTAAGGTCTTATTACCGGCTTGCGTATGCGTATGCTTCGGTAAATAAAATAGACGAAGCGATGGCTACTTACTTGAAATTAAAAGAACTGGCGCCAAATTATGCAGACCTCAATTATAATTTAGGTTCGCTTTATTTAAGGACGAATAAAATGGAAAAAGCAAAAGAGCAGCTGCAAATTGCCATGAAACTAAATCCTTACGAACCAAAAACGTATTGTAATTTAGGGGCCGTATATATGCATTTGGGAGAAGCCGATAAAGCGCTGGAAAATTACCGGTCGGCTGTAGAAATCCAGGAACTGAAGAAAAAAATAAATCCAAACCTTAAAGATTTCAGCGGAGGATATGCCGGGATGGCAGAAATTTATTATTCTAAAAAACAATGGGAAGAAGCGGCGCAAAATTACATAAAAGCAATGCAATTTGGCGGGAAAAATGTTAAAATTTTAGCAAGGCTTGCCGGTTGCTATTTTAATATGAAAGATTTCACAAGGGCAAAAGAGATGTATGAGGAAGTTCTAAAAATGGATCCTTCACAAACTCAAATTGTAGAACTTATAGAAAAGTTGGATACAATTATTGAATCAAACATCGAATCTGAAGAAAATGGAAAATAATAGAGACAGCGCGTTCTGGCGCGGAATCCAAAAAGCGGGAGAAGTAATGATCCTCTTTTGCAGGACGTTATACTTTTCAACAGTCGCCCACCGAAATTCAAAACGCGTAATTCAGCAAGTCGCGGATATAGGTGTTGATTCGGTACCAATGGTTTCTCTTATGGCAATATTTACGGGAATGGTCATGGGGCTGCAGGCAGGACATGAACTTTTGAAATTTCAGGCGCAGGAATTTTTGGGAGTCGGAGTCGCGGCTACGTTGGTAAGGGAACTTGGTCCCGTTTTAACCGGCCTTATAGTGGCGGGAAGGGCAGGCGCGGCAATGACGGCCGAAATAGGAACAATGGAGGTTTCCGAGGAAGTGGATGCGCTGCGTTCCATGGCTATTGACCCGGTAAAATACCTGGTAATGCCGCGTTTCGTCGCCGCAATAATAGTCCTGCCGCTTCTTACTATTTTAACCGATGTTATAGGCATAGCAGGCGGTTTCTTAATCGGCCGAGCGCAACTGAATATAAAATTATACGAATACGTAAGGCACATGGTAGACTTTGTCACATTGAAAGATGTCGCAAACGGTGTCATAAAATCGGTGGTTTTCGGCGGTATAATCGCTACTATGGCTTGTTATCACGGACTTAAAACCGAAGGCGGAGCAAGAGGGGTCGGCAAATCGACTACCTTGTCCGTTGTGGATGCTTTTTTGCTCATACTGGTTTCGGATTATTTCATAACGCACTTATTATATTGAAAAAGTAGAGAGTGCAGAGTAGAGAGCCCCGACTCCAGCACTACGTAGAGTGCAGGACACAGCACGTAGGGTTCGGGGTAAAAAGAGTAGAGAGAGAAAAAATGAATATAATAAAAATTAATTTAATCCATGTAATCTTGTTTTTAAAATCTGTGTAATCATTTTAAAAAAAAATGGAAGAAGAGAAAAAAGAGACAAAGGTCGAAGAAGAAATTACCGTTAAAGTAAAAAAACTGACCAAGAGTTTTAACAACGATAAAGTCCTGGACGAACTGGATCTTGACATTAAAAAA
>Ga0272442_10006378_pt1 | contig 15512 bp, 25 predicted proteins | sample SSMForm2O_FD_200262 | JGI IMG/M metagenome (GOLD analysis project Ga0272442, IMG submission 200262) | Marine sediment archaeal communities from Little Sippewissett salt marsh, Falmouth, MA, United States - SSM-Form-2O | ecosystem: Environmental > Aquatic > Marine > Wetlands > Sediment ...
TTGATCCCCGGCGATGTCCGTCCTATGGCTTGCATTGAAGGCAACAACGATTCCTAAGCCCCTAGAATCTCTACCCTTAGCACGGAAGGAGGTGATGCATAATGCGCTTGTTGGCCGCAGCTCTTTTCTTATTCATCCTGGCCGGGATGATGGTTCTCACGCTTGAGCACGCGGCTCTTGAGTCCCGCTTATCCTCAGCGGAGTTGGGCTTGTTGGAGTTGGAGCGCAAAGGAACCCCACAGGAGGGTGAGTAGATGTTTGGACGTTCGGACGAAGAGATCAAGGAACTGGCCGCAGAGGTCTTTCGCAAGATGCATCAAGTCTCCTTGCCGGAAGTCTACCTGTCCGGATCAGACGGTCCTCACTGGACATCTTACCGCGCTTACCACGATCCCGACCCTGCTCTTGACCCGATACTCACTCGCCTGAAGCAGTTGGAGTGCCCCCACGCTCATGTGCGTGAGTGTGTTTCGCATGGTTCGGTCAATGCTACGCATCCCGATCCCGGTTTTGGTGCCTATTATCCCAACGGCCATGACGTCGGCACTCTGACCGCCCGCACCTGTCTTGACTGCGGCAAGGAGTTGTCGCGTAAGTGGGTAGAGGACTCGCCCAAGAAGCGGAGGAAGAAGTGATGGCCGATCAGCCGAGGACGTTGGGGGAGGCCATCGACCGCGAAACGGCCCTGCAATTCCGTCAGTCCAGTGGTTCTCCCGAGGCCGTTCTTATACACGTCGTTACTGCACTCAAGGTAGCCTACGGCGGCCTCCCGATCCTCTACGGGCCGGAGCGTGAGTGCCCTGAGTGCGGCGGCGACAGATTCATGCTGGAGGAGCAGCCTGACGGCGTGAAGCTCAGTATCGTCTGCCCCAAGTGCAAGGGCGAAGGCACCATCCCCGGCCAGCCCGTTGGCATCGTGTCGCAGGAGGCGTTGGAGGCGGCGGTAGGTGCGGTACTAGATAACTACCCCGATGGTACGCTTGGCCGGAAAGCAGCCGAGCGCGACGTACTCACCGCCGCTGCCGCCCTCGGCATCGAGGTTGCGGACGAGCGGGTGGAGGGCGTGTTGAGTGTTCCACACGCGGACGGTGCGTATGTGACGCCCGACGACGAGGGGGCCTACTGGTGGTTGCGCGATGCCGGAGAGGACGGCGACCGCGTGGCGGTGTGGGTGAAGCGCGAGCGGAAGGAGGGGGAGTGATGGACGAGGCGACACTAGAAGCTAAGGCGCGTGCGATGTTCGAGGAATCCGAAGGCGACGGCCCCGCGACATGGGAGAGCCTGATTGAAGGTGTGCGGGAGTGGTGGCGCAAGGAGGCCCGCAAGGAGGGGGAGTGATGCTTTGCTGCGCCGAGTGCGGGAAGCCGTTCTCTGAAGCTGGCCTGTGGCTGATGTGGGACGGCACGCCCCTGTGCCCAGAGTGTTACCGGAAGCGCGTGGCCGCATCAGGCCAAGACGCGGAACATGGCCCCGATGGGCCAAGCGAGGGGGAGTGATGTTGCGAGACGATGTTGCGAAGCTCGGGGATCGTCTGTCGAAGCTAGAACGACAGGTGCGCTGTACGCACGCGGATCCCGACATCTGCTACGAGCGCGGCTACGTCGGATGGTGGGACAGCTCGACGTGGGGCACTTGGCGTCGTGTCAGGTGTTTCGAGTGTGGGTTGATGCTGTCGGAGAAGTTCATCGAGGGCAAGATGCCAGATGAATGCGCGCAAGCCGAAGGAGGCCCCGATGCCTGAGCAGAAGGTAGAGACGTTGCGGGATGTGATTGACGCCGACATTGTTGACGCCAAGCACTGCGATCCCATACGACCGTCTGACGCGCTTTCGATTTTCAGTCGGCTATCTGAATACCTCGACTGGCGCGTGGTGCGGGTGCCTGCGCATGAGAGCATCGCGCAGGCTGTAATTGATATTCTCATGACGAGAGGCGACCCGCCTCTCGGACCCGTCACCATCGCCATCGCGCCCCCGCCTGTTGACGAAGTTGAGGCCGAAAGCTCAACGGACAAGGACGCGAGGATCGCGGAGCTGGAGGCGAGGCTGCGGCTGGCGCGGCAGCACCTTGAAGCAGTCTATCAGCGCGGGGATTACGTCAGGAACCGGGCCGAAACTGGCATTGAGGACATCGACGCCGCGCTGAAGGGGGAGGAGTGACTGCGCCATCGGCTCTGGACGCTGAACGTGCCGTGCTCGGTGCGTGCTTTCTTGACCCGGACGTATTCACGCGCCTGAGTGATCGGCTCTCGATTGAGAGTTTCAATGACGCTCGGCATCGGCGCGTGTTTGCTGCGTGCGCGGAGATCGCGGCGAAGGGCGGGAAGCCTGACCTCGTGAGTCTGACGGAGCATCTGCGTGCTGATGGTGGGCTCGACGCTGTTGATGGTGCATCGTATCTCTCGTCGCTCCTGAACGAGATAGTCACGACCGCCCATGCCGACGAGCATGCGGCGATCCTGCTTGACCGTCAGCTTCGCAGGCGGCTGGTAGCTATCGGCTCTGGCATCGTGGCTGATGCGCGGTCGGCTCGCACGGGTGAGGAGTCACTGGAACGTGCCCGTCACGAGGTATTCGCTGCTGGTACTGCTGGCGAATCCGATGCCGAGTCTGCACGCGCTGTGGTGCGGACGACGTACAAGCACGTCTCGGAAATGGCCGGGCATGGTGGCGCTCGCGGTGTTCCGACCGGCTACGGGGAACTCGACAAGATGTTCTCTGGCTTTGAGGCGGGGATGTTGTATGTGCTTGCCGGTCGCCCGTCGATGGGCAAGACTGCACTCGGCTGCAACTGTGTGGTTCATGCGCTCCGCGCAGGTTATCGGTGTCTGGTGATGAGCCTCGAAATGACGAAGCAGCAGCTCACGATCCGGCTCATGGCGTCTGAGGCAGCGTTATCGTCACGCTGGATTCAGAACGGCGAGTTGTCCGATGGTCAGTGGACACGACTTGCCGAAGCCTGTGGCCGCATCAGTGAGTGGCCGTTGATGCTCGATGATTCGTCGTCGTTGCGGCTCGGTGCGTTGATCTCGAAGATTCGGCTGGCGTACCTCAGGGAGCCGTTCGCGCTCCTGATGATTGACTACTTGCAGTTGATCTCCGGGCCGCGCAGTGCCAAGAGCCGGAACGAGGAAGTCGAGGAAATCACGCGGGCACTGAAGGGGCTGGCGAAGGAACTCTCGGTGCCGGTATTGCTGCTCTCGCAGCTCTCGCGTGCTGTTGAGCATCGTGGCGGCGAGAAGCGGCCTGTGCTTGCTGACCTTCGGGACTCGGGTTCGATTGAGCAGGATGCCGATGTCGTGATGTTCGTGTATCGCAAGGATTACTACGAGGACGACAAGGCGAAGCACACAGGCGATGCCGAGCTGCTGGTTCGCAAGAACCGCATGGGTCCCACAGGTACCGCGCACCTCAAGTTCGACGGCATGACCACTACGTTCACGGAGATGCAGTCGTGGTAAACGCGAACCGCAAAGGGAAAGGCGGCGAACACGAGGCCGGGAAACTCGTGTGTAAGCACTTGGGGGGCGAGTATCGCAGGACCCCGAACTCGGGCGGGCTGAATGTCAAGTCTGACATACGGTTCTACGGGAACGCACTGGAGGGCTGGCACGTTGAGGTCAAGCGGCAGGAACGGTGGTCACTCCCGAAGTGGATTCGGCAGGCACGGCGCGATGCGGGTGCGAAGCCGTGGCTGATCCCGTTCCGCAGGAACGACGAGTGCTGGTACATCTGCATGGAGGCAGAGGATTTCCTGGTACTGGTGGCAGAACTACAGGAGGCAGAGGATGGACGGGATACTGACTGAGGCCGCCGTGGAGAAGATCGCGGATTCCTTGACCGAACAAATGCTGGCATTCGTTGGGATTAGGCCTGACGCTGATAACCCCGACGAGATAGCCGGTTACGACGCGCTGTTCGTTGGTGCTTGGCGTAGGTGGCGTCGAGTGCTCGGAAACTGCCTGCTTATCACCGACATAAAGATCGTTGAGGATTTCCAGTGTTGTTTCCCGGTCTGTCAGGTTGAGGAGGAACGCGATGAAATGGCATGACGTACTGCGCTGCACTGCGTATAAGGAGCAGCGGGAGTTGGCGGCTGGCGTGTACTACGGGACACTTGTGGCCTATCACCCGGACGTGGTGATGAGCCGCATCGTGCAGCCACCACGCCCGATGACGAACGGTGAGGGCCACTGGCGCGTGACGTTCGGGTGCATCATGGGGCCTGACCCGGCGAAAGCCGATGCTGCTGCGCTGGAGGACTGGACATTCGACACCTACGAAGCGTTCAGGGCGTTCTTCGATGCCGCGATCAGCGCGAAGAAGGAGATTGACGAGGAGGAGGTGGAGAATTGAACGATGTCGGCCTCGTACTTCTGAGACTCGCACGGGCCGTGGAGCGGAATGACATCACGCCGCTGGAGTTAGTCGAGGTGTTCCACGCCGAGTTCTACGGACGCCAGTACGTTCGGAAGCCGTTGGTCGTGAGGGCACCAGCGCGGGTGCCGAGAGACACCCGGAGGCGGATATTGGTACTCCGAAAGCGGTTCAGGCGGGGCGAGTAGCGATTTTCTTTGCTCCGCCTTCACTTTTTTGGGCCCAAAACTGCCCGATGTGGCGTTAGTATAGGTAGAGGGAGGTAAAATCTCGTTCAGGAGGTGACGAGATCGACGATGGATGGGCGCGGTTCGGCATCTCTCCCGACGACCGCAGCCGATACGAGACTCATGTAGAAGCAACGCGCACACACTTAGCCGCTGACCCCGACATCCAGGACGACATCGCGCAGGAGATGTGGCTGAAGCTGTTTGTCGTGCTTGCTGACCCGCCTCAGAACCTACCTGACGACCCCGAAGAACGCTTCAAGTACCTCTCGCGGTCTATGCGGAACGCCGCATGTGATTGGTGCGGTCGTAAGTCCGCAGATGCACCGCAGTCTTGTGACCGCAAGCTCCAGACTGATCGTGTAGTATCCTACGACGACGACGTTCCCCACTAGGCTCCCCACGCCGGGCCGCAACCTAAGGCCCAAACACAGCCCTCCGAGGCCCGAGTGCGGCCCGGCAATCCCCTATCGCTAGGAGGTATGGAGTGAGAGTTCTTGCTGTTCTGCTTGCGCTGCTCATGGCGTCGAGTGCGATGGCATCGCAGGTCTACGAGGTTGTCGTGGACAAGGACCGGCACGGCACGCCCATCTACGACTTCGGGCGTCATGTCTACGGTGACTCGACCCGCGTGCGGGCCGGGAATGATAGCACGGTAGCGATTTCGGACACGCTGAACCCGACCGGGTTCCCGATGAACTTCGTGTACAACTTCGCTGCCACAGACTCCGTGCTCACCGCATGGGTGCAGTTCTACGAGCATGACGATTCCCCGAGTGCCGACGGCACGGACGCTGGCACGGTGCCGGATACCATGGTCATCTACCGTTGGGGCGACAAGATTCCGATTGAACTTTCTGGCGCAGCGGCTACCGGCGAAATCAAGATCGGTGGCTGGTCCTACGCTCGCGTCTACGTCACGCACGAGATGAAGGTCGGCGTCACGAAGGTTCCGCTCTACTGGTACTGCGTCATGCTCAAGGAGGATTAGTGCGGACTACCCGCAGCCTGATCCGGCAGGTCCTCGAAAACCAGATGGAACTCGCCAAGTTGCTCGGCATCATTCGTGCGGAGCAGATCAAAACGCCGAGCATTGAGCAGGCGACCGCGCTGTTCCACGAAGGCATAGAAGCTGCGAAGGTCCAGCAGGGTCTCGTCGGGCAGTCGGCACTTACGCCCGAGGCGATGGCCGAATACGAGCGCGGCCTGATGATGCGCGGCAACGTGGCAGTCAAGGAGTTCGTGCGGCAGGAGGTGGGGAAGTTTGATGATGACGACGAAGAACCGCTGGAACTCTAACCTGCCCGCACCGCTTGACCCGTCACCCGAGGAAATCCAGTTCGCGCTGGCGGTCTACAAGGCCGGAGGGCCCGAACGGCATCTCTCCGGTATCGGGAGAGAGTTCTGGCCGGAACTCAAGAGTGGCGGCCAGAAGGCGATCAAGTGGTGGTCCCGCCCCGCTGTGCGTATGGCCTATGACGCTATCCGCGAACGCGACGAGAACGCTATCCGCGTCTGGTTCGAGAAGCACGGCGCGGGCGAGGAACGCAGGGTGGAGGTCGTCGCTGGCATCATCAACGGTATGGGCGAAGCGCGTCCGGGCGACCGCCTGAAGGCAATCGAGTACGCTGACGAACGCGAGGGCAGAGTCAAACGCGATGACGGACTGGCAGCTACCAACGTCTTTACAGCCTTCGTCCTCGGAGCTGGAGTTTCTTCACCAGTGCATCAGCCAGCGGGACTTCGCGGCGTATGCGGCGAGGTACATGTGTGTCCAGAGCAAGGAACACGGGATTGTACCGTTCCGGCTCTGGCCGATGCAGGCGGACCAAGAGCGTCGTCGGAGGCGTGACGATGCCCGTTGGGTTCTTCGGCTCAAGATGCGGCAGGGCGGTTCCAGCGCATACGAATTAGGTCGCATGGTCTTTCATGTCGGGACCACACCCGACTCTCACGGGCTCATCATGGGCCACGAGAAAGACCTTCCCACCGAGTTCATCGAGCGCATCAACTACATGTTCCAGCTTACGCCCGTGTGGGCGAAGCCGAACATGAAGATCGGTAAGACCGAGATCATCTTCCCCGACATCCGTTCTACCATCCGTGTCGGCACAGTCCGCACAATGAGCAAAGACGGTGTGGGCGTCAAGCTCGGTCGAACCTGCCGGTATCTCTACGGTACCGAGGTGGCGAACCCCGCGTGGACCGATGACATCATCAAGATTCTGCTTCAGGTGGTGTCGAAAGAGACCGGGCAGGTAGCGTTCGAGTCCACCGCTGACGGTGCGCGTGGTTGGTTCTACGAAGCGTATCAGGCAGCGAAGGCGGGTCACTCGAAGTTCCGCGCCTACTTCTATCCCTGGAAGTGGCACCCCGAGTATGCCGAACCTGTACCCGAAGGGTTCGAGCCCACCACTGAAGAACAGGGCCTCATGCGCGTTTACAACCTGACCCGCGAACAGATCGTGTGGCGCAGGAACAAGATCGAGGACGAGCTTCAGGGCGACATCGACCGATTCCGTGAACAGTACCCGGAGAATGACACTGACTGTTTCCTCCTCAGCGGAAGCCAGTTCTTCGACCAGTCTGCTCTCCGATTCCAGTTGGAGACGCCGGGCTGTGTCATGGGCTCCGATAGTATTAGGGGACGGATCAGAGAACTCCAGACACTCCCCATCGCGTGACCTTCAGTTCGAGCCGCACGAGGTCGGCGAACTCATTGTCTACCGACCGCCCGAGCCCGGCAAGCATTACGTCATCGGTGCCGACGTAGCCGAGGCAGCACGCAAGGGCGACTACTCCGCCGCGCATGTTCTTGAGCACGCGAACATGGAACAGGTCGCGGTGTGGCATGGTCGGACACCCCCGCGCTCGTTCGCCTACGACTTGTTCAACCTCGGCGCGTTCTACAACTGGGCCTACATCGCCATCGAGTTCACCGGCCCCGGCGCTGTCACCTGCCGCCACATCCATCAGGAACTTCTCTACCCCGAACTCTACCAGCGCGAGCAGCTTGACCGGCTTGGCGGCAAGATGTCGGTCGATAGACCCGGATTCGTCACGAGCGCACGCACGAAGAAGATCATCCTCGACGAACTCGGGACTCTGCTGCGGAAGCGCGAGATCATCCTGCATCACGAGGATACCATCACCGAACTCCGCGAGTTCCAGTACGACTACACGCGGGGCGGCATGAAAGCCTACTCGGCACCAGAGAACAAGCACGATGACTTGGTGATGTCACTGGCGATAGCGTGCGAGGCGCGGCGTCAGTTCGTGCCGATGCCCGACACCGATCTCGACATGCAGTTCAACGACATGATCGAGGGGTTGGGGATACAGATACCGAAGTCCTCACGCGAGGCGCACCGACGCCGCGTGAAGCGTGATGAACAACGAACAGCCGAAGGGTGGGGTCAGGAGTGACCGAAGCCGAACGCCAGAAGCCGAACCTCCGCAGGCCGAAAGGCATGAGCGAGGAGCAGGAGAACGCGGTCATCGCGCAGCTTGACCGTATGGAGGCTGCCGCGAAGGGGTACAAGGCCAAGGTCGCTGGCGAGGACGACAAGCGCTGGAAGAAGTATGCGGACTTCGCGCTCGGCGGGAAGAACCATTGGCGGAACTATCAGGGCGGACTCGCACTCCAGTTCACGAACAACCGACTGGGCCAGAATCTCGCTACGCAGAACGCGCTGCTCTCGGACATGAATATCGCAGCCGAGTTCCAGCCGCGTGAGCCGGGCGACGAGGTACCGGCGGCACTCTCGAATATCCTGAAGGACTACATCTTCGAGGCCCGGAACGTGCCCGCGACATTCGATCTCATGCAGGTTGAGACGAGCGTGTTGGGTACAGGTATCGGGATGACGTGGTGGAACCCCGAACTCCGCGACGGCAAGGGCGATGTCGATGTCACGTTCTGGCCTGCGCGGAACGTCTATACCGAGCCCGGCAAGCACGACTTCGACGACATGCGGTTCATGTTCGTGGAACTCTGGCTCGACAAGGCCGAGTGTAAGAATAAGTGGGGCATCAAGGAGCCCGAAGGCGGGCCTGAAGATACAAGTGCCGACATGTGGGAGCAGGTTGAGCCTGCGAATGTCGAGGGTGGCGGACGTGCGTACAACGTCGCTGCTGCCGGTGAGTCGGTGCCGTCAACGACGACCTCGCTGATACCGGCGCGCAACTTCTTCACGAGCGGCGAGGACGCCGACAAGTTCAGGGTCCAGCAGTGGTGGATACGCGACGACGACCACCCGAAGGGCCGCGTCATCGTCCGGTGCGGCAGGCATATCGTTGAGGACAAAGACAACTACGACCACGGCAAGTGGCCGTTTTTCCACTTCGCGGACCAGATCAGCGCCCTCGGCTTTTGGGCGGACTGCACGATGCGGCAGGCGATCCCGGTCCAGAAGGAACTGAACGTCGTCGAGTCCGTCATCGCCATGAACCTGCACACCACGACCGCTACGCCGTGGGTCAACTACGTCGGCAGCGGTATCTCGAACGAGATGCTTCAGACACGCGGGAACGTGGCGAACGCCGTACTCAACTGCCGAGGCCCGCACCTGAAGCCTGAACGGATGCACCCGCAGCCGCTTCAGGCGAATCTCTTTTCCTACCGTGACATGCTGCTCCAGACGCTCGATGACCTTCAGGGCATCATGGCGTCGATCCCGCCGGGTGCGCGTGGCTGGCCGCAGTCGGGTGATGTCGTGAGTGAGATGCGCGAGACGCAGCTTGTTCACATGCGTCCGAAGGCTACCAACCGCGCACGCGGCGTGAAGCGGTGTGTGGAGTTGATCGGTGCTACGGCACAGGAGTTCTACACCGATAAGCGGTGGGTGCGGCTCGTCGGCTCGTTGCCGATGGCGCTTCAGGGCATGGTCGACCCCAAGGACCCGAAGCGCGAGCAGGTCATCAAGACCGTCTCGGACCACAACGGGAACGAGACGAATGTTCATTACGTCCAGATCAAGCCCGACGCTATCAAGCACCATCTCGACGTGAAGATCGTCGAGGCCACTTGGCAGCCGCTCTCGCTCAAGACTCAGATCGACGAGTTCCTGAAGCTCAACGAGCGCGACCCCGAGGCGGTCCCGATCTCCGCAATCATCGAGATCATGCCCGCCGGGCCCGTGAAGGAGCGGATTCTGAGGTCGGCACGCGAGGCCGAAGCGGCAGCGAAGGCTGAGGCGGAGGCACCGCAGCCCGAGGGGGGCATGCCGGGCGCTGCACCCCCGATGCCCGGCATGGGTATGCCCGGACAACCCCCCATGCCGGGTGCGATGCCGCCTATGGGCGGTGGGATGCCACCGATGATGCCACCGCCACCGATGATGGGTGGGATGTAGTATGACACGACGCGAACGTAAACCCCAACAACGCAGGAGGAGGTGACTACATGGCGACAACGATGGATGCCATAGGTACTCCTGCTGCAATGCTCGCGGGCAAGATGCGTCGTCGTGACGATCAGAAGGCGAAGCGTCAGGCGATGATTGCCAGGGGCCGGATGAACACGGCAGGAAACCGCACGAGCCTTGGTGCCCGCAGGCCGAACGAGACGCTTATGCGGCGTCAGTCGTCCGTGGGCCCGAGGTACGGGAGCATGGCCGGAGGCCGCAGACCGGGTGAGATGGTCGGGCGTGGCGGGTTGCGCGAGGCCCGACAGCCGATGGGCGGTGGCTACGGCCCCGGCGGCAGGCCGATGGCTGGACCGTCAACCGAACAGCGACAGGCAGCGGCGAGCGGCCTTGCTGCTCAAGGCATGGACCCGCGTGCTGCACTCATGGCGGCTAGCGGACGGACCATGGGCGGTGCTGCCGGTAGCGTAGGCGCTGCCAGCGGTGGCTTTTCACCGATGTCCGGCTACGCAGGTGCAGGCCCGAGGCCCGGTATGGGCAGTATGGGCACGGGCATGGGCCCCGGAACGGGTTGGGGCAATCAGGCTCCCGGTGGCGGCTATCAGCCTCCGCAGGGTGGAAGCCAGTGGAACTACGGTGGCGGCTACGCGCCAAGCGCACAGGCACCACAGGGCCCACAGATGCCGGGGATGCCCTCGTACCAGACGCAGCAGTTCGGGAACTCCGCGATGCCGTATCTGAATCAGGCACGGGCAGAGACGCAGATGTATACGGCGATGCCGAGTCCCATGCGGCAGCGGATGCAGTTCGGGAACGCGATGAACACGCTCGGTATGAACCCGAACTCGCTTCCGGGCTACGGCAACAATTGGGGGCCGGACGTGCGTAGTGGCGGAAACCCGTGGGCGCGGTCATGGCTCAGTGGCGGGCCGCAGGAAGGTTCACCTGCATACAACGCGCAACAGCAGGCACAGCAGCAGCAGATGGCACAGCAGATGGGACCGCAGTTCCAGCAGATGCAACAGGCTGGAGCGGTACACAATGCTCCCGGCGGTGGTGTCAGGCTTGGTAGTGGCTTCATGGGTGGCCAGGTGTATAGGCGACCGCAGCAGGGTATGCCGCAGGGTGTGATGGGCCAACTTGGCAACTACATGGGCCAGATGTTCTTCTAGGAGGTAACGAATGCCGATGAACCCTCAGGTCGCGGGGCTAGCGGCCAAGATGGGAGGCGGTGGACCGCCCGGTGCTGGAGGAGCGCCCCCGCCTGGAATGGGTGGCGGAGGACCGCCCGGCATGGGTGGCCCCGCGCCCGGTATGGGGCCACAGGGCCCACCCGGAATGGGTGGCGGTGGTGATCCCGTTCAGCAGGTTCAGCAGCTCATGCAGCAGGTCTTTATGATTGTTGCCGAGGGCGGGCCTGACATGCTCCAAGCGGTAGACCCTGTATTCAAGGGCTTCGCCGCGCAGATCAAGAGTCTATTCACAGGCGGTCAGAGTCCTGCGGGCCCCGGCGGCGGCATGGCAGCACCCCAAGCGGGCGGCCCTCCACCCGGAGGCCCCATGCCACCGCAGATGGGCCCATAGGGACCACCTGACGCCAAGGAGGAAGTACGATGCTGGACCACCTTGAGACGGCTGCCGGACTAGAACCCACAGCGCCGAGTGCCCCTGAGGCACCACCGGTTGAGTGGGAACTGACCGAGCCTGAGCAAGTGTCCGCGCCGGAATCCGCACCGGCGGAACCAACGGCGGAGCAATCAGAGCCTCGCGTCGGAGAGACCAACGAGGAGATTGCGTACAAGACAGCGACACAGCGGTACCAGGAAGCGGCCCGGATGGTGGAGGAAGCCGAACGGCTGAAGGCCGAGGTCGCGGCGAAGGAGCAGGACGAACGCTGGAAGCAGATCAACGAACTCTACGACCTCGTTCAGAATGATGAGCGTATCGCTCAGAACCTCGACGGGTTGTACTCCAACGTCATGCAGCGGAACGCAGCCGCGAGGCTGGAGTCCGAACTGCGCGATGTCAGGGAGCAGCTTGCCCAGTTGCAGCAGGGCTCGCTGGAGTCCGAGGCGCAGAAGGCGATCACGACGTTTGCAGGTTGGTATGCGGAGCAGCACCCGACCGCAACGCCCGAGGAGGTACAGGCGTTCACGGCCAAGTTCGTTGATGATTTCAACGAGAACGGGCCGGAAGCCCTGCCCGAGAACGGGCGCGATGTGGTTGAGCGCATGCAGTTCCACTACTGGCGCACCACAGGCAAGACCGAGAGCCAGCAGCAGATCGAGCATGTCAGGGAATCGACTCAGGCGCAGGTGCTTGAGACGGTTGCCAGGGCTCGTGCGAAAGCTCCGGTCACGCCCTCGAATGTGGAACCGCCCGAGTGGACACCGCCACCCGACCGTGATAGTGAGATGACATCCTCACTCCAAGCCGCACTCGACGACCCCACCATCACAGAGGCCGACTTCACTGGCCGTCTGGACTAAACCAATCACTCTAAGGTGGTGAACAGCTCATGGCTCTTGCCTCCAGGCTTGAGGCCACAACCAAGAAGTACTTTGACAAGGAGCTGGCGGATGCCACCAAGACCCGTTCTTACCTGTTCGCCAAGCTGTTTGGGAAGGCCAAGGCTTTCGCAGATGGCCGCTCGTACACCTGGCCCGTTCGCTACGACAAGAAGTCGATTCAGTGGATGAGCGAGTACGAGTTGCAGGAGCGGACACCGAAGGAACAGATCACGCAGGCCGAGGTGGACTACAGGTTCTCTAGTATCTCGGCGGTTCTGAGTGAGCAGGAACTTCGGAAGAATCAGGGTAAGGAGCGCATCCTCAATCTCCTGCGTCAGAAGCTCGTCATTCTCAAGTCCGACACGATGGACAGTATGGCATCGGCGGTTTGGGCTGGCGACGACAACGACGCTACAGGTCCTATCGGCATTGATGTTTGGGTCTACGCGACTGGCTACAACCACGCAACGGCTGTGGCTGGTATCACGCGAGGCACTGACGATACCAATGCCAGTGTGTCCGGCACCGAGTACGATTACTGGTGGAGCAACAAGTACAAGGCCGTGACCTCCCCGGTCACGCTTGACCAGCTCAAGGAACTCTACCTTGACTGTTGCCACGGTGCCGACCATCCGAACCTGTACGTTACCACGAAGGCGATCTATCGCTACCTCTACAACCTCGCTACGCCGATCCAGCGGATGCCCCATGCGGGTGCCGCGAAGCTCGGTTTCGAGTCCATGAACATTGACGGTAACGCCGTTGTGTGGGACGACGACTGCACCACGCAGTCGCTCTACATGTTCCGCATGGAGGACTGGGACCTCGTGTTCATCAAGGGCTCGAAGATGGATCGTAGGCCGTGGTTCAAGCCCGAGAACCAGCGGGCTTTGGTGACCGATATCATCAACGACTTCTGCACCGTCTGCCGTAACCCCCGCAATCAGGGTGTTGCGACGGGCATTACCAGCTAAGGAGGTGATGGACCGTGTATATCACGTTGCTCAAGCACAATGCAGATGCAGGACAGCTCTTGTCCATCACTGACTCGGTGAGGCTTCACCCGCCCGGCTGTGAGTACCACGACTCCAGCACCGGAGCAATCTACAAGTACTGTTACAACGGTAACGGTGCGGCGTGCGTCGCGAACAACATGTCGTACCTCGCGTGCGGTGCGGGTCTTACCAACAACCCACGCTCCCTCGCTATCGCTGACGGGCAGGGTTACGAACTCCCTGTCATGGTAGCGCAGGCCGCTATCCCCAGTACCTACTGGGGCTGGTTCCAGATCTACGGGCCGTCGCGTGAGCGGGTCTACTTCGACTGCATCGACCAGGACGCGACCAAGACCGTGACAGATGGAGAGCCGCTGGAAATCCAGAGCGGCATTCTCTGTGACGATACTAGCGTGGACTGGGCAGTGAATCGACTGCACTGCGTGCTTGCCTCGGAGGCGCGTTCGAGTGCGACGACTGCCTACATGTGGATCATGGGCGGTAACCACTTGGCTACCGCGTAGTTCTACCGGGAGGGGGGCTTCGGCCTCCCTCCCAACGGAGGGTCCATGCGCGAGGGCGGCATACTCATCTCGGTCCCGACATTCGGCACGCTGGACGTGGAGTTTGCGTCGAGGTTCTACAGCATCGAGCTTCCGTTGAATGCTGCGGTTGCGCGGTGCTGGCCTGTGGGCATGCCGGTTGCCGATGCCCGCAACATGAGCGTCAAGGCGGCAATCGAGCGCGGTTGCGAGTACGTGTTCTTCGTGGACTACGACGTATTGCTCCCGCCCGATGCGCTGACGGCACTTGTGGCGCGGAACACAGAGATGATAGGCGGGCTGTACTTCAGTAAGTCGAAGCCGCCGTGGCCGCTGTTGCTCGTCAACGGGCATTCCAGCATGGACTGGACACCCGGCGAACTGGTCAAGGTGGACGCACTTGGCATGGGCTGTACGCTCCTGAGAGTCGATCTTCTGGAGCAGTTGGAGCCACCGTGGTTCAAGACCGGCGATAGCACCGAGCGCGTGGCCGAGAACGAGGTTGTGCGGTCGTACCACACGGAGGATACGTACTTCTTCAAGCGGGTACGCGAAGAACTTGGCGTGCGTCCGTATGTAGATACGGCGGTGCGATGTGTCCACAAGCATCTGACTACGGGCGACCGGTTCTTCTACGACGACGAGAGCGGATTGCCAGCGTGGTCCGATGCGGACGGCGAGAAGCATATCGTCGAGCCGGTCGATCATTCTGATTGTCCGGTGCGCGATTTGACAGAGGAGGACAAGCATGAGGAAGATTCTTGCTGCGCTGCTGGCGACACTGATGCTGGCGAGCGTGGCGACTGCAGGTCTGACGCTGACCAAGAAGGAGGTCTACCAGGGCGCGTTCGGGAGCATGAATCTCGCAACGTGCCGGGCGCTGTTCGATGACGCCTACGTTACTGGTGGCGAGTCCATCACGGCAGCGAATCTCGGCCTGCACCACATTGTTGCGTTGTGGGCGATGCCTGATACCGTTACCTGCGCTGGATACGACATCGGGTGGGACAAGACGAACGGCAAGTTGTTCGTGACTGGATTCGAGGACACGATCACGATTGCTGCGGACACGCTGACGGACACGCTGGATGCGAGTCCCGCAGAGGACGTGCTGACGATCTATAACGCCGCGCAGACGACGACTTTGACACTTGAGGAAGTGGACGGCACATGGACCGATCTCTCAGCGGTTCGCGTCCGCATCTTCGCTATCGGATGGTAAGGAGGCGGGGGCCATGCGGAAGTACCATTGGGCCGGGCTGGTAGCACTAGCATTCACGCTCATAGCGTGCATGGCCCCGCCTTGCCCGGCTGTGAACTACCACTACGAGAACGAGCTTCAGACCGAGTACGGTCAGGCAATCCAGGGCGCGGAGGTCTACGTCTACAAGGCCAACTCGCGGACTGAGGCTACGGTCTACTCTGATCTCGCGGGCTCGACGGCGTTGACGCAGCCGATTGAGACAAGCTCCGAAGGCGAGTTTGGCTTCTACGTC
>Ga0272442_10006379_pt1 | contig 15511 bp, 13 predicted proteins | sample SSMForm2O_FD_200262 | JGI IMG/M metagenome (GOLD analysis project Ga0272442, IMG submission 200262) | Marine sediment archaeal communities from Little Sippewissett salt marsh, Falmouth, MA, United States - SSM-Form-2O | ecosystem: Environmental > Aquatic > Marine > Wetlands > Sediment ...
GCATCAACATCGGCATCCGCATCCACGTCCGCGTCTGCATCAGCGTCAACGTCGGCGTCCGCGTCTGCATCAGCGTCGGCGTCTGCATCGGCATCCGCATCGGCATCCGCATCCGCGTCAGCGCCTCCGCATGGCGGGCCCGTCTCCTCTACTATTATATTGTCCACGTACCATCCGGGCTGCAGGTTGTTTGTATCACCGTCCGAACCGAACACCCATCGCAGCCGGAAGTCGGACTGCCCGGCATAGGCCGAGACATCAAATGTCTGGCCTTCCTTTGCATGAGTGCCTTCATAACCCTGCTGGTTGTCTATATGGCATCCGGAAACGTCCAGAGTGTCGTCATAACCGTCAGACGGAGTTATGGGCGACCAGCTTCCGCCGGTGAAAGCCTCTACGCGCGCTCCGTCATAACCATTTTCAAACTCATAATAATGGTCAAAAGATAATTGAATATTCTCTGTCAGATAACACGATGAAAGATCTATTGTGGGCGATAACAGGTACGAACATTCATTACTGTTGTAATCACCGCCCGGATCAGTTGCAGCGCAGGGCTGGGTCTCGCAGTTGCCGCTGTTACCAACGGCCCATGAAGAGCTATCACCGCCCGTGCTGAAGCTTCCCAGGACGCCGCTTTGGAAATCCTCATTCAGGAACTCCATGCCCCCGCACGAGCAGCAATCAGCGTTCGTAGCTCTCATATCGATATCGTCGATATACCACCCAGCCTTGTTTGTTCCACCACTGGAACCAAAACAGAAGCGCACTTTGAAATCAGAATTACTGTAACCAGTGATGTTAAATTTCTGACTGTGCCAGGAGGTTCCACTGGAATTCGAATATCCGGGCTGGCCGTTCACAGTAGTACCGGAAGCAGTTATTGAATTCTGCGGGTATCCCCCCTGGGGCGTAACCACGGACCATGATGAACCGTCCCAGGCCGATACATTAGCACCGTCATAATAATCGCCATAATAAAGGCCTTCAAAATTATACCAGTGCATGAATTCAAGTGTAACTATACTTCCGGCTAAACATGTTGAAAGATCCAGACTTGTTGGAGCAACCTCAAGACATCCGTCCGCTGAATTGTTGTAATTGCCGCCAAGGTTCGTGGCATAACAATTCCCACCCGCATTATAGCAGTCATTTGGACCGCTCGACGGATTTCCATACTGCCACGGAACATTATTTTTACCATTCAACCCGTCCGTAATAGTATAATCGAGCGTCACGGAATTATTGCAACCGCAGATATCAGCGTCCGCATCAGCGTCCGCATCAGCATCTGCGTCAGCGTCCGCATCAGCGTCCGCATCAGCATCCGCGTCGGCATCAACGTCGGCATCGGCATCAGCATCTACATCCGCGTCGGCATCAACGTCGGCATCGGCATCAGCATCTACATCCGCGTCGGCATCAACGTCGGCATCGGCATCAGCATCTACATCCGCGTCGGCATCAACGTCAGCATCGGCATCCGCATCGGCATCGCAACCCGGGCCCTCTATCTGAACATCGTCGATATACCAGCCGTAATCCCCCTTGTCCGAATCCGAGTTAATGCAGAAGCGGAACTGGAAATGAGGCGTATGATCGCACGTGAACGGTATAACGGCCTGATGCCATTCGCCCGGCCTGTCGTTCGGTCCGGAGCCGTTCTGCACATAGCCCGGATCTCCGTAAAGGAACCCTGCATCCGGGCCTTCATACAGGTTGATTATCCCGGGATATCCTCCGCTCGGAGTCACAACCTTCCACACGCCGCCGTCCGCATCCGACCATACCTGCACATTGGCCCCGTCATACCCGTGCTCGAACCTGTACCAGTGCCAGAACCTGAGTTCGAGATCCTTGCTGAGATCGCACTGGGCTATCTCGTCGATAGTGGGTGACACCAGGCAAGACTGTTCACCCGGTGGATAATTACCCGTGATATTCGTGCCCCATGCCAGGGTGCCCGCTCCCTTTGATGAAGGATCGCCCGCAGGTATGCCGTAATCCCAGGAGGAAAACGGCGAAATGTTCGTTACTGTGAAACCGCCTTCGCCTGATTCGAAATCCTCTACCGGGTAGATGCTCTCGCAGCAGATGTCGGCGTCCGCATCGGCGTCGGCATCGGCGTCGGCATCGGCGTCGATATCGCTGTCGGCGTCAGCGTCTGCATCGGCGTCCGCATCGGCATCCGTTGTGCCCGCACCCTGAATCACGAACTTGAACACGACATCATGGCCTGCATGACCGAGCGCGTTGCTCGTGTTCTTTTCCACGCACCTGGTGCCTGATGCGGCACTGTACTGGTTTCCGCCGCAGCGGTTGGTGGCAAAAACCTCGAGCCTCGTACCGTCACCGTCCGTCAGCTGGAAGGTGCCCAGATCCACGGGACTGTATGGAGCGCCGCACTCGGAATTTTCCTCCCTCAGACCATCGTTCTGATACAGCATGCACACGCCATTACCCTCGCCTGTGCCTGCATCACCGCCGCACTGTCCAAGCGCGCAGGGTTCGTTCGGATCATCGATACCGCACTCCGTGCCCGGAGCGGCAAGAGCACAGTCGCAGCGATTGCCCGTGCCGCAAATTGGGTTCCTGCACTCGTTGTAGTCCGGATGGGTATCCGGATGGCATGCGGTTGAGTAATCGCCAATATCATAGCACTGCGAATCGCTTGCAGGTGCACTGGCTGAATCGCAGCAGGTGTTAACGGCTATTCTGACTTCCGGCACGCATTCCTGGCTCCTGCATACGCCCGTGCACATTGCATCCTCGTCACCGTCGTTCGGGCAGAACTGGCCCTCATTCTCTGGATCTTCGCAGATATCGGGAACAATGCCCCCGTCCTCGGCGTAACTGAACGGGACGCAGCATACCTGCGTAGGCAGACAGCCGGGAAGATCCGTCCTTGCCTTTTCCATCGGGTCATCCAGGCATGCATCTTCCGGATCCCCTATCACTTCTCTGCAGACTCCGTTCAGATTGGCACAGTTGGGCGGAATGTCCTCCTTGCAGATTGAATCCGGGTGAATGCAGTACCCGCTGCCCTTGGGATCGTTCCAGTAGTCGCCCTCGCAGCACTTGGTGAGATCGGGGTTTCCGCCCGGCCTGGGGCACACGGTAAAGCTGATCCCGCCGTCGGAAAGGGGAACTTCGATCTGCGGCGCATTGAAGGTGCAGCCGCCCCAGCAGTTGCACTTCCAGTAGCCGTCGCACCAGCTCGGCGCATCGGGCTCGCCGTTGCCGTCAATGTCCCATGTATCTGTGTCCCTTTTCCAGCAGCTGTAGTTGTCGCAGCAGTCGCCCTGGCCTGCGTCAACGCCCAGCTTCTTTAAAAGTTGCGTGGCGCTGATTTCCTGTTCGGGTGCCCTGCCGCTGTCTTCGACGGATTCCGTACAACCGTAAAAAGAAGAGAAAATGAAGCAGAAAAAGCACAGAGCTTGGAAAAATCTATTCATCATGTTCTCCAATTCCTCTGAAACATCCTTTCCCGCTTGATACTATTCTCAAAAAATTTCATGTTCCCGTATTTTTTTAAGCAATAATCATACCACGGGATATAATAATAACATTGTTAATCATATTAACAAATTGTTTAACAATTGTACATATATATTTGTTTTACAAATATTGGAATTGATGGATATGGGCGCAAGCTGCGGCGAAATCCATTCTCCTGAGTATAAGCAGGTGTGAAATTTTTTCGCCTCAGCGAACTTTTTACCGGAATTCTATGTCACGAAAGGTGGTACAAAAGACAGGAAAAATCACTTACATTTTCGGCATGGTTTCGTCGCTGTAGAACCTTAAAAACTGCCTGTCCAGGTCCACCAGGGAAAGCTTGTGATTGTGGCACCCGATGGTCGGGCATGCCTCCACCTGGCCGCCGTCCGGAAGATGTATCGCGAACATGGGCACGCCGCACAGATGGCATACTTCTTCTATTGCAAGCGATGTCTCGCACTGGGGACAGAACAGCTCGACCACGTCTCCCTTGTTCAGTTCAAGGGTGGTCTCATAATTAAAGTCTCCGAAAAACGCGCTCAGGTATATGGGTGCGCTGTGGCCGTGTATCCTGGCGTCCACCATTATGGAAGGAATACCGGACAGTTTTTTCTCTTCCGTGATCAGGCTGTGACCTTTCGGGCAGCTTGCTTTTTCTATCTGGATTTTCATTTTTGGATTCATCATGCATACTCCAGCGCCCTGCTCGGACAGAAAGCCGCGCAAGCCGGCTCACCACCGCACAGGTCGCATTTTACGGATTTGTTCAATTCCTCATTAATCTCGCCCATTACTATGTGTCCGAAAGGACAGACGATCGTGCACAGCGCACAGCCGATGCATCTGTCGCGCTTCACTTCTATAGCCCCTGTCTCCTCGTTCCGCCACAGGGCATGAACGGGACAGACGGCCATGCACGCGGGGTTCGCGCACTGCATGCACGTAAGGGGCATGTAACTTTCCTGACCGATGCTCCTTATGCTGATGCGCGATTTCCCCAGCCCCCCTTTTTCAGGCGCGTGTTTGAACGAACAGGCCAGTTCGCATGTCCTGCAGCCAATGCACCGGCTCGGCGTAATTATCAATGTCTTCTGCATCACAGCACAGCCTCCTTAATGCAACCTACCTGCCCACCTGTGCGAAATCCACGGCAACCGCTTTCTTTCTGCATGCATCACAGGTTTTATAATAGTTCTCATCAAGGCCGGATTTTTTCATGGATGCCTCGATGTGGCGACTCGTTGTCAGCGGGCGACCGCATTCGGAGCATTTGACCAGATCGAATTTCATGCCCCAGATTGTCCGCGTGTCCGCATCCTGCTCATAGGTGATAACGCCCGTGGGACATACATGAACGCAGCTCAGGCATCCCACGCAGTCTTCGGGAGGCTCGTTAAAAGCCGTCCCCACCTCCTTGGAAATACCGCGGTGTACCATGGTAAGAGCGTTGAACCCCTGCGCTTCGCACACGCGCACGCACCGATAACACAGAATGCAGTTGTTGCCCGGCGTTACAATGGGATAAGTGGTTTCGCTGAGACCGTACTCAGCTGCAAGCGCCCTTATCTGAGGTGCGTCCGGAGAGCGCGCAAGAAGCAGGTCGAGCACGGTGCGCCTGAGCTCCACCACAGCTTCGCTCATCGTTGATACCTCAAGTCCGTCCTGTACGGGATACAGGCAGGACGCGACCAGACCCTTCCATCCGCCCCAGTCCTTGTGCGTTATCTCCACAGTGCACAGCCTGCATGCTCCTGTGGGTTCCAGGGCTTCGTGAAAGCAAAGGGATGGAATGCCGATACCGTTGCGCTTCGCCACGGTGAGAACGCTCTCGCCCTTTTTCGCCTCAAGCCTTTTTCCGTCTATCAATATCTGCATCACGGCTCCTGATACTAGTTTGTTATTACGGCCTCATCCTTGCAGACCATCCTGCACGCTCCGCATCGCGTGCAGAGATCCTGGTTAATCACATGCGGTTTTTTCTTTTTGCCCGTGATCGCGCCCGGCGGGCAGGACTTCACACACAGCATGCATCCCGTGCACCTGTCAGGATCAATGGTGAACCTCGTGATCTCCCTGCACACTCCCGCAGGACAGCGCTTTTCGTTTATGTGGGCCTCGTACTCGTCCCTGAAATTCTCTATAGTGCTCAGCACCGGGTTCGGGGCTGATTTCCCGAGCCCGCACAGCGCTCCCACCTTGATATTGCGCGCCAGGTGCTGGATGCGCTCGATGTCACCTTCGGCCGCTTTCCCGTTGCATACATCGCTGATGAGTGCGTGAAGCTGCCTCAGGCCCTCCCTGCAGGGAACGCACTTGCCGCACGACTCTTCCAGCAGGAACTCAAGGAAGTAACGGGCCACGTCGACCATGCAGGTGCGATCGTCCATCACTATCATGCCGCCCGAGCCCATCATGGAACCGGCCTCTGTAAGCGCGTCGAAATCAACCGGCAGATCCAGCTTTGACGCGGGCAGGCATCCGCCCGAAGGACCACCTGTCTGAACAGCCTTGAATGAACGTCCGTCAAGCATCCCGCCGCCGATGTCGAAGATAACTTCCCTCAGCGTGGTTCCCATGGGCACTTCGACAAGGCCTGTGTTGCGCACCTTGCCCACGATGCAAAAAGCCTTGGTTCCAGGTGATTTTTTCGTGCCCGTCTTTTTAAACCATGCGCTTCCCCTGCTGATAACGGCCGGAACGCAGGCAAAGGTCTCGACGTTGTTAAGCACCGTCGGCTTGTCGTACAGACCGCGCTCGACCGAGTGAATGTACTTTGCCCTGGGTTCGCCCACGTTGCCCTCGATGCTGCGCATCAGGGCCGAGCTCTCTCCGCAGACGAATGCGCCGCCGCCGCGGCTTATTCGAATATCGAAACTCAGGTCGCTGCCGAGAATCCTATCGCCCAGGAGCTCTGATTCACGGCATTTTTCGATGGCCTTTCCAAGTCGCTCCACGGCCCTGGGGTATTCGTTTCTTACGTAAATGAACCCCTGCTTCGAACCCACCGCATGGGCGCAGATAATCATGCCCTCGAGCACGCGGTAAGGATCGCCCTCCATGATGCAGCAGTCCATGAAAGCGCCGGGATCTCCCTCGTCTCCGTTGCAGATGACGAAGCGCTCGTCGCCCGGCGCCTTGACGCAGGAACGCCACTTTTTACCCGTGGGAAAACCTCCTCCCCCGCGACCCCTGAGCCCGGACTTCTCGACCTCGGTTATGACTTTGTCCGCCGTCATCTTCAAAGCCTTTGAAAGCGCTCCGAATCCGCCGGCGGCAACGTAGGCATCAAAGCTCTCGGCCATCACCCGGCCGCAGCCCTCTAAAGCTATGTATTTCTGGCCGTTGTAGAACTGAATGTCCTTTTTCCCCTTGAGGCGCTTCTTACTCTCCGTATCTTTCAGCAGGAGTTTCTCGATGACCTCGCCCTTTTTCAGCGTCCGCCTGACAATATCCTCTGCATGGGCCGGTTTTACCCCGGTGTAAAGAATGTCGTCCGGCAGAATGTGCACGAGGGGCCCGTACTGGCACAGTCCCTGGCACCCGGTAAGCGACGCCAGTACAGGTTCCTTTTCTTCTCCGCACGGCTGAAGCTCCACCTGTACCTTGAGCCTGGATCGCCTGGCTTCCTTGAGGATTTCTTCGTAAACATCAAAGGCGCCCGAAGCGGCGCATCCCGGCCCGGAACACACAAGCACCCTTGTTTTTATTTTCGCGTCGGCTCCGGCAAGGGTTTTTCTGAGCGCTTCCAGATTTTTAGCGGTTTTTATTTGCATCTGCCCGTCCTCAACCCTTCCTGAGCTTTTTGATTATTGTTCCCGGCTTGATGTTCGCTATGTATTTATCGTTTGCAATCACAACGGGCGCAAGGGCACAGGCGCCCACGCAGTTTACGACCTCGAGCGTGTACTTCATGTCCGAAGTAGTCTCGCCCGGGCCGATGCCGAGACCTTCCCTGATATCCTCCACGACTACGGGCGCACCTTTTATGTGACACGTAGTCCCCATGCAGCACTTGAGAATGGTGTCGCCCCGGGGTTTCAGGCTGAAAGCCTTGTAGAAAGTCGCAACCGAATAGGCCTTCGAAGCCGGCACTTCCAGGTGACCGGCCACCATCTTTACTGCATCGGCCGGAAGATAGTTGAACTCGGCCTGAACATCCTGCAGGGCGTGAACGAGAATGCCCGAATCTCCTGCAGGAAATTTTTCCAGTATCTTTTCCATTCTGAGGTCGGTATCACTCATTTCTTCTTTCCCTTGAGCTGTGACGTGGCGATTTCGAAACCTTTTAAAAAAGAATTGACGTTTGCATCTATGAATTTCGGCTTCTTTGAAAATTCGCTCTTAATCTCATCTACCATTGTTTTCTTGGCCACCGTGCCCGTCACGGCGATATAGGCGCCGAGCATGACGAGGTTTGCCGCCCTTCCCGTTCCGCACTGCTGCGCGATCTCGTTGGCCTTGATGTAAATCACGTTGCAGTCGTTACGATCCGCATCCACATGGATCAGTGATTTGTTTACTATTATGTTGCCGCCCGGCCTGACCTTCGGCCCGAACTTGGTGAGCGAAGGCAGGTTCATGACCATCAGGGTGGCCGGAGAGACAAGGTACGGCGAAGCCACGGGCTTGTCCGAAACGACAACGGTCACGTTCGCGGTGCCTCCGCGCATTTCCGGGCCGTAGGACGGCAACCAGCTTACCTCGCCTCCCTCCTCCATGGCGGCGTGCGCGAGCAACTTGCCGGACAGGAGCATTCCCTGTCCGCCGAATCCGGCCATCAGGACTTCATCAGGCTTCATGACGCACCTCCATCTTCAGCCGGCGGCTCTTTGAGCACTCCGAGCGGATAATAGGGCATCATGTTGTTCTCCAGCCAGATGCAGCTTTCCTTCGGGCTCATTCCCCAGTTGGTCGGGCATATGGACAGTACCTCCACAAAGGTGAAACACGTGCCCGCAATCTGCAGCTCAAAGGCCTTTTTAATCATCTTTTTGGTTTCGATGATGAAAGAAGGTTTATGAGACGCCGTTCTCACGACAAAGCCCGGCGTCTGGAGACTGGCCAGCATTTCGGCAACCCTCAGAGGCATGCCCACGTCATTTACGTCCCGTCCGAACGGCGTCGTAGTTGTAACCTGGCCGGCAAGCGTGGTTGGCGCCATCTGTCCGCCCGTCATGCCGTAGATGGCATTGTTGACGAAAATTACCGTGATCTTCTCGCCCCGGTTGGCCGCATGCAGAATCTCGTTACCACCAATCGAGGCAAGGTCACCGTCGCCCTGATAGGTGAACAGGATCATTTTCGGGTTTGCCCGTTTGGCACCTGTCGCAACCGCGGGCGCCCTTCCGTGAGACGCCTCGAACATGTCGCAGTTGAAATAATTGTAGGCCAGAACGGCACAGCCCACGGGCGCGACACCCACAGTGCGCTCGCGAACGCCGAGATCCTCGATGCATTCGCCCACAATCCTGTGTATTACCCCGTGCGTACAGCCAGGGCAGTAGTGGTTTTTAAGGGGCGTAAGCCCTTTCGTATAGCGGAAAACCTGCTTCATAGTCCCTCCGCTCATGGTTGAAGACTACAACTGCGAGTGATACTCGCGTAATTTATCCGCCACCTCTTCGGGAGACGGAACTATTCCTCCTGCAGTGCCGAAAAACTCGACCGGCTTCTTCTCAAGAACAGCCAGTTTAATGTCCTCCAGCATCTGACCCATGCTCATTTCAGTATCAAAAATCAGCTTTGCCTTTTCAGCCGCCTTGCGCAGAGGCATATAGGGAAACGGCCACAGGGAGATCGGACGGAAAAGGGCGCATTTGATACCCTCTTTCGCCAGCGAGTCTATGGCGGTCCTCGCTATCCTGGACATCATCCCGTAGGCGGTGACCAGTATGTCGTACTTGCCCTTTGTCTTGTACGTCTCCCAGCGCTGTTCGTATTTCTCGGCAACCCTGTACTTGGCGGCCAGCTTGAGATTGTGCTGATTGCATTCATCAGGATCAAGGTACAGAGAGTTTACAAGCTGCTTCTCGCGCCCCTTCGCGCCCGTAAGCGCCCATGCCGGGGGCTTGAATTCCGAAGGATCCCGCATGGCCGGGAAATCGACTGGCTCCATCATCTGGCCGATCATTCCGTCTCCGACCACGATGACGGGATTACGGTATTTGTCCGCCAGATCAAATGCCAGGATAATCAGGTTGACGGCCTCCTGCACAGAGGATGGACCGAGAACAAGCAGCTTGAAGTCGCCGTGCGCCATTCCCTTGGTAGCCTGGAGGTAATCGGACTGGGCCGGAAGAATTCCCCCGAGCCCGGGCCCTGCACGCACTATGTTCACGAGCACGCACGGAAGCTCGCAGGCCGCAATGTATGAAATACCCTCGGCCATTAGACTGATTCCCGGACTTGATGATGTCGTAAGAACGCGAATGCCCATTCCTGCAGCTCCATAGAGCATGTTGCTCGCCGACACCTCGCTTTCGGCCTGCAGGAAAGTCCCACCGACCTCTGGAAAACGTTTTGCAAGATACTCGGGCACCTCGCTCTGCGGAGTTATCGGATACCCGAAGAAGTGCCTGCATCCCGCTCTGACAGCCGCCTCTCCAATCGCCTCGTTTCCTTTCATTAAAACTTTCGCCATTGTGCTGTTTTCCTTTTTTTCAATACTCGAAAAACCGGTACTGGGTGCCGTACACGGAAACCTCTATGGCCACATCAGGACACGTGATTGCGCACAGCCTGCATCCCAGACAGCGCGGGCTGTCAATTGACGTGGCAAAGAAGTAACCCTTCTCATTGATGTCGGAAGACATGGCCAGAATTTCCTGGGGACATGCCTCCACGCATCTTTCACACCCTTTGCAGCGCTCAATGTCTATGTCTACCTTCGGCATTTGCTAACCCTCTCTCGAAGGGCCCCATAACGGTCCGTCTGCAGGGGCTCTGTTTCTACCTCTTTTTTCCCAGGAGTGCCTTTCGTTTTGCAGATGAGGGGGAAGCATGTGCCTGTCCAGCCACAAAAAACTGGCTCCGGATTCAACAAGTGCATTCTCACCCTCCATCCTTCGCGGTGCAGTAGCGAACTCAACCGCCTTTTTCGTACGATCGCCGACACGACGGCATAGATCAAGACCTCTCAGAATAATTTCAGTTGTGGTTTCATTCATCAGGTGCGCGTTGGAAACAAGTCCTGTAACCTCCAGCCTGCTGGCTTCCTCGATCTCGCGCATTATCTTCTCAACGCCGTCGGCCGTTTCCGTAAAGGGTCGTCTTTCGTTTACGACCTGAAGCATTTCATAGGGCCTGTTCGAGATAACGGACGAAAACGTGCTTAAAAGCCTGGCTCCGAGATCGTCGCCGCCGACATCGAAGATAACGGCCGCGTCCTTCTGATCCAGCATGCCCCTGATCTCGGGAAGAACTATGGGGAGATCGGCCCAGTGAAACTTGTCCACCGGCACCACGACCCTGATCCCCTTTTCCTCCATTATGTCCTTTGCTTCCCTGCACCTGAAATACGGGTTGACTATGTCGAGATCGGCAATCTGCACATCCTTGACCAGTGATTTGAAATAAAGGGCGAGGTTGACGGATATTTCGGTTTTGCCGGATCCGAAGTTGCCGACTATGATCGTAAGGCCTGTATCGGGAACATAGGTTGCATTCTTGGACTTGCCCATTACACCGCCTTCCGTTCTCCCGCCCATCTTTTCAATAACGCCAACAGAGAATGCATGCAAGGGGGGTTGTGATCATTTTTAGGGCGGTACGACGCAAGGGCGGTTCACGAACCGCCCTTACTACATCGATGCCATCTTCTTTTTATAGAGATACGCGCCGGCTGCGAATGACTCGGCTATAAGCAGCAGGACGAATAAGAGCAGGAGGTAGGGCCACAGTGGAATCCGTCCGGCCGTTACGCCTGACAGGGACGACGAAGCACGTGTATATTTTCCAGCGACGGGTTCCGGTTTCAGGTCCCATTCTTCCTTTGGATGACGGGCGACAAAGGCTTCTTCGACGAGTTCTATCAAAGCACCGTCCGTCATCCTTTCAATCCAGATTCTGTAAACGCCCGGAACGGATGCATCTGTAAAATTTATCTTCCGGCTGTCCGCCAGATCGGAACGGGCGAAAGTGCGCCGCATTCCGCCGGGAGCATGAACGGTCAGGGAACCAGCCACTGCAGGATAATAGATATAAATCGGGCTGCGAGCCGTAATCTGACGGTGTGCAATCAATGCCCTCCTCCCGGCCAGCCGGCTTGCCGACTCCTGAACGAACGGAACGAATCCCGGTCTGATTGGAAGATCCGTCCAGTCCCTGTCAATCGTGCTCGTCCACAGCATCACCCTGCCCCCGCCCGACTCTGACTCGATAAGGGCTGGAATGCCGTCCGGATAGCTCATCAGCATTTTGAAATCGCCCTGCCCTGTGGCAAGTGGCACAAATCTCTTTGCGATCACCACCTCTTCAAAGCCCGTTCTTCCCTGCTTCATGTCCGCGAAGAAACCGCCTGCCGTTTCTGCGATTCTCAGCCCGGGCGGAAGGGAGGCGCCAGAGGATTCCACCGGACCTCTGATATCGGCAGGCAGTACCCTATGCCACGGATCCTGAGGAGAAGTATTTTCTCCGGTCGATATAAAAATTCCTCCACCCCTTTTGAGAAAAGATTCAACAGACTGCCTGAGTGCTTCGGAGAAAGAACCCGCGTTTATCAGGAAAACGACATCATAATCATCAAAAGACATCTGTGCGGCCTTGAACTGATCCACAACGGCGAACTTTATCTTCCTGCTGGTCGCAAGCGCCCTTCTCAGATAAAAGGCTTCATCATGGTAGCTTCCGGGTCTCGGATCACCGTTGATTACGAGAATGTTCAGGCCCCTGCCGACGCTGACGAGGAAGTGCATCACATTATCTTCGGCAAGTGAGTCTTCCGGCAGGTGCACCGCTCCTTCATAAATCCCGGGTTTTTCGAACGCATGCTGAAAAACAACGGTTGCGAGTCCCTGCGAAGGAACTTCCGTAGCCGTCTGCGCAACGTTTTTCCCACCGATTTCAAGACGGCACATGAGCTCCACCCCACCGCTCTGTGTTGAGTTGGCAATCCCGGCCTCTATCGAAATTCCGAGGGGCCCCAGGTCATGATTTTCCCGAACTGTAACATCATCCACGGCGTGGTTGTTCCAGTCTGAATCCAGGGGCATGCTGGGCACGTAAAGTTCGATGTTATCCTTTTCATCCCAGGGCACAGCAGGTTTATTCCATGCATGCACCGCCTGATCGGACAGTAAAATGACCCTTCGACCAGAAGGCGCCGACCTTTCAAGTATCATACCCGCGACTTCCAGTGCACCGGTCAGGTCTGTTTTTCTGAAGGAAGCTTCAGCACTTCTTACGGCCTTGCGGATACTTTTCAGGTCGAATGACAACTCGGAAACAGGCGTTCTCGACGGGCTTCCGGCCAGAACCAGCGCTGCTGAATCCGTTGGTGTAAGCCCGGACAGCTCTCTTTCCGCCTCTGCAACGGCAATATCGAAAAGTCTGCGTCCCCTTATCATCCTTCTCATACTAAGGGAATCATCTAGTACTATCACGAGCGACACCGGCATGCCGGGGCCTGTTCCTGTGCCGGCAACTGTCACAAAGGGACGTGCCGATGCCGCTATCAGTACCGCTATCAGAAGAACGCGCAGGAGCATAAGAACCATATGACGCAGACGCAATCTTCCCCTCCTGATGACGGCGGCACGTCTGAGCAGCATGACGGCAGGAAAATCGACCATGGGCACCATCTTCCTGGAAACCAGATGAAAGACAACGGGCAGCGCGGCCGCAGGAAGAAGCCACAGCATCGATGGAGCCTCGAAAAATGTCATTCGGTTTTCCTTCTGTCCTCAAGGAGCCTGGAAAGAGCAATTTCAAGTGCCTCTTCAGTATTGATTTCAACAAACTCGCTGCGGGATTCGGCGCAGGCCGTGCTCCAGTTGCGTGACAGCTCTGAAAACTCCCTCAGATAGGCACTTCGCACGAGGGAAGGTTCGGCCAGTATCTCTCCCTCGCCTTCAAGTCCGGTAAACCTGCATACGCTTGCAAAAGTAAAACTTGCCTCGTCCGGATCAGCCACGCGGACAACTGTGACGTCGTGGCCTTTTACACCCAGAAGCCTTACTGTGGACAGCGCACGCGGATCCGGATCCAGCAGATCCGAAAATATGAAAATCATCGATCGGTTTTTTGCCGTCGGCGTCAGAACTCCCAGGGCCCTGCACATTGCGGAATCAGTCGTTTCAATATCCTTTTCACCTTCGGTTTCGAGCCCTGAAAGCTTCTGAAGAATCGCCTGAAGGTGTTCAGGCCTGCGACCGGGAGGCAGAATCGAATTACCCCTTCGATCAAAAAGCAGAAGCCCGGCCGCATCACCCTGTCTTACCAGCATTATGGCGATCGCTGCGGCAAGCAGGCAGGAGTAATACAGTTTGGAGTGCACCGCTTTCCGGCCGCGGTATGACATGGAACGTGTGCAGTCCAGAACCAGGTAGCAGTTTGTTGATGTTTCTCTCATGTGACGCTTCAGGTATATCCTGTCCGTACGCCCGAAAATCTTCCAGTCGATATAACGAACGTCATCGCCCGGTGAGTAATCCTTGTAACTCGAAAATTCGATTGAAGCGCCTTCGAAAGAGCTTCGGTGTGCTCCTCCCAGTATGCCCTCCACAAGACGATGCGCTCGAAGTGACAATACCGACGCCGCTCTCAATACCTCGGGCGGCAGTTTCTGATCATAGCTCAATATGCTTCTTTGCTTCGGATACGGCTAGCGAAACAAGCTCATCCTTTTTTATGCCTTCGGCCTGTGCATGAAAAGTTGTAACGAGCCTGTGACGAAGAACGCTGTGTGACATTGCCTGTACGTCTTCGACCGAAACCGCGTAACGGCCATCGAGAACGGCGTTGGCGCGCGATGACGCCATGAGCATCTGTGCAGCCCTGGGGCCTGCGCCCCAGGTAACGAAACGGCGGATTTCCTCCGGCGCATCTTTCTCGCCCGGTCTGGTGTTCCTTACAAGCCTCACGGCAAAATTCACCACATGATCCGCTGCAGGAACACGCCTTACGAGCGACTGAAGTTCCAGCAGCCGTTCTGCGTCGATTACGCGGCCCACGCGAGCTGCTTCGTCGGAAAGAGGCTGATTGACGATAAGAGCCTCTTCGTCCATTGAAGGGTAATCAACGGTTATTTCGAGCATGAAACGATCAAGCTGTGCCTCGGGAAGGGGGTAGGTGCCTTCCTGTTCGATTGGATTCCTGGTGGCAAAAACAAGAAACGGGGGATCGAGCCTGTGAGTCTTTCCTCCTGCCGTGAGCGTCTTCTCCTGCATGGCCTGAAGCAGGGCGGCCTGTGTCTTGGGAGGAGTCCGGTTGACTTCGTCCGCAAGCAGAATCTGGCAGAAAAGCGGTCCTGGAACAAACCTGAACGAACGGCCGCCGGCGGATGATTCTTCGAGAATGTCGGTGCCGGTGATATCAGAAGGCATCAGGTCAGGCGTGAACTGTATTCGACCGAATGAAAGATTCATCGACTCTGCAAGTGTCCTGACCAGCATCGTCTTTGCCAGTCCGGGCACACCCATCAGCAGAGCATGGCCGTTTGCAAAAAGAGAAACCAGCATCTGCCTGATAACGTCAGAATGGCCTATAATTCTCTTGTGAACTTCTGTTTCCAGAAGCCCGCGGGCTTTTGCGGCCTTGTGTACCAGTTCTACGTCATTACCCGCCTGTAACGCTGTTTCCTGCATATGAAGGTAATGTAATAGATTTTTAAAAGACTATCCACCTGAAAATCCCCGCCCCTCCGGTGCCAGACACATATTTTTAATATTTTTTCGCAAAATCCTGCAACTTTTCCCCACCTCGGTCCGATAAAGTTACATGGCAAGGAAACCAAGATTGTGGGAACAAAATGTTGTTTATGAGCTTTCCCTGCGTATCGAAAACCGCATGTTTA
>Ga0272442_10006380_pt1 | contig 15509 bp, 13 predicted proteins | sample SSMForm2O_FD_200262 | JGI IMG/M metagenome (GOLD analysis project Ga0272442, IMG submission 200262) | Marine sediment archaeal communities from Little Sippewissett salt marsh, Falmouth, MA, United States - SSM-Form-2O | ecosystem: Environmental > Aquatic > Marine > Wetlands > Sediment ...
TATCCACGGGTGTAGCAATTATAACCAAATCCGCCCCGGTAACAGATTTCCCCACCTCAAGCGTCCCTCTGTCTATGGAACCGCGCTCAAGCGCCTTGCGCAATGTGGATTTATGGGCGGTGACCCCCGTTATATCGACGGCCTTCCTGCGCTTTTTAATGGCAAGGCCCAGAGAGCCGCCTATCAATCCCACCCCGATTATAGTAACTTTCCTTATTCTCATATTAAATGACCCTGCCGCAGGCCTTCGCCACCTTTTTGACTTCTTCCATCAGTTCGCCGAACTTCTCCGGTAAAAGCGATTGCGTGCCGTCCGACAGAGCTTCCTCCGGATTTGTATGAACCTCTACAATCAAACCGTCGGCGCCTGCGGCAATAGCGGCCTTCGCGCACGGTTTTACTAGCCCCCATTTGCCCGTTGCGTGGCTTGGATCCACAATCACCGGCAGATGACTAAGTTTCTTTATTACAGGCACTGCGCTCACGTCCAGAGTAAAACGCGTGTAGTCCTCGAAAGTCCTTATGCCTCTTTCGCAAAGCACGACGTTGAAATTACCCTCCGAAAGTATATACTCAGCCGACATCAGAAACTCTTTGATGGTAGAAGAAATGCCCCTTTTGAGGAGGACGGGTTTCTTGGACTGCCCCACCACTTTAAGCAAAGTAAAATTTTGCATATTACGCGCGCCTATCTGAATAATATCCGCATATTTTTCGAGAAGCGGCATGTCCCGGGAATCCATAAGTTCGGTAACGATAGGCATGCCCGTAAGCCTTTTTGCTTCGCTGAGATACTTAAGCCCCTCCTCGCCGAGGCCCTGGAAGGAATAAGGGGAGGTCCTAGGTTTAAAGGCCCCTCCTCTCAGCATTACCGCACCCATCGATTTTACTTCTTTCGCTATGTTAAGCAGAAGCTTTTTGTCTTCCACCGAACATGGGCCGGCGGCTACCGCTACCCTTTTACCTCCGATTTTAACTTTATTTCCCACATTTATTATGCTGCCTTCCTTCTTGAACTCCCTGGATACCAGCTTATAGGGCTTGAGAATCGGCATCACCTTCTCTACGCCCGGATAGGCTTCGAGCGGCTGAACCCTCAAGATCTCTTCTTCGCCTATAACGCCTATTATAGTCCTCTCTACACCCCTTGAGACCATAGGCTTAAGACCCAGCTTCTTTACCTTTTCTATAATGTGGTCTATCTGTCTCGTGGTAGCCTTAGGTTTTAAGACTATAATCATTCGGCACCTCTCTTCTTATACCCGCGGATTGTTTTAGAGCTGCTTTATTAAGACCGGATTACCCTTAGCCCTTATCGCCCAATACCTTTTGCAGGACATCAAGAAATCTTCTGTTCTCCGCCATTGTGCCCACCGTAACGCGTATAAAGTTATCCAGCTTATATGCGCCCATATCTCGGATGATGACACCCTCTTTTAGCATCTTCCGAAATACGTCCCGGCCGTTTGCTCTGACATCTATTAGTATGAAATTTGTATCGCTTTTTACGTAATCCAGACCCATATCATCGAGACCTTCGTAGATAAAGGCCTTTCCTTCCCTGACAAGCATCCTCACTCTGTCGATATGCTCCCTATCCTCCAGGCTGGCGGCTGCCGCGGCCTGCGCCAGGCTATTGACGTTGAAAGGCTGCCTCACCCTGTTCAGATAGTCTATGGCGTCCTTTTCGGCTATGGCGTAACCCACCCTTAAACCGCTTAAGGCATGCGCCTTTGAAAATGTCCTTATTACTATCACGTTCTTTCTTCCGATATATCTTACGGTATCAGGAAAATCCGTTCTTTCCACGAACTCGTTATAGGCTTCGTCAAAAACTACCAGAAGGCTTTCGGGGATATCCTCGAGGAATCTCTCCACCTCCGCCTCCCCTATACTGGTACCTACGGGATTGTTGGGATTGTCTATTATTACAAGTTTTGTCCTGGCCGTAACTGCCTTCTTTACTGAATCGAGGTCTGCCCTGAAATCCTTAAGGGGAACAATGACCGTATCGGCCGCCTGGACCCTGCAGATAAGTTTGAACATAAGAAAGGAAGGCTCGCCTATAATTACCTCTTCTCCCGGCTCCGCAAAAGCCCTTAAAATAAGCTCGATGATGTCGTTGGAGCCGTTGCCTATAACCAGATTCTCTCTTGTGACATTCAGGTGTCGGGCGAGCGCCTCTTTCAAATAAAAGGCGTTCCCGTCGGGATAGCGATTTACTCCGGATATCGCCCTGTTCATGGCCTTGACCGCTTTAGTTGAAGGACCGAGCGGGTTCTCATTTGAAGCCATCTTGATTATGTGGCTAAGGTCGAGTTCCCGTTTAAGCTCTTCGATGGGCTTTCCGGGTTCGTACGGTCTTATGTCTAACACGTTTTTTCTTACTAGGTCTTTTATCATGTTATCCGGTTATTTGTTTTCGGCTGATTGTTGACGCCAGCCGGGGTTTTGCCGATAATTGTACACCATCCCACCGATAACCGTTCTTTTACTGGTCTATGGACTTTAAAGCGTCTAGCGGTTATCGTCTGGCGTTTAGAAAAAATCCATGGTTTTTACTAACCGCTAATCGCTAGACTCTATACGCTTTTTTTATTGCGCTTTCGGATAAGATCCGAGCACCTTGAAAAGAAGCGCCTTCTTCTTAAGTGCCGCCAGCGCCTTTTTCACCCTGGAGTCGTCCTTGTGTCCGTCCAGGTCGACGTAGAAATAATATTTCCAGGCCTTCTTTTTGGACGGCCTTGATTCTATCTTGGTTAGGTTCACCCTGTTTTTTTTGAAAGGCATAAGCATATCGTGGAGAGCACCTGCCTTGTCCTGCATGGTAAAAAGAACGGATGTTTTGTCGTGGCTTGTCTGCCTGACATGCTGCCTGCCTATTACGAGAAACCTCGTAATGTTATGGCTGGAATCCTGTATGCCCCTGGCAAGAATATTAAGTCCGTACTTCTCGGCGGCCAGCCTGCTCGCTATAGCACCGGCACCTTTGGTGCGACCGGCCTGAATGGCCGCCTCGGTAGTAGAGGGAGCTGTTATGAGAGGCACGTTGGGCATATGCGTTTCCAGCCACATTCTGCACTGGGCAAATACCTGCTGATGGGAATAAATCTTTTTGATGTATTTCATGTTTTTGCGGCTGCTTAAAAGGTTGAGCTCTATGGAAAGATATATCTCGGAGCATATGGCAAGGTCCGAATCGACAAACATATCGAGGGTATGGTTTACGGCCCCCTCGGTCGAATTCTCTATAGGCACCACGCCGTAATCGGATCTGCCTCTCTCGACCTCCGTGAAAACCTCGCTTATACTTTTACATTCGTTGTACTCCAGAGACTGGCCGAATTTCTTCAAAGCGGCAATGTGCGTAAATGTCGCCTCCGGTCCGAAGAATGCTACGGTTATCGGCTTTTCAAGAGCTAAAGAGCCCGACATTATCTCTCTGTATATAGCCTCTACCGCCTTATCGCTCAAAGGCCCCTTATTCATTTTTCCAAGCCGCTTGTATATCCCCTTTTCTCTGTCCGGGACATAAATACTGTGGCCCTTGCGCGCCTTGGCCCTGCCTATATCGAGAGTTACCCTGGCCCTTTCATTCAGAAGTCTGAGTATCCTTGAGTCTATCGCATCGATCCTCTTCCTGTATTTTTTTATCTCCATAGTAAACCCCGTAGTGATTTTTGAGCCCTTGTCTATTTTAGGGAAAGATTACCCGGCCTGGCCTTTGCCCTTTGCCGGATCCCCCGCGGCGCTCTCGCCGTCGGCTTTCCGGCCGGCCTGCATATCCCTCTTGGCCAGTTCTTTTATACCTTCGCGCTCCTCCTGACTTAAATCCCCTTCGGAATATTCGCTTAACGCCGGCAAATCCTTTAGGGTATTAAGGCCGAAATGTTCCAGAAAAAGACGCGTTGTGCCGTAAAGTATGGGTCTGCCGGAGGTCTCCATTCTTCCCGTTATCCTGATAAGCCGTCTGGTCAGAAGCGTGGTCAGGGCGCCTTCCACGTTTACGCCTCTTATCGCCTCCACCTCACTTCTGGTTATAGGCTGCCTGTATGCCACTATGGATAATGTCTCAAGAGACGCCCGGGACAACCTGGCCTTGCCGCCTTTGACCAATTTTTTGATATACTGCGCGACATCGGGAACCGTCCCCAGCCTGAATCCTCCGGCCACTTCTATGAGCCGGACTGCGGAATCCTGAGATTCGAATTTCTCCTTAAGTGTATCTATAGCCTCGCTTATTACCGATTCGTCCCCAAGGCCGAGGGCATCCTTTATCTGCGTCATCTGCACCGGCTCCGAGCTCACAAAGAGCAGGGCCTCCAGGGGCCTTAGAATGTCTTTAGAACTCATCTCATTCTCCCAAAAAAGATATCCTGACTCATCCTTTACTGACCGGCTTAAGGGTGTCGGGATTTCTTATTATCTCTATTTCGGAAAACGGCATATGCTGAACTATTATTATCTCGTGAAGACGTATAAGCTCTAATACGGCCAAAAAAGTAACTATAACCTCGAGTTTGCTCTTGGCCTTTTTGAAAAGATCGCTGAAATACATCTTGGGCATATCCACCAGCATATGGAATATGTCATGTATCTTATCTCCTACGGTAAATTCCTCTTTTACAACCTGATAGAAGGTCTCTTTAGGCACCTCTTTCAACACCTTTGAAAATGCCGTGAGAAGATCGAAGATGCTTGCCTCAAAGAATGGGCTGTCATCGCTTCTCGCTTCAGGCCTCTCGCCGGTTTTCCTTACGAATATATTACTGGTCTCCGCCTCCTTTTTCGCCAGTTCATCGGCGGCCTCCTTGAATTTCTTGTATTCGAGAAGTCTCTTTACGAGCTCGGCCCGCGGATCCTCCTCCTGCATTTCCTCTTCCTGAACCTCTTCCGGCGGTAGAAGCATTCTGCTCTTTATGTGCATGAGAGTGGCCGCCATCACTATGAATTCCCCGGCTATATCAAGATCCAAAAGCTTCATCATCTCCAGATATTCCAGATACTGATCTGTAATCTTGGCTATGGGAATATCATAAATGTCTATCTCTTCTTTCTTGATTAGATAAAGCAAAAGGTCCAAGGGGCCTTCGAATATCTCCAACTTTACCTTATAATCCATTTCTATTATCCATTTAAATTAAAGGTATTTATGATCTTCTTTACATCCGCCATGGTTTTGCCGGCTTCTTCGCGGGCTTTTCTCAAATTGTCCCTTAACGGTTCAAACACCCTCTCTTCGATATTCTCTTCCAAGAAAGCCCTTTTAGATCTTATTGGCCGCAGCCGCTCTATAAGCATACCGGCCATTTCCTTTTTGCACTCGGTGCACCCTTTCAGGGCATTACTGCACCAATGTTCGACCTCTCTCACTTTTTCGGTTGCGGCAAAAGTTTGATAGTAAGAATAGACATTGCATTTGTGAGGATGCCCCTTGTCCTTCAATCTGGCGCGGGCGGGGTCTGTTATCATACCGCCGACCTTTTTCTTTATATCTTCGGGCGATTCGTTCAATGCTATGTAATTTCCGTAACTCTTAGACATCTTCCTGTTATCGGTCCCCAGTAATTTCGGCGTCGATGTCAAAAGGGCTTTCGGTTCGGGAAAGAGATCCTCGCCGTATAAAGAATTGAAGCGCCTTGTGATCTCCCTGGTGAGTTCGAGATGCGGAAGCTGATCCTCCCCTACCGGTACGGCATTGGCTTTGTAAAGCGCGATATCGGCGGCCTGGAGGACAGGGTAGCCTAGAAACGCGTAGGTAGTGATGTTTCTTCCCTTTATCTCCCTGAGCTGCTCTTTGTAGGTTGGATTCCGTTCCAGCCAGCCTAACGGAGTCAGGAATGAAAATGTCATCGCAAGTTCCAGGTGTTCGGGTACATGCGACTGCACAAAGACCACACTCTTCCGGGTATCTATGCCGCAACTTAAGTAATCGAGTACTATATCTAACGAATATCTCTTTATCTGGGCGGGATCCTCGTATTCCCCCATAAGGGCATGCCAGTCGGCTATCATGAAATGGCAGTAGTAATCGTCTTGCAGTCTAACCCAATTTTCGAGAGCCCCGGCAAGATGACCTACGTGCAAGGGGCCGGTCGGCCGCATCCCGCTCAATATTATCTTCTTCATATTCATTACCCACCCAAATAAGCAGGGGGAGGTAATAATAATCTCCCCGCTTACTTACTGTCAAGCCTGCGTGATATCTTCACAAGCTCGTATGCCTCTATGTAGTCCCCTTCCCTGATATTGTTATGATTAACTAAAGATAGGCCGCATTCAAAACCTTCCTGGATCTCCCGGGCATCGTTCTTGAATCTTTTCAGCGAAGATATCCTGCCCTCATATATGATATCCCCCGATCTTATAAGTCTGACGATTGCGTTTCTCGGTATCTTGCCTTTTACCACATAGCAACCGGCTACCATGCCTATTTTGGAAACACTGAAGGTTTGCCTAACCTGGGCCCTGCCCAAGAAAACCTCCTTGGTTATGGGCTCAAGCATACCTTCCATGGCCGCTTTTATATCAGCTATGGCTTCGTATATGATATTGTAAAGTTTTATCTCCACGCCATCCTTGGCGGCGGTCACCTGGGCCTTTGGCTCTACCTTGACGTGAAAACCTATGATAATGGCATTGGAGGCATGCGCCAGGACTACGTCGGAATCATTGATATTGCCTACTCCCGAATGTATTATGGTTATCTTTACGTATTTTGCGCTAAGCTCGATTAGAGATTTGCAAAGGGCCTCCGTAGATCCGGATACGTCAGCTTTTATAATAAGCTTTAACTCCTTTATGGCTCCCTTCTCGATCTGCTTGTATAGCCCCGCTAGGCTTACATGGCTTGAGGTGCCAAGTTCCTTTTCCTTGTCGGCGGACTGCCTGCGAATCGCATAGTCTCTTGCCTGCTTTTCGTCCAATGCCGCGAAAAACTTGTCACCCGCCTGAGGGACCCCCGATAGACCCAGAATTTCCACGGGCATGGAAGGAGGCGCCTCTTTGGTGTTTTCGCCACGGTCGTTTATCATAGCCTTTATCCTGCCTTGATAGGAACCCGCCACCACAACATCCCCTGTCCTAAGTGTGCCTGTCTGCACAAGGACGGTAGCCACGGGCCCGCGCCCGTGGGACAGTTCGCTTTCTATCACAACACCCCTCGCCTTCGCGGAGGGGTCGGCTTTAAGTTCCAGAAGCTCTGCCTCTAAAAGAAGCATCTCCAAAAGCGCATCTATCCCCTGGCCGGTCTTGGCCGATACTTCCACCACTATCGTTTTGCCGCCCCAGTCCTCCGGTAATAGGTCTCGTTCCCCGAGTTGTCTCTTGACCATATCTATATTGGCATGCGGCAGATCGCATTTATTAAGTGCCACCACTATAGGTACATTTGCGGCTTTTGCGTGGTCTATGGCCTCTACGGTCTGGGGTTTAATGCCGTCGTCGGCGGCCACCACGAGAACAACGATATCGGTGGCATTGGCGCCCCTCGACCTCATGGCCGTAAATGCCTCGTGGCCCGGGGTATCGAGAAAGGTAACCGCGCCTCCCTCAAGCATAACTTCATAGGCCCCTATATGCTGGGTTATCTGTCCGTGCTCCTTATCCGTGATCTTGGATTTCCTTACGGCATCCAGAAGAGAGGTCTTGCCGTGATCGACATGACCCATTAATGTTACTACCGGAGCCCTGGCAACGAGATCCCCCGTCTCCGACTGCGTCGCCTGTTGGAAGGCCTCCTCTTCCAGTCCGGGAAGCCTCTCTATTCTGACGCCGTAAATGAAGGCGGCATCCTTTACGTGCTTCTCGTCTAGCGCCTGGTTGATATTGGCGAATATCCCCCGAGTAATCATTTTACTTATGAGATCATTCGGGCTCACCCCCAGATTCTCCGCTAATTCCTTGACCGTGATGGGGATATTCACCCGAACGGTTCTCTCCGTCTGATCTTCCGGCGCACCCGGCCCTCCGGATGCCGGAATCTCCTCTATGCCCTCAGGGCCCCTCTTTACGGCTTCGGGAGTCTTCGCGGAAGTAAGGGAAGGGTCGTCGGGACGGACCGCTTCTCTCCTGTCTTCTTCCGGCACCGGCGGTTTCTTCTGTGCGCCTTCCCGGCCGGCTGCGGCGGAAGGAGGCCTCACTTCTTTGCGTTCCGGCTTTTGCTTTTGGCGGCTTTTTTTAAGTCCGGAAACCCCCTTTACCTCTTTCTTCGCGGGCTTGAAGATTATCTTCTTGGCCTTCTTGGGTTTCTTCTCTGTGCCTGGACCACTCTTTACGCCGTCTTTTTTAGCCTTGGCAGGTGTCTTTTTCGGCGGTGATTTCTTTTTGCCGGATACCTTCTTGGCCTTTTTCTCTTTCTCTTGAGACTTGTCCTTTTTTTTCTTCTCTTTAACCATAAAATGCAACCTTTTACTTTTCTTTATCCTCGTCCTGGGCAGCTTCCTTCTCTTCGCCTTGCCCTGTTTCCGCAGTCTCTTCCTCCTCCTCTATATCTTCCCCTCCCTCTTTAAGCCTCTTTATCACGTCCTTTGCCGACTGTATCATCCTCTCGGCCGATTTCTTGCCTATGCCCGGCAGAGAAGTTAGTTCCGCTACCTTGGCATTTGCTACTTTGTCTATGGTGTCATAACCCGATTCCTCAAGGATATCCCTGGCCTTTTTCCCCACACCTTCTATAGAAAGAAGCGATACGCGCTCAAGTGTCTTCATCTCTTTTTTCGACCTTATGTCTATGCTCCAACCGGTAACCCTGGAAGCCAGCCTGACATTCTGCCCGTGCTTGCCTATGGCCAGCGAAAGCTGGTCCTCTTCCACAACGACGCGCGCCTTCCGGTTTTCGGTATCGGTCTCTATCTCCTCTATCTCGGCCGGGCTCAAGGCGCCTTTAATATAATCTCTTATGTCATCATGCCAGCGTATTATATCTATGCGCTCGCCTCCGAGCTCCCTTACGATATTCTTCACGCGCTGACCCCTCATACCCACGCAAGCGCCCACGGCATCGACCTTCTCATCCTTCGAATAGACCGCTATCTTTGTCCGTTCTCCCGCTTCCCTGGCAATGCCCCGAATCTCGACGATTCCCTCGTCTATCTCCGGCACTTCGAGCTCGAATAGACGTTTCACGAAGACCGGATGGGTCCTTGAAAGAACTATCTGAGGTCCTTTTGTAGTCTTATTGACTTCCAATATCAGCGCCCTAACTCTATCGCCCTGCTTCAAGCTATCCCTGGGGGATGTATCCTTCCTCATAAGGATGGCCTCTGTCTTACCGAGGTCTACAACCATGTTTCCCCTGTCTATCCTGTGAACGGCGCCGGTGCAAAGGCTCAACGACCTTTCGCTGAAATCCTCGAAAATCACGTCCCGTTCCGCCTCCCTGATCTTCTGTATTATTACCTGTTTCGCGGTCTGCGCCGCTATGCGCCCGAACTCATCCGACTTTATCTCCTTGCCCTCTGAAATCACCTTGATCTTGCCGGTTTCCCTGTCTATATCAACGGATATGTCTTCGACGTTCTTGCCCACGATCTTTCTCGCAGCGCTTATCAAAGCTGACTCTATCGCCTGGAAGAGAACCTCGCGTTCTATTCCCCGCTCCCTCTCTATGTGCTCCAGTATGCTCAATAAATCATCGTTCATCGCAAAGCTCCCGTTAAATCATGTTTTTGTAATCAAGCGTGGCTTTCGATATCGCATCCAGCGGAATCATATATTCCTCGCGCGCCCCCTGAGATATTCTTACCCCATCCTCGTCTACGGATTTCACGGTACCGGTAAAATCCTTTCTCTCTGCCAAGGGCGCGTAGGTATGCACCACTATCCTTTTGCCTACTGCCTTTGTAAAGTCGGTCTTTGTCTTGAGCGGCCTGTCCAGGCCGGGCGAAGAGACCTCAAGCAAATAACTCGATTCTAAGAATCCGGCTTCGTCTAAAAGGACGCTGAGAGAGTTATTAACGGCTGCGCATTCATCAAGCGTGATTCCGCTTTCGGTGTCAGCCAGGACTCTGAGAACATAATTGCCGCCTTCTTTCCTGTAGCTTATGTCTACGAGTTGGGCATTATGCTCGCGGAGAACTGCCTCAGCCATCTCCCTGACTCTTTCCAGAATAATACGTTTCTCCATAACGTCTCCTTGAAAGGAAAACGGCAGAGTCACTATAAGTTGTCGCGTCGGGACAAAATAAAAAGTGGGTCTCTTGCCTCAAACCCACTTTACCCCTCCTTCACTTAAAATCTTGGGCTTATAATACTATAAAATGGGGGATTTGTCAACAGAAAAAGTGTGTATAATATAAAATGTTTATCGGGCGAGTCCAAGGTACCCCCCAACGTCTCTTTCCGGCTGAGGCGGCCACGGTCAATTAATCGAATCTCTCGGCCACCTTTGAGCAATCTACGAACTCCTTCTTGGCCCTGGCTCCGCGAAAGGCCAATTCTACCTCACCTTTGACAAGTGATCTCTCCCCTATAATAATCTGATATGGTATACCTATAAGATCGGCATCCTTGAACTTCTTACCTGCGCTCTCTCTCCTGTCGTCCAAAAGCACTTCCACGCCCTTTTCTCTGAGGCTCTTATAGATGTCTTCGGCCGCCTTCACGCCCTCCGGGTAATCCATGTTAAGTATAAGTATGAGTACCCGATAAGGGGCTATCTCTTCAGGCCAGATAATACCGTCTTTATCATGGCTCTGCTCTATGAGTGAAGCTATGATCCTATTTACGCCTATACCGTAACAGCCCATAATCGAAAGTCTCTCTTTTCCGTCCTTATCAAGATATTTTGCGCCGAGGGTCCTACTGTACTTTGTACCGAGTTTAAAGGTATGTCCGATCTCGATGGTAGTCTTAAGAAGAATTTTTCCCTTTCGGCACTTTGGGCAGGCGTCGCCTTCCTCTATATACCGGAGATCGGCCCACTGATCTACGGTAAAATCCTTTTCCGGATCCACGCCGGTAAGATGCCTATCTCTCTTATTCGCGCCTGTAACGGCATTCCTCATCCCTTTTATGGCGTAATCGCATATGATCTTGACCCCCTTAAGGCCGACAGGGCCGCTAAAACCGACAGGGCCGCCCGACAAACCCCTTATAAGGGCCTCGTCGGCCATGCTCAAACCGCTTGTGCCGAGGTGCCTTGCAAGCTTAACCTCGTTCAGATTATGGTCGCCCCGCAGAAGAACCGCTACCGGAGTGCCATCCGTTTTATAAATGAGCGTCTTTATAACCCTGGCAGGTTTCACCTTCAGGAAACGGCTCACCTCTAAGACTGTGCTTACATTCGGCGTATCTACTTCCTCTATATGGCCTGGCTTCTCCCTGAGCGAGTTATCTTCGCCGCACCCGGCCACCTCGGCACTTGCAGAATAACCGCACGTTCCGCATACGGCTATACGGTCCTCTCCGCTAGGCGCCGGCACCATGAATTCATGGGAGACATCCCCGCCCATGAACCCGGAATCAGCCTCGACCGGCACATATTCGAGTCCGCATCTTCGGAAAATCCTGCAATATGCCTCGTACATTGCCTTGTAGCTGGCGTTTAACCCATTCTCATCGGCATCGAAGCTATAAGCGTCCTTCATGATAAATTCCTTGGACCTCAAGACCCCGAACCTCGGCCTGGGCTCGTCTCTGAACTTCGTCTGTATCTGGTAGAGAATCCTGGGAAGATCCCTGTAGGACCTAATTTCGCGCGAGGCAAGGTCTGTTATGACTTCTTCGTGGGTAGGCCCCAGGACATACTCCTTGCCGTGTCTATCCTTGTACGTAATGAGAATATCGCCCATAAGGGAATAGCGTCCCGTCTTCTCCCACAGCTCTCTGGGCTGTATGGCCGGCATTAAAAGTTCCTCGGCGCCGGCTCTCTCCATCTCTTCGGTTATGATTCCGATGATCTTCTTTAATACCCTGTAACCCAACGGCAGATACGTATATGCACCCGAACCCAGCTTTCTGATAAGGCCCGCTCTTATCATAAGTTTATGACTGACTACCTCGGCCTCGGCCGGGCTTTCTTTTAATGTGGGCATGAACGCCTTCGACATCCTCATAATATTTCCCCCTAAAAGACTTTCTTACTATCTAATCATTTCTCAGATTCTTAATTTCCTTAATCAGCTCTTCTATAAAATCATCTTCTCTGACGGCGCGGACCTTCCTGCCTTTCTTAAATAGCATTCCTTTGCCTTTCCCGCAGGCTATTCCGACATCGGCCTCCGCGGCCTCTCCCGGTCCGTTGACGACACACCCCATCACCGCAATCCTGATATCCTTAGGCACATCATCTCCGGATAGCCCCCCGAGACGTTTTTTGAGCCGGTTCATTATGCCGACAAGATCGGCCTTGCATCTGCCGCAGGTGGGGCAAGAGATAATATCCGGACCGAAACTTTTGACACCGCATGCCTGTAATATCCTTTTTGCAATCTCCGCTTCCTCGCGCGGTTCGCCAGTTAGAGAAACCCTAACGGTATCCCCTATGCCCTCGGTAAGGAGGGCCCCTATGCCTATGCTGGACTTCACCACCGAAACCTCCGGAGGGCCTGCCGCGGTAACGCCTACATGAAAAGGGTAATCGCACAAAACAGCCATCTTCCTGTATGCCTCGATGGTCTCATTGACGCTGGAGGATTTGAGCGATATGATGATGTCTGTCGAGCGCGCGTCTTCGAATACCTTGATATAATCGAGCGCGCTTCTGACCATGCCGTCGGCGTCATTGGCATATTCGTGTCGCAGCGAGCCGGAGTTGACTCCTATGCGAATGGGAATATCTCTTTTTCCGGCTGCTTGCAGTATGGGTCGTATCTCGTCGGCAGCGGTAATGTTACCCGGGTTCAACCTTATGGCATGGGCCCCGGCTTCGATCGAGGCCAACGCAAGCGCCGGTTCAAAATGTATGTCGGCAACGACGGGAAGGACCGATCTTGCGGTTATCCTTCTTAGCGCCTCCGCATCCTCCATATCCTCCACCGCAACCCTTATTATATCGCACCCGGATTTTTTGAGATCCTTTATATCCTCGAGTACTGCCTCTGCCTGGCTGGTATCCCTCTTTATCATGGACTGTATGGAAACGGGATTCGACCCCCCTATCTTGACATTGCCTATCCGAACCACCCTTGTCTTCCTGCGTTTTATCATGATCTTTCCTTAAAATAATTTCCAGATATCGTTCCAGGTAACCACGAGGACAAAACTGATGAGCAGCACCAGCGCTGCGTTCTGCACTATCTCCTGTGTCTTTCTGCCTAAAGGTCTTCCCCGTAATTTTTCGATTGCCAAAAAGAGTATATGCCCTCCGTCAAGGATGGGAAAAGGCAGGAGGTTAAATATGGCAAGGGCAAGACTCAGGTATGCACCGAGAAAAAGAAATAAAATAGGATTCTTCACAAATAGCTCTATGCCAATGGCCACTATGGCCACGGGCCCCGATACGGCCTTTACCGAAACGTTGCCCGTAAGCATCCTCCACAAAATCTTATAGCTCATGGAGGTAACCTTCCAGGTCTCGCGGGCGCCGCCTTTTAGGGAATCAATCAAACCATCGGCTTTCATATATGCCACTTTGTCCGATTGCCCGATGCCTATTACGGACCTCTCTATCCTTTCTCCCGTAATATCCTTTAACTCAACCATCTTTGGGAGAAGTGAAAAATCCATAGCCTCGGAGTCTCTCATAATGCGTAAATCTATCTCTTCGCCCTCACTGCCCCCGACCGCTTTTAGAACATCGTCCCAGAAGAGAATATCCGTACCGTTTATGGAGACTATCGCATCCCCGGCCATGAGCCCGGCTTTCTCCGCGGGATATCCTTCCATGACGTTGCCTATCTCTGAAGTGGAACGGGGTAAACCGAAGCTAAATATGAGAAACGAAACAAAAAGAAATCCGAAGATATAATTTACCGCAGGGCCCGCTACTGCTATATTGAATCTCTTCCCCGGCGGTTTCGATGCAAATTCCCAATCCGCCCCAGTAAGCTTCTCCCCCGGTTCTTCTCCCGCCATCTTCACGTAGCCGCCCAAGGGAATTAGGGAGAGGGTGTATTCTGTATCGCCCTTTTTGATAGACCATATCCTCGGCCCAAAACCGACAGAAAACCTCTCTATTCTGACGCCGCTGCGTTTAGCTACGAAGAAATGGCCCGCTTCATGCACGAGAATAAGTATACCCAATAATATTAATACTGCTATAAAGCCCGTTATCTTAATCAATAACACTTCTTCACCTCGTCGACGGCCCACCGGCTGATCTCTTCTATTTGCCGAAGGTCCGGCCGTTTTATAACCCTGTGACGCGACATCACCTTCTCCACTATCCTTGATATATCCCCGAAATTTATCTCCCCAGCCAAAAACGCATTGACGCAAGCTTCGTTTGCGGCACTCAAAGCGCATCCTGAGCTGCCGCCCTTCACGCCTGCTTCGTAAGACAGCCCTAGAAGAGGAAACTTCTTCCTGTCGGGCTTCCTGAAGGTCAACTGCTTTATATCTGCGAGGTCCAGTTTCTTAAGTATGCTGTCGTACCTTCTGGGATACGTCAAGGCGTATTGAATAGGGAGACGCATGTCCGTTATGCCAAGCTGAGCAATGACTGAACCGTCTATAAATTCCACCATGGAATGGACAATGGCCTCCGGATGGATCAGGACCTCTATATCTTTGACGTCGACTCCGAAAAGCCAACTCGCCTCTATAACTTCCAACCCTTTATTTATCATCGTGGCCGAATCTATGGATATCTTTTTACCCATACGCCACTTAGGATGTTTAAGGGCGTCCTCCGGCTTTATATACTTGAGTTGCGCCCTGGGCAAGTCGAGAAAAGGGCCCCCCGTTGCCGTGATTATGAGCTTTTTCACATCGGAGCGTCCCCTTCCTTCGATGCACTGATGAATAGCGCAGTGTTCGCTGTCTACCGGAAGGACTCTTGCCCCCTTTCTCTTGGCCGTTTCGGTTATGATTCTGCCCGCCGCCACAAGCGCCTCTTTGGAAGCCAGCGCTATGTCCTTGCCGGCCGATACGGCGGCGTATGTCGACCGAACCGAACCCGCTCCGCTTATCGCCATGAGAACGATGTCAGCCTTAGAACAAGCGGCCAAATGAACTATGCCTTCTTTGCCCGCAAAAATACGCATCTTGCCGGCAACGCGCTTAGAAAGAACTCTAGCCTCCTCTTTATCGGCTATCGCAATCTCCTTTACGCCGAATTCCTTGGCCTGTCTAAGTAAAAGTGTGCCCGAGGATTTCGCAGCCAAAGCGCATACCTCGAGCCTGCTTCCGAGGCTCTTCGCTACTTTAAGGGCATTTTTACCCACAGAGCCGGTGGATCCTAATATGCATATCCTTTTTTTCATCGCGTTCATATCTTTGCCTGCGGACTTATAGATATTCGGTTGTCGGTAATTGGTCTATGGACTATAGTCTATGGACAAAAACAAAAGATTAAAAACCTTGGGATTTTTCTTTTTCCATCGACCATTGACTATCGACCATCGACT
>Ga0272442_10006383_pt1 | contig 15504 bp, 13 predicted proteins | sample SSMForm2O_FD_200262 | JGI IMG/M metagenome (GOLD analysis project Ga0272442, IMG submission 200262) | Marine sediment archaeal communities from Little Sippewissett salt marsh, Falmouth, MA, United States - SSM-Form-2O | ecosystem: Environmental > Aquatic > Marine > Wetlands > Sediment ...
TCAGTGTCGGTGTCGGTGTCTGTGTCGGTGTCTGTATCAGTATCAGTATCTGTGTCCGGTCCACTGTCAAAACCCGCATCAACATCCAGACATTCATCACCTGTGTCTTCGACTGTTATTTCTTTGGATCTTGTATCATCATCAGTATTCCATGCCTGATAAGTCACTTGTCCGGGCGGCACACAATTATCAATTATTTCAAAATAGAACTCCTTGTGACAATTACCCCAGCACTCCCTGACCTGGTCATCGTCACAATCATTGCATCTTTCCGGATGCCTGGTGCAATATTCAGTATCCGCATATCCCCCATCTTCAAGATATTCTATCCATGCACAGTAATCATCGCTTTCGGAAGCGTTCTCTTCAGTAAATGATTTGTCTTCAAAAAGGACATATTCCTTTTCATTCCAGATCCTTTTCATTGAATAATGGTATCCTGGTACCCAATCACTCAACTCATCCTCAAAGAGGTAAATTACTATCTCTACATCCTGTCCGTTCTGAGAAAGAGAGTAAATCTCCCACATCGGGAGCGCATCAGCATGCGTTATCCGTGGAAGGCACATGATCGCTGAAAAAAGGATAGCCAGCATGATCAACTTTTTTGAAATAAACATCCTTTCCCTCCCATTAACTTGTTTTCGTCACTTTTCTTCTGATGCCGGGCACCTTATTAATCGAAAAAGTTCTCAAAAAATAATTGAAATCGCCAAGAACACACTGTCCGGAAATGTTGATCCTTTCATACTGTACGGGCTCATTCTGCAGTTTCCGGAGTCTGAATCGTCTTCTGACTCAGCGTCATCGTCAGTGTCGTCGTCGGTGTCGGTGTCTGTGTCAGTGTCAGCATCGGAATCAGAGCCGGCCCCGGAATCCGCGCCCGCGTCTTTTTCGAGACACTCGTCGCCGGTGTCGGTTACGGTGATTGATTCACTGTCAGGCGATTCATCAGGTTCGCCGCTTTCATAAATCACGTACACCGTTTCCCCCGGCACAACGCACGTGTCTATGAAAGTCCAGGAATAATCCCATACGCAGTCGCCGCAGCATTCGGGAATGTCATCAGAATCGCAGTCCACGCACTTGTCAGGATTGTTTTCGCAGAAATCCTCCTCCAGAGATTCGCAGTTCCACACGTCGCAGTCTGTGTATTCCATTGTTGCTTCTTCTTCAGGAGGAGCCAGACCATCGAAAAGCTCCAGGCTTGAATCACCCTGTTCACGCACAAGGGACATCTTAAAACTGGAATCATAGCCATTGTTATTGTATCCGTATTTTATCAGGACATCCTGACCGTCCTGGCTCAACTCGAAGAGCCTCAAGTCCGGACCTGAATCAGCATGCGCCAAGTGCGGAATGCACACGACTGCTGATAAAAGCACGCTTAATCCGAGAATTCTTTTCAGAATGATCATTTTCATCTCCCCGCTTTTTGCGTTTTTCGTCCACCCTTTGAGTACTTCCTGTATTGTAGCATATCCAGGTTTTTCCCTGCAGATAATTCCCTGAATAGTCTCCAGTGCTCCGGGAGTCTTTCATGTTCTCTACGGGCTTGCGGATTTGGAATTACGGCGTTAGATTGCAGTTGTTTTACACAGTTACAGGAGAAATGAACATGTCCAAGCCGATAAAAGTGCTCATTGCCAAGCCCGGGCTCGACGGTCATGACGTCGGGGCAAAGCTCGTGTGCAGGGCCCTCAAGGACGCCGGCATGGAGGTCATCTACACCGGCCTCAGGCAGAGCCCGCGCGCCATTGCAGATGCGGCCCTCGAAGAGGACGTCGATGCAGTGGGCCTTTCCATCCTGTCCGGAGCCCACGTGCCGCTGTGCCGCAAGCTTCAGGATGAAATGGCAAAAAGAAAAATTGAAAACAAGATATGGTTCGTGGGAGGAAACATCCCCCGCCCGGATTTCCAGGTGTTAAAGGATATGGGAGTGAACGGCATTTTCCCCACGGGATCCACTTTCGAACAACTGGTTGATTTCCTGAAAGAGAAGGTGAAGAAGTGAGCGACCCGAAAAACGATGTTGACCCGCTTTTCTGGGAATCGGGACTGGAAATAAAGCCCGTTTATTCCGAGGATGATCTGGAAGAAAGCGGGGGCAGCGCCGGCATATCAGAACCCGGCGAGTACCCCTACACACGCGGGATTCATCCGATGATGTACCGCAAGAGGCCGTGGACAATGCGGCAGTACTCTGGCTTCGGAACGGCTGCCGAAACCCACGAGCGTTTCCTGTACCTCATCAAGCACGGCCAGACCGGCCTGAACGTGGCCTTTGACCTGCCAACGCAGGTGGGCCTCGACTCGGACGATGAAATGGCAGAGGGAGAGGTGGGCCGCGTTGGAATGGCCGTTGACACCCTGGCCGACATGGAAGAGGCCTTCCGTGACATCGACCTGAATAAAATCACGGTTTCGCTGACCATAAACGGTTCCGCGATAGTGATAATGGCCATGTACTTTGCCATGGCCCGCAAGCGCGGATTTGATCTCGCAAGCCTGCGGGGCACGTCACAGAACGACATTCTCAAGGAATTCATCGGCAGGGGCACGTGGATATTCCCGGTAGAGCCTTCCATCCGCCTCATCGGCGACACCATGGAGTTCTGCGCGCGCAACGTCCCCTATTACAGCCCGGTCAGCGTGTGCGGGTACCATATCCGTGAGTCCGGGGCCAACCCGGTGCAGGAGATGGCCTACGGCCTGGCAATAGCCAGGGCTTATATCGATCACGCGCTTGAAAGGTGTCTCGACATCGATTCCGTTGCGGCCGGGATTACTTTCAATTTCGATATTCACGGCAATCTCTGGGAGCAGGTGTGCAAGTTCAGGGCCGGCCGCAGGCTGTGGGCGAAAATACTGAAAGAGCAGTACGGTGCGACGAACCGCCGGGCACTGAGCCTTCGCATGATCGCGGGAGGAGGCGGAGGCGGCCTCACGGTTCAGCAGCCGGAGAACAACATCGTAAGGGGCGCCTATTACGCTCTTGCAAGCGCGCTGTCCGGAACACAGACAATGGCGCTGTGCTCCTATGACGAAGCCTATACCATTCCGAGCGAGCACGCGGCACGCCTGAGCCTGAGAACCATGCAGATACTCATGCACGAAATCGGCCTGTGCGACACCGTGGACCCGCTGGCCGGATCCTATTTCATAGAGAGCATGACGAACGAGATGGAAAAGAAAATGGTTCAGATCATAAAAGACCTTGATGCCGCCGGGGGCATCGTGAAGGGCGTGGCCGAAGGGGAGGTTCAGGCTGCCGTTAACCGTCAGGCGTACGAGCTGGAAAAGCGCATCCAGACCGGAGAATTCAAAAAAGTCGGCGTAAACTGCTTTATGGAGGAAGAGGAAGAAAGAGACATGGAGTTTCATCCATACCGCGAGGAGGAGGCGGTAGAGCAGATCGGCAGGCTTGAGAAAATAAAAAAGGAGCGGGACGCGAAAGCCGTTGATTCCGCACTGGAAAAGGTCAGAAAATCGGCCGGGTCAGGCGAAAACCTGATGCCCGACATAATCGACGCCGTTGAAGCCTATGCCACGGTTGGAGAAATATGCGGGGTCATGAAAGACGTTTTCGGAACATACAAGGAACCGGTGAGGTTCTAGGAGGGGATCATGAATTTCAGAATCCGCAGTACAGTTATCATAATCATCGCCGCCGCGGTCACGACCACGTACGGATGCTATTCTCCACCCAAGAGAAGCCAGCATGCATCAAGGACGGTCGGAAGGGAGGGAATGAGCGATGATGTCAAAGCTTCGGACATCTCGAATTCGGCGGTTATGAGCGTGGCGCGCGCCCATTATGGAAAGGCCGTTGAGTTCAAAAAACAGGGAGAACTGGTCAAGGCACTCGAAGAAGTAAACAAGGCGCTGGAGATAACCCCGGAATATGCCTCGGCGCATTTCACGAGGGGAAGCATCTTAAGACAGATGGACAGGTACAAAATGGCCGCCGACTCTTTCAGACAGGCGCACGAGATCGAAGAGAACTACGTGCAGGCTTATGCCATGGAAGGCGCCATGCTCATCAGGATAGAGAAATCCGACGAAGCGGTCGAACCCCTTGAAAAGGCCATAAGGCTGGATCCCGATGACATGACCAACTACGTGAACCTCGGAATGGCCTTTAAAAAGCTGGAAAAATATGATGACGCAATCGAAACATACAAAAAAGGCCTGAACAAGGACCCCTACAACGCGGATCTTCTCAACAACCTCGCTGTCCTGTACAGCGAGCTCGAGATGTACGAAGAAGGCATCCCGCTTCTGAAAAAGGCCGTGCTCGCGCAGGAGAATTCCTTTACCGCGCACCTCAACCTCGGCATCATGCTGCGCAAAACCGAGAAATTCACCGAGGCCGCAAATCACTACGAAAAGGCGCATGAGCTAAACCCTCTTCACGACGGCGCCCTTTTCGACATGGCCTACTGCTACAAGAGGCTGAACCTTCCGGAAAAGGCCATATTCACCTACAGGAAATATATCGAGGTGGTGAAGGAAAAGGATCCGGACGCCGCCGCCCGCGCCGAGGAAACCGTAAAGGAACTCGAGAACAGGTAGGCGGAATTAAAGACGATCCACGGACCTGTGATTCGAAATCCTGTCATCAAGCAGCTTTCTTACCGAGTGCAGGCTTGGTCTCTTTATGCCGCTGATTTCCAAACTCGTGCCGGCGCCTTTTACGATCAGGCGTCCGCGGGAAAATGACTCTTCAATCTCAAAGCCTTTGACGTCTTCGTACTCTACTACGCTGTATCCCGCTGCACGTGAATTGCCGCCCGTGATGATCCTGTAGTTCGTAAGATAATACCTGCTTCTCCCCCGCATGAATGCAATCGCGGCAAGGCCGCACAGGCCTGTCGCGAGAAAAACAAATGGAAAAGGTGTAAAAGGAAGTGCCGAAAGGACGAAAGACACCGCTGATACCGCGGCCACGGGCCTTAAGAGGGCCCACGAAGACTCGTCCATGAAGAGTATTTCCTCCTCTTCGGGCATGTTCAGGCGTTCTTTTTCCTTCTTTTTTTCCTGTTCAAACGCCTCTTTTTCCTTGAGCTTCATCATCGCCCTGTTCTGATCCAGGGTCTTCCATATGTTTCTGAGCTTCGGACTTTTAAGCTGCACGGGAGGATCGTTAACCGTGATTTTGTGTCTTTTTACTGACCGCGAAGCGCGCGCATCGCCCTGCCTGTAGAACCACAGCTGAAGCCCTGCAAGGACGGCGAAGACGCCGAATAAAACTGTAAGAAGCACAATCACAGCTTGAACACCTTTATGCACATGCGTTTCTTGTTTTCGATTGTCTTTGCCTTGTAATCCAGAATTTTGTCGTCCGGCAGCCTTAACAGGTAAACTGAGAACACGATGAAAAACACGAACAGGAACAGCCAGAACCCCAGGCTGAGATAAAGAAAATCCGGAAAATAACCCTCGCTCATTGTCCATTCTCCCTGCGCTGAAGCGGTGGAAGCTCGCAAGCGGTCTCGGGCGTCCATTTCCGCACCAGGCTTATTATTATGAATACGGGTATGGCTATCACGACCGTGAAAACGGCCACATGCATGTCCCAGAAGATTGGCTTGTAATCGATTGGAATATTGAACTGGTAAAGCGTTGCAGCGATAAAGCCCACCAGTATCGACCAGAAGGCCGCGTCCGGATGCGCCCGCTTGTAATAAATGCCGAAAAACACGCACACGAGAGTCACGGCCCTCAAAGTGTAGACAAAATACGCTTGCTTCAACAGCTGCGGCACCGTAAGCGCACCCGCGGTTGCGATAGCGCCCACGATCAGAACGCTCATGCGCGTCCACCTGAGCACCTGCCTGTCATCCGCGTGCGGGTTGAACCATCTCTGCAGCAGATCCTTGGCAAGAACTCCGGAGGCGGCAAACAGGATGGAATCCGCGGTGGAAATAATCGCGGAAAAGATGGCAAGTGATCCAATAGCGCCGATCCAGGGTGGAATACTCGTAAGAGCCGTAATCAGAGCCAGCTTGGGCTCGTGGGTCAGTCCCGCGGTTTTTGCATAAAGACCCATGGTCCCGGTCCACAGTGAAAGCGGCACGATGAGAAATGCGGCCAGAACCGGGGCAAGCCGTGCGATCTTCCAGTTACGGGCGCCGAATGCATAGTTCACCGTGGCCTGCGCCGCGGGTACGGCCAGGATTCCGCCTATGAAAAAACCTACCACCACCATGGGAGACAGGCTGAAGGGGCTGAACCAGAAAGCCGGATCCAGTCCCTGGGACTGCATTGCACTGGCAAGTCCGGCATACCCCGTCATCCCTCCGGAGCCGGCCAGCGTGGGAACGCTGAAGTGCATTATGTAAAAGAAGGCGAGTGGAAGGCCCAGGTAAATAAGGCCCATGTAGAACATGCTTACGTAGGCGATGGACCACATGCCCGCTGACAGCACGTAAAGCGTGACGAAAACCGAGGCAACAATGGAACAGCTGGTGATCGACAGCCCGGTTATTCCTGCAAGGATGGATCCAAGAGCCACAACTTCGATGACTGCGAAAAAGGTATAGGCTATAAAATTAAGAAGCGCGTTTATCTTCCAGGTTTTTACGTCAAAGAGGTAATAAAGATATTCCGGAACCGTCTGAATGCCGTATTTCCTGTAATAATGCGCGAACGAAAGGCCGAAGAACAGTATGCCCGTCGACGCTGCAATGTGATACCAGACAACGCCCATGCCCTCGTTGAAGGCCCTTTCGGAAACGCCGATTGTTCCGAGGCCTCCCATGTATTCCGCGGCAAGGGCGCAGGCCACGAAGAAAATTCCCAGGGATCGCCCGGACACGAGCATGTCCTCCGAGTTCTTCACCCGCCTGGAGGCAAGTATGCCGAACACTACGATAACGGTTACGGCAGTGGCGATTACGCCGAGGTGTATTGTCTGTACCTGACCCAATGTTTTTTCCTATATCGAGATCAGTGTCAGGATCAGTCCCCAGACAAAAAGCACCGCGTAGATCACTGCGAAGGTGACATCGGACCTGCTGATGATTTGCAGATTTTTCGTATCCGCTTCAGGAACGTGTATCTCGATCCCTGAGGTTTTTTCCTCTGACTCTTCAGACATCTCTCGTGACCTTTCGTCTATCTTTATATCAAAGCACTTTCAGGCGCCGCGCACAAGGAGAACCATGGCTTCCATGTGCGCCGTCTGCGAGAACATGTCGAACCCGCGCGCGCGGACCATGCCGTACCCCGCAGTCTCAAGGCACTTCAAGTCGCGCGCCAGCGTGGCAGGGTTACAGGATACGTACAGAACGGCTTTGTGATTTCCCTCGGAAATAGCCCGTGCAAGGTTGCGGTTACCGTCTCTCGGTGGGTCCAGCACTACCAGATCAGATTTCCTGCCGTATGACAGATAGGCCTTCAGCACGTCCATGCCGTGAATAGTGACACCCCGGATCTTTCTGGCATCGATATTTCCCCTTGCCGCTTTTGCTGCATTGGTGTCCAGCTCGGCTGATATTGTTTTCTTTACGAAAGGCGCAATCGAAACCGTAAGGTTTGCGGATCCCGCATAAAGCTCAATGACGCTGGAAAAATCATGTTCTCCAAGCCATTCGCGCATGGTGCTGCCAATCTCCAGATTTGTATCCGGGCAGGCCTGCATGAATCCGTCGGCAGGAACGCTGAGATCCTTTCCATCGCTACCGGTCACTATCACCCTGCCGCTCCCCGAAATAACCGAGCGGTGACCATCCACGTTAACGATTATGCTCTGCACAACCGCCCCGGCCAGTCTCTCTATTGCACGGTAAAAATCAGGGCCACGTGCTTCTGTGCTGTAAAAAACGGCCGCCGTGCCTGAGGATCCTGAACTCAGCACAAGTTCCATTTCGCCGGTGAAAGCGCCGGCGAGCAGTTTCCTCACCACTTCGAGACCCGAGTTTATCTCCGGCTTCACAACAGGGCAGCTGACGATATCGACCGTCTCGTGGCTCCGGGGCTTCCTGAACCCGATAATGATACTGCCGTTTTCTTTTCCCGACAGGTGAAATCTGGCCGTCTGCCTGTAGTTGAATGCCGGCCCTGATCCCGCAAAATCCACTGCATCGATTCCAAGACTCCCGGACAGTATCCCGGCTTTTGCATTTAACTGAACTTCTTCTTCCATGTGCTGCCAGGCGCAGCCGCCGCATTCATTAAAATACATGCATGGCGGGTCTCTGCGACCTCTGCCGGGCTCGATGATTTCGACAATGTTGCATCTTGAGAATGTCTTCCTGTCCTGCTTTACCTCAACGCGAAGCCTGTCCCCGGGAACCGAAAACGGAACGAAACATACCTTTGAGTCATGGCGGCCCACGCCGTCGCCTGACAGGGCCAGCTCGTCAACCGTGATTTCGAAGGTCTTATTCTTCATTTCAACAGGGTTTTCATCAGCCGCTGAGCTGCTTCCTCATGACAAAGCGGAAAATCCACGGCAGCAGTATGGACGATACAATCGCCAGCAGCACGAGCGCACTCGCCATCTGCTCATCCAGTACCTTAACTTCCTCACCGATCCTGGCTATTACAACGAGAAGTGTCAGCGGGGTGCTGAAGAGGAGGGCTGAACCGAAAACTTCCGTCAGGTTGAAGCCCCGCGCCAGCAGGGGCAGCGAAGCAATAATCTTGGATATCAGCGTAATGCCCAGGAAAAGGCCCAGAAGCGGAAGAATGTCAACATTCATGACGGCTGCAAGGTTGAACTTTGCGCCCACCCATATGAAGAAAATGGGCACAAAGAATCCGAATCCGATGGAAGCCATCTTGCTTTCCAGAACGCCCTTTTCCCTGAACACGAATGAAAACAGCGCCCCGGCCACGAAAGAGCCCAGGATGGCCTCCACATTCATCATGGAAGCAATGGCGACGAATACGAGCATTGTGGCCATTCCCGCCCTTACCCCGATCTCGGACGGGTCCTTTGCAGCAACCACCCTCGAGAACGCATTCGGCCACCACCATATCAGTGTTCGAAGCACCACGAGCGCCGCATAGGCGATGATGAAGATCATGCCCAGCTTGCCCATTTCCTCGATCAGCCTGATATCGAAGCCGAAGCGGTAATAAAGCCCGAAAGCCGTAAGCACTATTATGGTTGCGAATTCGCCGATTGATCCCACATAGATCATGGCCTGCCCGGCCTTGCTGCGGGTCATTGTGCATTCGTTAAGGGTTACCATGAGTATGCCAAGGCTTACCGCGCTGAATGCAAGGAACATGAAAACGGGAAGCCCCACCGCCAGCGTCATTCCAAGGGGCACGATAAAAAACAGCGCCGCAACGCCGAGCGCCCCTGCGAGCCCGCGCATTCCCTCGCGCTCTATCCTGGTGAAATCGAGCTCGAGGCCAACCAGGAACATGAGGAACGCGAATCCGAATTCCGCCAGAAAGGACGTGAATTCCGTAAGCTCGATTAATCCGAGGGCATACGGACCTGCAGCAATCCCGAAGATAATCTCGCCCACAGCAGCGGGAATGCGAATCTTGCCGCACAGAGGCGGTATTGCAAAAGCTCCAAGAGCAAATACCAGCAGTGTAAGGGCTTCTGTTCCGTGCACAGGATTCCTCCTGTTCAGTAGGGCATTACGAGGACCGAACTCTCGCTGCGGTGAATAATATTCAGACCCACGTTGGGCCGCGTCAGAAACGAGGTCCTCCCGCGCCTGTAGGGCATTACGATTAAATCGAAATGCTCGCTCTGCTGAACGATCTGGTGTATCGGGTTTCCCTCAAGCGTCATCGTCTCTATTTTTGCATGGTACATGCCTGCAAGGTTTTCAATCTCGTTTTTGCACTGGTCTATTTCGCCCTGCATCTCGGTGCCGGCTACGATCTCGGGCTGATGTACCACTCCGAGATGCAGATCGGCGCTGACCATTCTTCCCAGGTCGATAGCGAGCTGAGCCGCTGTGGCATGAAACGGATATTCCGCCAGGGCTATGAGAATCCTTCTGTACGGATGCGTCCTTCTCGAGATCAGCACGGGCGAAGTCGCCTTATCAAGGATCCTGGATGTCTTCGTGGTTTTGAGCCCTATTTTGGCGGAAAAGGACATTGGTTCAGGCGGCAGCATGAGAACGCCGATGTCGCGCGTCTTCATGCTCGCAAGCAGGCTGTCCATGTCGTTGCCCGCGCTGCATGAGATCTCATTAGGTATGCCCTTGTTGCTGCATACTTCCACCAGTCTCATAAGCCTTCCCTCGTCGGCCTGGCAAGCGATCATCTCGAAAAGCTCGGCCCGCGTGTTTTCTATCAGGTAGGCCGCTTCATCCAGCACATCGTCGATGTCCTCGCTGTACATGCCAGCAATATGAACCCCGTACTGAAGCGGGAATTCCGATTCGCCGGTGCGGATCAGCGTCGCGATGGAAGGAAGTATTCTGGGGTCGCCTATGAGCAGAACCCTGTCGTCCGGCCGGAGAACGGTATCGCCGTGGGGGACTATGAGACTCTTGCCCCGGTAAACGGCCCCTATGAGCCATCTCCTCGGTCCAAGCTCGGCAAGAGTGCGCCCGATAACGGAAGAATTCGGAAGAACTTCGACCTCGATTATCTCTCCCTCGCCCAGGCCGACTCCCTGCGCAACCTTCTGCCCGCGCTGTACACGGGATTCGAGTATGGCCGCACATGCGTGATCCTGGCTGATCGTTTCTATCCCCTCTTTACTGTACTGCTCTTCCCATTCGAGAGAATACATAAGAGCGTAAAGATTGCGGACCTCGAACTCTGCTCGCAGAATGCGCAGAAACTCCAGATTCACCTCGTCCGAGCCGCAGCATGCCACGGCCGCGTGCACATCCTGTATTCCGCTTCTTCTGAGCACGAGGCCGGAGCTTGCATCACCCGCATAGGTAACGGTCCGGGCGCCTTCAACATCTCTGCAGGACACCCTTTCAACCGCTTCCGGGTCTGAATCAATGCCGATCACGTCCCAGTCCAGACACAGCCTCTGAACAAGCTCAGTGCCTGTCTCTCCGAGTCCTGCGATTACGACCTTCGGCTTCATCTGACGTCCTTTCCGCAACAAAAAATGAGTATTGAAAAATGATACTAATTTGAATTTCAGGCAACGACAAGGCGTATTACACCATTACATGACAGACTTTTCCCTCGTATGTGAGGTCCCGGAGCTTCAGGCCGTCCCGTTGGTACGCCTGTAGAGAATGGAGTTGCCATTTTTCCCTACCTTCTCGATGGCCTTCATCTTTCTCATGCAGTAGGCCATCTTACGCGTAAGCCACACCGGCCTGTCGGCGGCGCGCGCCCACTGCGACGTGGTAAAGGGCTCATCCATGCCGTCGGGTATGTATTCGGCGATGTCCGAGGGCGTCTCGAACAGCCTGTGCTCAACCACGCTTATCAACCTGCGTTCGTGTGTTGCCCAGCCTTTCCTGCGCCATTTCCTGCCCGGATCATGCCTGCGCACCTCGTCCTCGTGTATGAGGAGAACCTCAAGGGAGAAATTGGGATCCGCCATGAGCTGCGGGAAGCTGACGAGCTCTTCGAAGGCATTTTCGATCATGCCCCTTTTAGGGCTCTTCCTTCTTCCGGGTTTTGTTCTGCCGTTTTTCGACTGCTTGATGATCCATTTCTTCTGCGCAACCGGGTAGACGAGGCGCACGCGGTGATTCTGCGTCAGCATGCCCATCTTGCGCTTTATGGATGAGAAATTCCCCGTCTGTATCTCGATAAGCAGATCACCACGCACAATGTCTATGACAAACCTGTCCACGGGAACCTCAAACCTGTCGCCCGGCAGTGCGCAGTACTCCTTGAGCCCGGCATGCAGCGGTTTTTCGTTAAGGGAGCCGATCCCGTTTGATTCGGGTTTCACAGGTTACATTGTGGATAATATGGATAGTCTTGTCCAAAAAAGTGCCGGAGCGCAGAAAATTTCCATCAAGTGGTAAGCGTACAGGTAATACAGGAAAGTTCAGACATAAGTTTCCGCTCCTGTTGATGTTCTCTACTAATATATTATCGGTCTGAGCAGGAAAAAATTGCAGAAAAAATGACCGGAAACCAAAACGATGTCTGATATCGGATCCTCACATGAACACGGGCCCCTTGACCGGATTGTCGCGGATTTCTTCGCGGTAGTGCCTTTCGGTCTCACCAAGCTTTTTAATCTCTTCGAGGATGTAATCTGAGACTTCCTTGTAGGTGCGAAGCTTTGCCGGCTTTTCGTACAGGGTGCCCAGGTCCAGCGGTTTGCCGAAAATTACCACGATGGGCTCGGAGTCCTTCACGAAATTGCGCATTATCTGGCTCAGAAACTCGTTTCTCAGGCCGTTTATGAAAATGGGTATGACAGTGGGCCTTGCGCTGTACACGAGCTTGCCTATTCCGGGCTGAGCCTTAAGCAGCTTGTAGGGGTCGGGCCCCTTGTTGCGCGTTCCCTCCGGATGCATGCCGACGACGGAACCCTGCTGTCTGAGAATACGCTCAAGGCAGTCGATGCTGTAATCGTTGAATGCCCTCTTTTTCGGTTCTCTGAATATGGGCGGATACATGGCCATTGCCGATGCAGCCATGTTCAGCATCACGCCGAAAAAATTCTGGTAAAAGTATTCCGCCTTAACCGGAAAGTAGATTCTCTTCTGGATACTGGAGATCCTGTAAAGAATCATGGAAAGCACGTACTGGTCATAAAAGCTTCTGTGATTCGACGCTATCACGACCCCCCCTGGAGGTTTGAGACTTGAAACATTATCCACGCCGAGTACGTGTATGATTTTCCTGCTCAAAAACCATACATACCCGGCACCCAGCGTGCTCAGGTAAAACTGTGCGGCGCTCTTCATCCACCTTCGTGAATTGAAATAGTGAGCTATATTGAAGGCAAAGCGCTCTATGCGATTAAGAGTGGCCATCTGCTCAGGTTCTGGTCTTTGTATTTGAGTCTCCGGGATCATTTAAACACCGCCAGCCAGAGTGATTCTATTATCATTTTCCCGGCGTATAGACAATTTTAAGCATCGATCCCCCGAGTGCTATCGTAAAAGGCTGCAGAATTATCAGGATCGGATCCGACTCAGGAACAGGCCCTGGAATCCAGGACATATCTCACTTTCCTGATCAGATCTTTCACGCTGAAGGGCTTCTGAAGGAAATTTATGCCCTCTTCCAGGATCCCCTGCTGTGCAACGACGTCATCAGAATAGCCTGATATGTATATGACTTCCAGGTCCCTGTTCTTTGAAAAAAGCTTCATGAACAGCTCCCTGCCGTTCATTCCCGGCATAATCACGTCAGTCACAAGCAGATCGATTCCGCCCTCATACTTCCCGGCCGTGTAAATGGCCTCGTCACCGTCCCTGGCACTTATTACCTTAAACCCGTGTCCTTCGAGAATCCTTACGGCAAGATTCCTGACCGGCTCGTCATCCTCCACTATGAGTATGGTCTCACCCGTTTTTGCAGCCCCGGGCTCCTCGGATGGTTTTGCCTCGACTTCGACTTCTTCCTGAACACTGGGAAGATAAACCCTGAAGGTACTGCCGATGCCCACCTGGCTCTCAACTGCTATGTGACCTCCGTGCTGCTTTACTATGCCGTGAACGGTCGCAAGCCCGAGACCGGTCCCGTGCCCCTTGGCCTTGGTAGTAAAGAAGGGATCGTAGATTCTTGCGATGGTTTCTGAATCCATGCCCCTGCCCGTATCGCTGAACGTCATCATGGCATATTTTCCGGGATTTAGATCAGGCTGCAGGTCTGCGTATTCACTCTCGATGACAACATTCTCAGTCTCAATCGAAATGCTGCCGCCCTGACCCATTGCATCGCTGGCGTTCAGCACCAGGTTCATAATGAGCTGCTGAATCTGGGCAACATCCGCCCTTACGCTGCCGGGATCTTTCGACAGCATCATCTCTATATGCACGTCCTCCCTGATAAGGCGTCTCAGCATGCCCTTTGACTCGCTTATTATCTGATTCAGATCAGCCACCTTGAGATTCAGAACCTGCTTTCTTCCGAATGCCAGAAGCTGCTGTGTCAGGGACTTCGCCCTGTCCGCTGCCGTGTGGATCTGCCTGAGATCCTGGCACAGAGGATCCTTTTCCTGCAGGTTCATCAGAGCCACTTCAGAATACCCGATAATGGGCGACAGCAGGTTGTTGAAGTCATGCGCAATGCCGGCGGCAAGGCTGCCTATGGATTCCATCTTCTGCGCCTGCCTGAGCTCCTCTTCAAGAGCCTTTCTTTCCTTTTCCGCCTGTTCCCTCTCGGTTATGTCCATCATGAAAAGCTGCAAAGCGATTTCTCCCTCGTGCTGGATGGCAGTTACGAAAGCTTCCACCGGAAATTCCTTTCCGTTTTTCTTTTTTGCCCTTGTGACGTAGTGCACGGTTTCTGCGGATTTGCCTGATCGAATATCCTTGAGCATATCGAAAACACGCTCTTTTTCTCTGTCCGAAAGAGGAACGAGTGCCTCAAGGCGAATGAGTTCTTCAGCACTTTCGTAGCCCAGCATTCTTACTGCAGCAGTGTTGGCAAACACTATCCTGTTGTTCTGCAGCACGCCCACTCCGTGGGGCAGAAGCTCAATAAGGCTGCGATATCTTTCTTCGCTCTCCCTGACGGCCTGTGTTGCCTGCCTGCGTTCTGTTATGTCGCGGAATATCCCAAAAGCACCCAGAAATTCACCTTTCCCGCCGGACCTTGGAGTAGCCGTCACCAGAAGTATGCGCCTTTGTCCGTCCGGCCTTGTAATTTCCATGTCATAAGAATTGCTCGACCCACCCTTTCTGCTCTCGGTCTGTTCGCGAATCTTGGAGAACTCCTCGTTTGTCATGAAATCGCGGATATTTGTGCCGACAAGTTCTCCTTCACCGACACCGAATATTTTTTCCGCCGCCGGATTGACGAACGTGAAGTTCTCATTGATGTCCACTATTCCAAGCCCCTCGCCCTGGCTTTCTATGAGTTCCTGATAAAGCCGCCTGCTTTTTTCAAGATCATCGAGCGCCTTCTTTTTCTCTGTAATATCCGTCATCGAGGCCGCGATGTAGGCGGGCTGTTTGTCGTCATCATATACAATAGAAGCCCTGGTGGACCCGCACAGGACTTTGCGGTCCCTGTCCATCAGCAGCACTTCAAAGTCATCAACCTGTCCGTCCTTCTTCAGAAGCAACAGAAACTCGGCCACCACCTCGGGGTGCACGGTAAACTCGATTATGTTCCTGCCCAGAAGGTCGTCCCTGCTGTATTTCGAAAGCCTCTGGATCGACGGGCTTACCTCGAGAACCTCACCGTCAAAGCCTATCTCGAGATACAGGTCCTGAATTGTCTCGAAAATTCTCCTGTACCTGTCTTCGCTTTCCTGCCGGGCTTCCCTAGCCTCTTCTCTTTCGAGCAGGACCTGCCATCCCCTCAGGGCCCTTTCCGCTATGTGCGGTAATTCCGTGGGCGTTATCCGGGACTTGTCGATGTAATCAAAGGCCCTGTTTCCAGAATCGTAATCTTCGGGTTTCGATTCGT
>Ga0272442_10006385_pt1 | contig 15504 bp, 19 predicted proteins | sample SSMForm2O_FD_200262 | JGI IMG/M metagenome (GOLD analysis project Ga0272442, IMG submission 200262) | Marine sediment archaeal communities from Little Sippewissett salt marsh, Falmouth, MA, United States - SSM-Form-2O | ecosystem: Environmental > Aquatic > Marine > Wetlands > Sediment ...
AAGTGGTACGACGTGTCGAAGTGGCTTCTGGAACGGGTGGACAGCTTCCCCAAGAACCAGCGTTTCATCTTCGGCCAGCGAATAGCCGACCGGGCCCTGAACATCCTGGAGGCCCTCGTCGAGGCCGCCTACAGCCGGCGCAAGGCCGAGTTGCTGGCGGGCGTCAACCGCGACATCGAGCTGATGCGCTGGCTGGTCCGCATGGCGACCGACCGCAAGGTGCTCACGCCCCGCCAGTACGAGCACTGCTGCATGAGCCTCAACGAGTGCGGCCGCATGGTGGGCGGGTGGTGGAAGCAGGCGGCGGCGAAGGAGCGCAGCGCCCATGCACCGCGTGAAGAACCTGTTTGAGCGGGTCTGCTCGATGCGGAACCTGCGACTGGCGGCCAAGGAGGCCCTGCGGGGCAAGCGAGGGCAGCCGGCCCACTCCGGCAAGGAAAGGGATTCAACTCATGAGGAACATATCATTGCTACTCTGTGGCATCACTCTAATGGGTTTCGCCAGTGTGGTCCAGGCCGATTACATGATTCCACCGATGGGCCCCTCATGGTGGACATTGCCTTGCGACGAGTTCACACGCCTTCAGTATCACTCTTTCATCACAGATCCTGACTTGAATCTGGACCCGGACTACACCTGCGACGGCTACACCCCGAGCGTACCTGACCAGTGGACATGCCCGGATGCATACAACAACGTCCTCGTACCGCCTCAGCTTTCCGACTGGGGTGACGGGATCGCTATTCTCGTTGGAGATGGCGAGGAATTCAGTAAGCCAATGGGCAACCTCGCCAACCCTTCGGTTGACAAGGAATACTGGGTCCAGATCGTCTTCAAAGCCGTGGACGGTACGTACGGAACCTACCCGGAGTTACCCGAGCTTGACATCACTGCTCCTGGCTCGATCTACGAGCACAAGGGCGCGGTGGCGGCGGCGACGGGAAGAACGGCTCGTATCGCTTGAGTTGGTGGGGCTCGATCATGCCGCAACCGGACGAAGAGACGTTCACGTTCTCTTTCGTTGAACCCGCCTACGTAGACTCTGTTTGGGTCGGAACGCGTTGCATCCCCGAACCGGCCACGATGAGCGTGCTGGCCTTGGGCGGCTTGGCGCTGATTCGACGGCGGAAGGCCTGACGCACCGAAGTCCCGAATCCAGAAGCGGACCAAACGCCCCGCGGGCAGTTGCGGGGCGTTGGCATGCACCTACGCCACGGCTGTGACCACACCCCGGTGCCAGGCGAAGGGAATCTCCAGTCGAATGTCGCTCGGGTCACCGTAATGCACCCCTCTGGAGGCCGACACGGCTTGAGGCCTATCTATCTACAATACCCACCGGCCCCCACGCGAACCCCAGCACCAGGCCGTCCCCGGGTCGTGGTTTACTGTCAACGCCTCTCGCCCCGACATGAGAGAAGCCAGTCCGTCAGGGCTGGCTTCTCTCATGTCGGACGGCTGAGCGATAGCTCAGTCGATGGTAGAGCCGGCGGGATTCGAACCTGCGACCCCCGGGCTATCGCTGCACTTCGCGTTGTTCCGCCGATCCGGGCAGGTCGGTTCTCCGGCCCGTGCCTTGCGATACTGTGGGATCAGGCAGGGCTGGTCGCCACCATCAGCGACAACCTGACATTCCCGTAGGCAGCCTCGGGAAGACGCCGAAGCAGATCAGGGCTTGGCCTTCTTGAACTTCAGTTCGAGGATCCCGTTGTTGTAGGACGACTCGATGCTGCCCGGATCGGCCGGGGCGGGCAGGAGTACTTCCGCGTGGTAGCGGCGATCCGAGTCTGTCGAGATCGTGAGGATGTCGCCCTCCACATCGCACTTGATGTCGCCTTCGTGAACGCCGGGAAGCTCGGCGATCACGCGGATCTCGTTTCCCTCCTCAAAGACGTCGACAACGGGTTCCCGGGCCTCCTCAACGGTCACCCCTTCGGAGGTCTTGTGGATGTTCCCGAACGGCTGGACCTTCACGGTCTGCTGGCCTTCGCCGCCCGCCATCGTCCTGACCGAAAACCCGAAGATGCCCTTGCCCTTTTCTCCGAGCCCCGGTATCTGGAACTCGCCCGTCCGGTTGACCTGCCCGGCGGCGCCCTCGAGTCCGGAGGCGGCTTCGACGAGCTTCTGGATCCCCTCGAGAAGCCCACCCAGTCCGAAACCCACAGAGGACTGGGCCTTCGGGGCTTCGCTGTCATTCTTCTTCTTTGCCATTTCCTTCTCCTTGCCGTGGCTCCCGTGAGGTCCGCCGTGACGGGGTCAGGCTGCATGGTTGGCGGGGCCGGAGGCCGGGGCGGCCGTCCTGATCCGCAGACTCAGTCTCTTCAGACGAGCTTCCAGCGTTGAGTTGGCTTCCTTGATCCGTTTGAGCTCCCCGTCGGCCAGGGCTGCCTGGACGGCGGAGGCGCCTTGTTCGACCCGCTCGGCCGCGGCGCAGGTGTCCCCGTCAGCCAGGCCGTCTTGCACTTCCGCGAGGAGTTCCCTGGCGGCGCGCAGCAGGTTTTCGGCGAGGATCCCGGCCTCGATGGCGTTTCGCTGCCGGCGGTCGGAGGCGATGCGTTGGCGGCTCTCGGCGAGCATGCGGTCGGCCACGTCTTTCCCAGGCCGATCTGCGGCCTCGATGCGAACACGGCTGGACGAGTCGGTGTGGAGGTCCGTGGCGGAGACCTGGACCATGCCGTTGGCGTCGATATCGAAGACGACCTCCACTTTGGCCTGGCCGCGCTGCTGGGGGGTGATTCCGCTCAGCTCGAATTGCCCGAGCGTGATGTTGTCGGCGGCCAGTTCGCGTTCGCCCTGGAGGACGTGGATGTCCATTTGCGTCTGGCCGTCGCGGGCGTTGGTAAACAGCCGGTTCTTGGTGGCGGGGATGGACGTGTTGCGTTCGATGATCCTGGCGAACAGCCCGCCCTGGGTCTCGATGCCCAGGGAAAGCGGCGTGACGTCTACGAGGGTGACGCGGTGGACGTCGCCGGCGAGCACACCGGCCTGGACTGCGGCCCCGAGGCCGACGACCTTATCGGGGTCGATGTGGGCGTAGGGCTCCAGACCGGTGATCTCCTTGACGAGTCGGCGGACGGCGGGCATGCGCGTCATGCCGCCGACGAGCACGACGCGATCCAGGTCGATCGGGTCGAGCCCGGCGTCGGAGAGGACCCGCCGGGCGGGCCGGGCCATTCTCTCGGTGATGTCGGCGGTGGCGGCCTCGAACGCCTCGCGGGTGACGGTGACGGCGCAGTGGCCGTGGTGTGGCAGCCCCCGGGGCGAGCCCCCCCGGCCGAACGGCTCCGGCAGCGTCACACGGACTTCCGTCTCGGTGGACAGGCGCACCTTGGCCTCCTCGGCCAACTGGCGCAGCAGCCGCCCGGCCACAGGGCCCTCGCCCAGGTCCACCTGCCACTGCCGGCGGAACTGTTCGACGAGGATCTCGGCAAGGCGGGTGTCGTAATCGTCGCCGCCCAGTTGCGTGTCGCCGTTGACGGCCTTGACGTGGAAGAGCCCCTCGCCGAGCTCCAGCAGGGACACGTCGAAGGTCCCGCCGCCGAGGTCCCAGACCAGCACGGTGTGGGCGTCCTCGGCGTCGAGGCCGTACGCCAGAGCGGCCGCCGTCGGTTCGTTGACCAGGCGGACGACGTCCAGGCCGGCCATCGCCCCGGCCTGCTTCGTCGCTCGCCGCTGGCTGTCGTTGAAATATGCGGGAACGGTGATGACGGCACGCTCAACGGGCCGAGCCAGGTACTCTTCGGCGTCGGTCTTGAGCTTGTCGAGGATCATGGCCGAGATCTCGACGGGGCTGTAGAGGTGCCCGTTGACTTCCACGTCGTGGTCGTGGCCCATGTGCCGTTTGATGGACGAAACGATGGCGGGCGAGGGCGAGTCGTGCGCGGCCCGGCCGATTCTCCGCTTGACGGAGAAGACGGTCCGGAGCGGGTTTGCGGTGGCCTGTGCCCTGGCGAGGCGGCCGATCCACCTTCGGCCGTCGCCGGCGAAGGCCACCACCGATGGCGTGAGCACGTCGCCCTCGAGGTTCGGGACGATGACGGGCTGTCCGCCGGTCATGTACGCCACGACGGAATTCGTCGTGCCCAGATCGATGCCCACAATCAACGCCATTTGCCTTCGATCTCCCGCGGGCGGCCACGAAGACCGGCGTGCCGAGCGTTTGCCGGTCACGCGGCCGCTGCCTTTTCGGCGTTCTTTCTCGACAATGCGCGGATTTGCTCGTCCCAATCCGCCATGATGCCGTACTTGAGCATCGTCTCCGTGCCGGCCACGGCCACGCTCAGCGTCACGCCGATGAGCGGGATGCCCGCCAGGCAGACCACCAGGTCGGCCCGGAGGAACAGCCCCTTGTCGAGGACCCTGTCGAGCAGGTCGACGAGTGTTGCGCGGTTGTGCCATTCGGGAAGTTCCGGTTCCACCAATCGCTCCCGAGGAGACTGTTCTTCGAGTCATGCTGCGCGGACGAAGCTGTAGGGTGGCCAGGGGCCCGTGAAGCGCACCGAGATCCCCTCGACGCGTTCGATCTCCTCCAGCACGGGGCCGAGAGCACGACTGCCCGTTCCCGCGAGGCAGGAGAGGTTCAGCAGCATCTGCTGGCCCCTGTCGCATTTCTTCAGCCTGTCAACGTGGACCTGATCGACAGATTGCCTGATCCGTTCATAGAATCCCTGGACGTACTGTTTGGCCAGGTCCTCCAGGGCAGCACCCGTGGCCTTTGCGAGCTTCTGCTGAAGCATGTATGCCAGGCCCTTGGGCTTGGCGAGGGCGTTGTCTCTCATTCTGCGGAGCTCGGGTTGGTCCTCAACGAGGGCCCCGGCGATGCTCTGGCGGTCCCAGAAGACCTGCACGCCGTACTCCGCCTTGCCGACGAGATTGTCCAGCAGGGGGATGAAGCGGCCCCGCTTCTCGGCGAGCCAACCCTTGAGGTTGCGGGCTGCGTCGCCATTCGGCCCGCCGCGGACGATCATGTTGAAGGCCATCGGAAGGACCGCTCCGAAGGCATCCAGCGCCGTGTGGATCACGCGCTGGTGGGCCACGACCCAGCTCTCGACGACCTGGGGGTCGTCGGACTGGTACGGTTTGGCGGGGCAGGTATGGACCACGCAACAGAGGCCGTCGTGGGGAACGGTGTAGACCATGTGGCCGTCCAGCCCGATCGGGCCCAACAGCCAGTGCGTCCTGCCGCGAGCGACGCAATAGACGTATATTGCGTCTTCGCCGGTGCTGCAGGCGTTCTCCCGGCTGGTCGTGGTCATGATCTTGCTCCCGCTTCCTCTCGGTTCTCCAGGCCGACGGACTCGTCCGGCCAGGCGCCGGGATTGATGATGCGCTGGACTGCGTCGTCGACCAGGTCGTCCAATCCGTCGCGGACGGACTGGACGGCTTCCTGCAGCCCCTGCTCGCGCTTGATGTCCTCGATGGCGAGGTCGAGGTCGGCCAAAGCGCGCCCGAGGCGTTCGATTTCCTCGTCGGTGAGCGTGCCTGACTCCATTCGGCGGGCGGCCTGGTTCCGTAGGGCGTCGCGGACGATCTCCACCACGGCCATCACGAGGCCCAGAACGCCGCTCTTCAGATTGTCCTCGTCGATGTCGATCATGTCGTCTTGGCCTTCTTGAGGTGGACGTGGAGGATTCCCTTTGCGAGAGACGCCTTCGGCTTGCCGGTGACGGCGCAGGGCAGCTCGATGCGCTGGAGACCCTTGCGCTGCGGCGCGTCGATGGAGATGAGAAGCACCGTCTCTTCGAGGGACAAGGCGATGTGCTTCAATTGCAGCCCCGGCGCCTCGGCGAGGATGGCGAGATGACTGCCTTCGTCGAAGACGTCCACGGGCAATTGCGCGGGCGTTTCCGGACTGATGTGGATCCTCGGTGCGTCCGGCGAGCGGTACCTGCCGCGTGGCGTCTGCTTGCCGTGCGTGCGACCTGCACCCCCACCCGCCGCCGCGCCGCGCTGCGACCGCCCCTGCCGAATGCTCGGAGGGATCCCCATCTGCCGGCGGGGCAGCGCGCCGGCGATCCCCGCCGATGCCCGGCTGAGCGGCTGCTCCTTGAACCTCCGTTTGATCTCCTCGTCGATCGAGGTCAGCCGATCGTGGAACTCCGGCATCTGCCCGGCTGTGTCGATCAGCTTCTGCAAGCCCGGCACGAGCTTTCCCAGGGAGGCCAGGAGGCCCTCGGCTACGCCGCCCGCACCGGCAGCAGGCGGCCCGGCGGCCGAGTCGTGGAACTCGCGAAGCTCCTTCTCGAGCCGCCTGACCCTCTCGGCCAACTCCTCTCTGGTCGGTTCTTTCTCGGCCATCATCATCGCTCCGTTTGACGCCTCGGGCCGGACCCGTGTCTGCTTACGACGCCCGCGCCAGTTTCTTGAGTTTCGCCGGCACCCAGCCGCACCAGGGGCACCCTTCGGCCAGAAGCTCCCGCTGGGGGGATCGCTTGCCGCACTGGGGGCAGTCGTCCTTCTTGGCGAGGGCCTCGCGCCACGCGTCGGTCTCCGTGCTGGTCCCGGCCGGCAATTGCAGGCCGTACTTCGCCGCGGTCTCCAGCGAGGCCAGCACCGCCCGGATGCGGACGCCGAGCAACTCGACGCCGGCCAGGGAGACCGAGATGTCGGCGTTGATCACCAGGCCCTTGTCCAGGATGCGGTCGATGACGTCCGCGATCGTGCCGGACCCGACCGAATGCGCGATGGGCTTGCTGGATTTCGCCATGCTAGATCTCGAGCTCGGCGCCGGCGGGTATCGCGGTCTCGTTGCGCCTCCGCATACCCAGACGCGTGAGGTTCACAACGCGGGCTTCGTCGTCGACGACCACTTCGTAGGTAGCGAGGATGTCCTGGGAATCCGGTATGGACCTCTTCTCCACGACTTCGACCTGTATGTGCCAGCCGTCCTTGCTCCCATGAACCGACACGGTGCTGCTCAGGTCGAGGCCGGTCAGGGCGTGGAGCTGTGCTCGGGTCTTCTGGATCAGCCTGGGGATCGTCATCTTCATGGGATGGCTCCTGCTCGGGCGGACGAGGCCGCCTCTATTGCGTTGGTATCGATTCCTTGTACCGGCGGATCCTCTCGAGTTGCCTCATCAGGGCGTCCTCCCGCCGCAGGAACTCCTCCTCACCGATCTGCCCAAGCTCGAACTGCTCCTGGCAGTCGAGCAACTGCTGCCGGACGGCGGACTCGTCCGTCATCTCCGTCACGGCGTGCCGATGCAATGTCCTGCCGATGCCGGTCACAAGCTTGCACGGCGCCAACAGGATGCTGTCCAGGATGAATGCCATGGTTAGTCGTCCCACGTGATGACCAGCTCGACGAAGTTGGCCGGCGGAACCGGTCCGATGCTCCGCAACCTGACCCGCCCCGCCCACTCGGCCTCGAAGGCCGAAAGCGCGTCCGAGATGTCCGCCTGCCGTGAGCTGTCCGCGAGAATCGCCAGGTTGGCGAACATCGAGTCGCCGAACGTCTTGTTCTTCTTCAGTTCCACCGTCCACGGCGCCATCCTGCCCGCCAGTTCCGTCTCCGCGGCGAGCTTCGCCTCCTTTAAGGCGCCCTGGACGAGCCTTCCCAATTCCACCTGTCGGGCCATGACGTTCGCCGCCTTGACGCGAGAGGCACTCCGCGAGGCGGCCAGCAGCCTCTGCCGCAGGGCGGCGATCTCCTCGTTGGCGCCCGCGAGGTCGGAGAACACGGCGGCCATGTCGGTCCATATGCCCTTGACGCCCAGTTCGACGCGGGCGCTCATGGCGCCCAGCAGCGAGCGAAGCTCGCCCGCTCGCCGGACCAGGATGCGGTCGACGATGCGGCGTTCGGCCGAGCGGTCGCTCTCGGCCTCCGCGATCGTGCTGAACCGGACCGGCAGGACCGTATGCCCGCGCGCCATGGCGGCCTCCATGACGCGCTGGTGGCACAGGAGGTTCCCCCGCGAGAGCTGGACCTTGCCGCACGGGGCGGCACCGACGAGTGCGGCCACGCCTTCGTGCGCGACCGCAAAGACGTGCGGGTGATCGTCCCCCATGCCGATGGGGCCGAAGTCTGCCCGCTCGTCGCAGTCGATGACGCAGTAGACATAAAGGCGCCGCGGCGGGTCCGCTTGCGAGGCGCGCGGCTGGGCAGCTTCGTCAGGTGTGGATATCGCGCTGGCCGTGGACACGTGTGCTCTCTCCTACGCCGCGTTGGCGGCCGTTTCTGCCTGGAGGTCGGCAAGCGACCTGATCCGCACGACGGCCACGCCGTCCGCGCCGGCGGTCAGCGCGTGGCGGAAGTTGAGGACATACTGCTCGAGTCGCCCATAGGCCGCGGTGATCTCCTTGATCCTCTCCGGCGCCTCGGGGTCGGGGTTGCCGTCGGGGTGGTAGGCACGCAGGAGCCGTCGATAGGCCGCCTTGATCTCGACCAGGCTGGCCGAATCGCCCAACTCCAGGGCGCGCCGGGCGGCGCCCAACGCGTCGGCGCCGACCGTTTCCGTCTCGGCCGTGGCGAAGCTGTACGGAGGCAGCGGCCCCACGCGGCGGAGCCGCAGGCGGCCCTCGTAACGCCTGCTGATCTGCTCGGCGGCCTCATCGAAGCGTTGCTCGTCGGACCGGTCGATGAGCACGGCCGTGGGCCGCATTGACGGCCACGCCGCGCCATTGCGAACGCAGCGACACCACCAGGTCCGACGCAATCTCGCCACGGCGCCGGTCCAACAACTGCTTGACCAGTTGGCCGAGGCGGAGGCGCTGGTCCATCGAGGCATCGCCCCGGGCGGCGATATCGTTTTTCATCGAGACGACGGCCTGGTCGTTGGCGATCTCGGCCAGCGTGGCGTCGAGGTCGGCCCAGAACGCCGACAGGTCCATCTCGATCTTCCCGGCGTACTGCTCCAGTGCCCGGGCGAGGCCTGCCCGGCCGGCTCGGAGAATGTCGGCGATCTGGCGATCGTCCCTGGCGACGGAGCCGAACTTGAGCGGGATCACGGGCGAGTCCGTCATCACGCGTTCGAGGACGCGCTGGTGTTCGGCGAGGCATTGAAGTGCCCTTTCCGGCGGCAACTGGGAGAAGTCGGGCTTCTCCACGGCCCCGGCCACCATGGCGATGGGCCCCTCCTGCACTATGCGGACGTGCGCGCCGCCGATGCCGATGGGGCCGTAGTCGTCCCGCGAACCGGACGGAACCACGCCGTATAGGTAGCTGCAATCTGTCGGCATGAGGAACTCCTTCGATGCTGTCCGGCGTATCCCGTCGAGGGCTACGCAGCGTGTTTCCTGATCAGGGCATTCATCTTGGCCCTCACCTCGCCGCTGGCACTGCTGCCCCAGCGGGAGGAGTCCAGCACGTCCAGGCAGAGGTCGACGAACTCGCCGTCGTTGGGCCGAGGCTTGGCGCGGTAGGTCTTCAGGACCGTTGCGATCATGATCGAAGCGCGGATCGTGGGGGCGACCATATCGCCGCTCTGCCCGCCGTGGCACAACTCGCGCACGCCGCGAACGATGTTCACCACCCGCGAGGCCGACCGCTTGTCGATGCCGCTCTTGGCCATCGTGATGGCGATCTCCGCGTCGCGGTCGAACGTGCCGAGCTTGATCGTGATCATGCGATCCTGGAGGGCGTCGGCGGCCTGATGGACGCCGGCGTACTCCGTCGGATTGCTCGTGAAGATCGCGCGGAAGTCCGGATGCACGCGGAGGAAGGACTCCTCGCTCCGCCCGGCGGGCATGTCCAGGATGCCCTCTTCCAGCACGGACAGAAGGGCGTTGTTGGCCTCGGCGCGGCTTCGGGTGAACTCGTCGTACACCAGGGTGAAACCGTACTTGCAGGCCACCGTCAGGCGGTTGTCCACCCAGATCGGCTCGACCTTGTGGTCCAGCTTCCTGACCGAATGGACGAAGTTGTCCACGGTCTTGCGGTGACGCGTCCCGTAGCGCCCGCCGACCAGGTCGCTGGTGCCCAGTTCCTCGTCGCCGTGCATGATCACGACCGGCCTGCCGATCTGCGCGGCCGCAAACAGCGCCAGGGACGTCTTGCCCGTCCCGGCCGGGCCGGTCAGGTGAACGGGAAAGCCCGCACCCAGGTAGGCCAGCGTGCGGTGCACCGCGGCCTCCACGAGCTTGGTTTTCACGAAGGAAGGCTGCTCCTTGGCGATCTCAACCGGAACGATCCCATCAGCCATTGTCACGTCCTTTTCACTGCGAGTGCATCGTCGACTCTGGTGATCTCATCCGTCTACACACCGGCGCCGGAACTCCCGGGCCGGTACGCTCACGTTCGTCCTGTGGCCGGGTCGGCGGAGGCACTGAGAACCCCGACCCCGCCACATCGCGCGCAGGGCAGCGATTCGCAGGGCCTGCGCCCCCGTCCCCGGCAGTCGCCGCAGGTCACGATCGGGAGAACTACCGACACGACCCCCTTGCCCTTGCAGACCCAACAGGTGAGATGGCTGTTGGGGGGCATCTTGCCGCGTCCCCGGCAGAACGCGCAAGTCGCCGCCGGCGCCGCGACGTGCACGCTGCCCCTGCCGTTGCAGACGGGGCAGAGCCCCCGGCCGGGCAGTGCGCCCCGCCCACCGCAGAACACGCAGGGGCGGACGTCCGCGTACAACGGGTCGTGGGCGGGTTGCGGCGCCAGGGCCCCGCCGCCCCCGTCGCCCGGTCGCCAGACCATGCCCGCAAGGCGCCGGCCGCCGCGAGGGCTTTCGTCGCCCCCCTCGCCTCGCTGCGGCGGAACCTTGCGCGTGGCGCCCTCGCCCGCGGGGTCTGCGCCGCAGTCCTCTCCGACCCGCAGAGCTGTCTTCCAGTTCCAGGCCATCAGGCTTGCCCTCTCATGCGGAGTTCTTCTTCGGGCGGCTTCGCAGATCGATCGTCTTGGCCGCCCCCGAGCGTTTGGCCCCCTTGGCGTCTTCGGCCTCGGGCGAGAAGCCAAGCTTGGCCAGCGCCACGTCAATAGCCTGGATCATCTGCTCGGCCTTGTACTTCGTACGGCCCCAGCGCAGACGGTCCCGCTGGAGCACGTACAGGTCGAGGAATCGCTGCGATTCCCCACAGGGCTTCGAACGAATGTGCGCGACGGCGGCCGTCTTCAGGTTCCTCAGAGATCGGCGTTGATTCGTGACTGGCTGTCCCATGTCTGTGGACTCCTATCGTTGCCTGGTTCCGTAGTCTGGGGTGGAAGCACTCTTCGGCGCGGGCAGGAAAGGCGGGGGCCTCGTCTCTCGCAGGGAGGCTAAGAAGAGGCCCCCGCCCGGTCCGGGCTGCCGATTGCTGGGCTCAGACCCTCTATCTGCCGCGCTGCCAGGAGACGGGCAGAGGCCGCGGGAAGATCCGCGCGCTTCGAGGTTGCGGCTGGTGTTTCCGCTTCCCCCGTCAATGGCAGCGTTTGCCGTTGGCAGAAGGGACGCCGCGGGCCACACGGGGCTCGCGGCGATCCGAACCCGATGCGCTCGGAACGCCGTCGGGTCTGCCGGCTTGCCGGTTTGTGGGATCTGGTCTCCGGCGATCGTACAGCTTGCCCTGTGCAACGGACAGACGTGTGCGGACGCGATGCCGGACGTCTCTTTCCATGTCTTCAGGTCCCGCCCGGCCGTGACGGGGCCGGATCGTGCCCTGGTTCTTCCTTGGTTCACCGACACGTGCGATTCCTTCTCTTGACGCCCGCCGTCTGGAGGCGGGGGCCAGGCACGGGTCCGTATGGGGCCGCTCAGGCGGCGCCGGGCTCATCCGGGCCTCGCGGACACTCCCGCGGGCCCGTCTTGCATCTGGGGTGTTCTCTCTCTCGACTCCGTGACGAAGCCGGCGCGACGCGATGCCGCCGAGCTGCTCCCGTGGGCTGCGCCGAGACCAGCCCGGTTCCCCCGCAAAGGCTGCACGGCAGGTCGGACTCGGCCGTCCTGCCCCTGCCGCCGCACTGCCGGCACTCGGCGGTCGGACCGGACACGGTGACCAGTCCTGTGCCCTTGCACGCGGAACACGTCAGGCGCGTGTGCCGCTGCCTGCCGCTGCCGCCGCAAGACGCACAGGCGACCGTCGGCCCTGGAACCCGAACGGTCTTGAGGCCCTGACAGACAGGACACCGAGACAGGTTCGACAGGACCTCGAACGGGTCCCTGCCGGTGCCGCCACAGAACGCGCACCGGACGGCCTCGACCTGTTGGGCGCCCGTGCTGTCGGCCTGTAGCTCCGTTCCTGCTGCCATCGCTCTCACTCCCTTCCGGCCGCAACGGCTTCCGTGGGGCCGCCGCCTCGGCGGGCCCCCGGGCCCGTCGCGACGACCGGCCCGTTCGTTTCCGCCGGACCGATTGCCAATCCCTAGCGCTTCTTCGTGGCGGTGCCGCGGGCCTTGGCCCGGCTTTTCGCCCGGGGCTTGCGGGCCTTCGCGGTGGCGCGGGGGCGTCTCGGCGATGCCGCCGGCTCCGGCCGCGACGGCTCAGCCCGACCGTTGCCCCGCAGACTGACGACGATGTCGCGCCACTCGCCCGCCCGCTGTCGCGAGGCGTTGGAGAAGCTGGCCACCATCGCTGCCGCCTCGGCCACGATCCGGCCCGTCTCGGCCCTCAGCGCGGCAACGTCCTTGCGGATGCCCGTGGCCATCTGACGAGACTGGGCCTTCAGGTCCGCCTGCGCCTGCGACAGCGCCCGGCGCGTCTGGCCCTTCAGCCGGGCATTGGCCGTGTTCGTGTCCACCATGAACCGGTCGGCGTCGGCCAGGACCTGGCGAGCCTCCGCCTTCAGGGCCGAGACGCTCTTGCCAATGGCTGCGGCCAGCTTGTCGGCCTCCCTGGCCATCTGGCGCGACTGTGCCTTCAGGTCGGCCTGGGCGTCGGACAGTGCCCGACGCGTCCGGGCCTTCAGGTCCACGTTGGACTTGCTCGTCTCGGCCATGAACTTCTCGGCGTCCGAGAGGAGCCTTGCCGTCTCGGTGCGAATCCGGCTGCGGTCGCGCTTGGTCGCTGCCGCCACCGTCTCTCGTTGCCTCTTCATCGTCCTCATCTCGTTGCCCAGGTTCCCATAAGCGTTGTTCGACATTGTCGTTCTCCGTTTGGCTCTCCAGCGTTCCCGTCGTTGACGTTCTACCCGGCCAGCCGCTGCCACTTCAGCCTGGCATCCCGAGCGGCTGACTCGCACATCGCCAGCACGGCCCCCAACTCCACGGTGTCCCGGGAGGTCCCACCGGCGAGCTTATCTGCAATGGCCTTCAGGTCTTTGACCTTGAGTTTCTCTGCGCGTTTCAGCAGGGCCGACAGCGCGGCCGACAGCTCCTCCTGCTCCATGTGGACGCCTCGCAGGACGGCCACCACCTCGGCGGCACCGTCGCTGTCCTCGTCGAGCAGGCGCTGCTTCAGCGACGGCCAGGTTGCGGCGAGCGCGGCCGGGTCCGACTCGAACAGTTTGCGGGTCTCCTGGACAACGGCCTCCCGGCCGGCGCGATACTGCGCCACGACCAGGGGAAGCGACTGGCGGGTCCTGGCCCGGCGGGCGAGGACTTTCGAGAAGATCGCATCGAAGTCTCTGTGACGCAGGCAGTGGCGTCTGGCGAAGACTTCCCTCAGTCGCTCGATCATCTCGTCTTGTTCGGCACAGAGGTTTTCCAGGAGACTGACGGCAGAGGTCATGTGACCGACGAGCGCCTCGACCCACGTGCGGTACGTCTCGATGATGGTCTGTATGGATGATTGCTGCTGCACGGGTCGAATCTCCTCTGGCGTCCGTCTCGTCACATCGGCCTCGGCCGCACGGCCGTGTGGGAACACGAGATATGCCTGCGCGTTCGGCTTGGCGGCTTAGGACAGGGTCCGTGAAGGGCACAGCGGGAGTCCGCGTGCCTCGGAGCCTGTCCGCCGCAGGGATATCTCACGTCCCCATGGGCGCTCGAAGGGATCACGTCAAGGGACCCCGACGGCGCGCCCGGGGCGTTCCCTACGCAGCGGGCTGCGTCAGGCCGACCGCCTCGGCATACTTCAGGAACGTCTCGATGCCGGAGGCAACGACGCGGGCCTCGACCGCCAGAAGCTCGATCCCCACCAGGGAGACGCGGGCCCAAGCGTCGATCACGATGCCCTTGTCGAGGATGCGATCCACGACCTCGACCAGACTCGAACTGCCAATCGCTTTCTCCACGGCCATGATTCTCTCCTTCGTTCAAGAAAACTGGCCTTCCGTCAGAGGGGGGAACCTTACCCCCCTTCACACTCGTTTCGTGCGGCAGCGCAGCGGCGATCCTCACGCGCCGGTACTGGTAGCCCTTGAGGTCGGCTTTGGGCGAGGAGGGTGTGCGGCCTGCTCGGGCCGCCGTGCTTGAGGATCCGAATGACGTGCTGCCGTTGTTCACTTCCGGGTCCCGCCGCTCCGGAGGGCGCCAGACATGGTGGCTGACTCCCGGAGGGCATCAGGACCCGACCCCTGCTGCTAAGGGTGTGTATCGGGTGGCCCAACGGGGTACTTGACCAACCCGGCGGAATTTCGTGCTTTTTTCTCCCGCCTGCGGCTGGTGCCCCCCCGTGGCCCATCCGGCGAGGACTCGAGCAGCACCCCCCGAGTGCCGTGGGGCGCGGACGCTGCGCGCGGACAGGAGAGATGGCAGACGCGTCGTCGCGGCGGATCAACCTGCTCGGCGCGAGACCGCCTTGCGGGCCTGCTCCATGTGCTTGCGGGTGATGGTGAAGCCCTCGTAGCCTGAGGCGCTGCCGTCGCGGCCGGCCAGATAATCGCGGATGGCCAGCAGGGCCGCCTTGTCGCAGATGCCTGCCAGGTCGGCCCCCGTGCAGCCGTCGGTCTCGTCGGCGATCTTCTCCAGGAGCACGTTCTTCGCCAGAGGCTTGCCGCGGGTGTGGATCTTCAGGATGGCCAGGCGGGCCCGCCCGTCCGCCGGGGGCAGCTCCAGCACGAGGTCGAACCGCCCGGGGCGGAGGATCGCGGCGTCGACGATGTCCAGCCGGTTTGTGGCGGCCAGGACGAACACCCCCTTGAGCTCCTCGATGCCGTCCAGCTCGGTCAGGAACTGGCTGACCACCCGCTGCGTGACCCCGCTGTCGGCCGGCCCGCCTCGGGCTGGAACGAGGCTGTCGATCTCATCGAAGAAGAGGATGCAGGGCGAGGCCTGCCGGGCCTTGCGGAACACCTCGCGGATGCCCTTCTCCGACGCGCCGACCCACTGGCTCATCAACTCCGGGCCCTTCACGGAGATGAAGTTGATCTCGCTCTCGTGGGCGAGGGCCTTGGCCAGGAGCGTCTTGCCCGTGCCCGGCGTGCCGGACAGGAGGATGCCCTTGGCCGGTCGCGTCGCGGCGATCTCGAACAGCTCGGCGTGGCACAGCGGCCATTGGACCGTCTCGACCAGCTCCCGCTTGACCTCCTCCAGCCCGCCCACGTCGGCCCAGCCCACGTCGGGGACCTCGACGAACACCTCCCGGATCGCCGACGGGTCGATCTCCTTCAGCGCTTCGAGGAAGTGATCCATGTGGATCTCGAGGCTCAGCAACTGCTCGTAGGGCACCTCCTCCATCGCGAAGTCGATGTCCGGGAAGATGGTCCGCACGCAGGCCATG
>Ga0272442_10006386_pt1 | contig 15503 bp, 17 predicted proteins | sample SSMForm2O_FD_200262 | JGI IMG/M metagenome (GOLD analysis project Ga0272442, IMG submission 200262) | Marine sediment archaeal communities from Little Sippewissett salt marsh, Falmouth, MA, United States - SSM-Form-2O | ecosystem: Environmental > Aquatic > Marine > Wetlands > Sediment ...
GTGGTACCATCAGCGGCTTTCGGACGACCTTCAGGAGCGATCGATCGCCGATCTCCTCGATGACGTCAAGGCGTGGGCGGGAGGCGACCTGACGGTCGCGCTGGCCAAGGGCGACGCGCTCGATCCGTCCGAGCGTCAAGCGCTTGGCGAACGATTGGCCGCGTACACGGGCCTGCCGATCGAGTACGTGCTCGGCACCGATCTACGCATCAACATCTTCCGCTTCTGCAAGGAACTGCTTCGCGACGAGCGGCGCAGCGTCGGACGGCTCGACTCGCGGTTCAAGGGAATGGAAGCGCTCTCCGTGACCGAGCGTCCGGAGTTCGATCCTTCGATGATCGCGATCACGCCGCCGTATTCGGCCGCGCTCAATCACTACGTTCGAACCGAGCTGGGCATCGAGACGGACCTCTTCTACGAAACGCTCAGTTTCAAAGTGAACGAAGCGTGGGAGTGGGACAAGGGCGCCCTGCCCGCAACCGGGGAGGCACTGCGGAGCGCGATGGCGAAGAACCCGTTCATGAAGGTGTTCGTCGGCCAGGGCATCTACGATCTCGCCACCCCTCTGTTCGCGACCGAGTACATGATCCAGCACATGAACATCGACCCCGAGATTCGAGGGAACATCGAGACAGCCATCTACGAATCCGGGCACATGTTCTATCTGGACGCAAACTGTCTCGCGACATTCAAGGCGGACATCGACCGGTTCCTTCGCGCGGCCGCGTAGTCGTCCGAAGGGTCTTCCGCGCCTTCTCGGAGGGGGCATGATTTGACTGGGTCGGGACATCTCCCTACCTTGTGTTCAACATGACCCAAGATGTGCTTCATGCGGACAAGCTGGGATGGCGCGCGCGTCTCGAGGTCGGCCTCGGACGGTGTCCGACGTGTGGGGCGCGATTGACCTCGTCCGAGTTGCCCGAATTGGCCGAGAACTGGGCGTTCCAATACGACAAGTCGGTCGCTCGTACCCTCGGCAATCGCCCCGCTCCCAAGGGGCACAACACGACGTCGGCAGGATGTCGCTATTGCGCGCAATGCCAGCGCTGGTTCCAAGGCCGGTGGGCGTACTGGAAGACGCTGACGTAGCGGATACCCGGCAATCTCCCTGTCGGCGGATACGCCGGCTACTCGCCGGACGCTTCCTTGTCGTAGAGCCCGCGCGCCCGTTCCGCGGACAGGACGATGCCGCGGATGAGCGCCGATCCGAACCCTTGATGTTCCATCTCGTTCAGCCCGGCGATCGTCACGCCGAGCGGCGTCGTCACGGAATCGATCAGCGTCTCGGGATGTCGATCGGAGGCGAGAACCAGTTCGGCCGCGCCCTTGGCCGTCTGCGCGGCCAGACGAATCGCTTCGTCCGCATGGAAACCAACCTGTACGCCGCCTTGCGACGCAGCGCGGATCGCCCGAAGGAAGAACGCAACCCCGCACGCGCACAGCGCCGTCGCCGGCGTCATCTGTCCTTCCTCGATGAACTGGACGAGACCAAGAGGTTCGAACAGTTCTTCCACTCTTCGTTTCGCGTCCTGGGATGCCGTCGCCGTCGCGGCCAGACACGTCATCGACGCTCCGACGGCCACGCCGATGTTGGGCATCGCCCGGACGACGGGCACCGATCCGCCGATGTGCTGCTCGATGTGCTCGATCGATGCATCCGAAACCGTGGAGACCAGGACGTGACGATCGGGAATCAGCACGTTCTTCAATTCGTCCAAGACCCCGTTCAGCTGTTTGGGGCGCACCGCCACCACAATCAACGAGGCCTGTGAGGCGGCCGAGCCGTTGTCGTTCGTCGCCGTGAACCCTTCGTCGCGCAGTGCTTGCAGGCCGGCTTCGGATCTCCGCGTGATCACGATCGACCCTCGGTCGACGGCGCCCGATGCGCTCAGCCCTCGCGCCAGCGCGCGCCCCAGGTTGCCCCCACCGACAATGGCAATGGTCTCATTCATCGTTTGCGTTCCTCCCTATCCCTACGAACTCTCCCAACATGTCGGCTCTGCTCTCCATGGTTGATTCTACCCTCGAATGCGCGTTCGGGGGGCACGGCCTGTCGAACTGTCGTGCCGCATTCCCTGATGGCAACGATTGTGCTACTCTAAACGGTATTGTGAGGAGACCGCATGGTTGAACATCTTGCCACCATTCTGTGGTCCATTGTGCCGATCGTCGTTCTGTTCGTCTACGTCTACCGAATGGACCGCAATCGTGAGTCGAGAGTCACGCTGGCCTGGACGTTCGTCCTGGGGTTCCTCGGCATCATCCCGGTTTTCATCTTGACGCTTCTGTTCGCCCCGCTTGCATGGACGGTTCACTCCCCCGTCGCGATGACGTTGTTCTCCGCGTTCGCCTTGGCGGCGATTCCCGAGGAGACCGCGAAACTGCTGATCATTCGCTGGTTCTGTGCGACGCGACGCGCCTTCGACGAACCGATGGACGGTCTGGTCTACGGAGCTACCGCGGCGCTGGGTTTCGCCGTGCTGGAACACATCATGTTCGTCAGCGCGCAAGGATGGTCGGTCGGCCCGCTGCGCGCCTTCCTGTGCGTGCCGGGGCATGCGGCAATGGGAGCGATCATCGGCTACAGCATCGCACGCCGCATGTTCGTTCCGGGGAGCCGCGCCAGAACGTGGATGGGATGGGCCGTGGCCGTTCTCATCCACGGCATGTACGACGCATTCTGGATGTTCCCGGACTACGCCGCAGCCGCGGGGACTCCTTCACCGCTGTGGAACGAACTCGGTCCGATCCTGGCCGTCGTCGTCGACATCGGGCTGATCGTCTGGGCGATCCATGCCTTCCGCCGAGAACGGAGGGCGCAGGATCTGGCCGCGGATGGAGGTCGTGCGACCTCAACGAACCCTTTCCGCTCGCGCGTCGAGCGACTGCATGAGAGCGATCAAGAGACCGAGGTTGCACAACGCATTCGCCCCGAGGACGCACACGGAGGACCCGGCGTCCCCGACAAGCCTACGTCATCCGGTCCGCCAGCGCTTCTTTGACCGCATCGCTGGCGCGCAGGCTGCCATAGACGGAGAGGGACCGGATGGTACGGCGAGCCAGTTCGGCGCTGACATCGTCAGCAATCGTCAACGATCCCACAACGTAGATGTCCGCCGCCTTTCCTTCCGCAGCGATGTCCTCCAAGTCGCTGGCATGGATGACCTGCGCTCCCAGTGTGTACGCCTTGCGGAGACCCGCTCGCACGACGTCCTCCCGGTACTGGGCGAGATAGGTCCGGATGGCGGCGCGAATGAACTCGCTGCGCGTGGCAAACAATCCCTTGTCGACAAGCCGGTCGATCTGCCCGAGATCGACCACCCCCACGCCGATGGTGATGCGTTCCGCGTCGCTCACACGACCCTCCCGCCCTAGTCGTCGCCGATGGGTTCAAGCGAGATGCTGATGTCTCCCTCTTCCAGCCGCACGCTGATGCGACCGACGTCGGCCAGGCCGATGCTCAATTGAAACCGTCGTATCATGAGGACTCCCTTCGTACGTCCCGTTGACCGATAGGCCGCCCATATGACATCAAAACAATGCATTATTAGCATCATTCGGTCTGTATGTCAAGCATGGATCGGTCGCGCCGGCACCCTCGCGGCCTTTCAATCCGGGCAGTCACAGCGTACTCTTGGTCGATCAAAGGAGGTACCATGCGGCACCGCACGCTTTTCGCACTCCTTCTCATTCTGAGCGCACTTCTGTTCGCTTGTGCGCGCGAGCCGTCCACTTCAACAACGCCGACGGCCGACCTTCCCGAGTCCTCGGTCGAGGAAACCACGCCGGCAGTTGCCGAAGGCGAGACGCCGATCGCCTGGATCAACGGAACCCCTGTGGACGACGAAACCTTCGACGAGGCGCTGTCCGCTTTGATGAATCAGTATGGACAGACCTACGCACAGTTCGGCATCGACATTTCCGGACTTCGGGTCGGTGCGGACGGCCGCGTCTTCGAGCTTGCCATCGAGGCCGAGACGTTCCTTCAGATTGTCCAGCAGGTGCTGACCCAAGAAGAGGCCGACCGACGCGGGATCACCATCTCGGATGAGGAGATCGATGCGGAGATCGAGAGCCAGTACCAGGCCTATCTGGACGCGCAGGGCTGGACGGAGGCCGATCTCTCCGTCGTCTTGGCCGAACAGGGACGCACACTCGATGCGTTTAAGAAACAGGTCAGAACGTACATCGCCGATCAGTTCCTGGCGATGGCCGTTCAACGGGCCGTCGCCGGCCCGCTCGAAGTCACCGAGGAGCAGCTGACCGCGTACTTCGAGGCGAACCGCGCCACATATGGCGGCGCGGAGCTGGCTGATGTCATCGATGACGTGCGCACCGATCTGGAGACCGAGCTGTCCTACGATGCCGCGGTCGCGTGGTACGAGGGCGCGTTCCGGGCCGCAACGCTGGAGTTCTCCGATCCGCTGCTCGAGGCGGCGGTCTATCAAGCCGACGACTTGGACGCCGCCATTGACGTGCTGGTCGCGGCACGTGCCGACGGGTCGTCGGACGATCCCTATCTGTCCTACGTATTGGGCTCGCTCTACGAGAACAAGATCGATGCGATACGCGTCGAGCAGGCGTCGACCCCGGCGACGGAGGATGCCTCCGAATTCGATGCGCAGCTTGAGACGTATCGCGCACGCGCGCTGGAGTGCTACCAAGACGCCCAGACTGCGTTCCCGGACGATACCGCGATTCAGAGCAAGGTCGCCGAGTTCTCCGACGCTGTGGATACTGACGGCTTGTAGGCGCAACCGGGCAGGCCGGCAGAGCCAAACGGGTCTTCGAAGACAAAGACCCCGAGCCCTCCGGGTGGCCCTGGATCGCATTCGAGCGGTCGAAATCGCTCGCTCTGCCTAGTGAACGCACGTCCGTCCGGTTGGATCCGTTCTCAGTGTAGGAACCAATGATGAAGATTCGATGATCGGGATCCCGCGCATTCCGAGCCGCAACCGCGGTCCGAAGATGCTCGCGCCTTGGGTCTTCATCCCTCGATGCACGATCCGCGTCGACGGCTTCCGTTCGATGTCGTGCGATGGGTCTTCATCGGGGTCTCCGTGGGAGGGTGAATGAGGCGGGAACGACTCGCTTCACGTCCCGCACACGAGGATCTCACGGATTCCTGACAGGGCAGTTCGGGGAAGTGCCGTTGCAGCATGGATTGCGCCAAGTTACCGCGCAATCTACCTCACACGATGCCCACCAATCCACCACCGTCTCATCAACAACACTCCACAACTCCTTCAAACGGTGTTGCTAGCATTCAGATGTCCTGCACCAACCTCCGCAGGATTCGTCTGGAGGAACGCCAGGGGGCGCGCAAGCTTGGCGTTCCTCTCCCTTTTCCGACCAAGGGATGGCGCTTCGGACCGGTCCACGTTCCTGCCACATGTACGGCTTTCATTCTCCACAATCACAGCGTATGCTTGTGGACCAAGGAGGCTTCTATGCGTATTCGTCCGCTGTTTTGGTTCTTGATGGTCACCGTTTTGCTCGTCCTTGCTCTGGGCGGGTGCAGTCGTGATTCCGCTTCGGTGGCCGATGACGACGCGGATGTCTCGACCGACGTTCAAGCCACGACACCCGACGAATCCTCGGATGTGGCCTCCACAACAACGATCGAGACGCCCGCAGACGACGTGTCTGCGGCCCTCGTCGCGACGGTCAACTCCATCTCCATTACCGATGAGCAACTCGATCGTTCCAAGCGGCAGGTCCTGTCTCGGTATCAGCAGATCTACTCGCAGTTCGGGATGGACGTCTATTCGCTGTTGGATGGCGCGCAAGGCCGCGTCTTCGAGCTTCGCATCGAAGATGAGGCGCTCGAGCTGGCCACCACGCGGGCCCTGATCACCGAAGAGCTGGAGCTGCGGGACGTGTCGGTCACCGACGACGCCGTGGAAGAAGAGTTCCAGCGCCAATACGTAGAGTTTCTCGCCATCATGGGCATGACGGACGAGGAATTCCAGGAGGCGTTCGCCACCGGCGAGATGGAGAGCCTTCAGGTCGGCGATTATACCTACGACGAGTTCATCGACTACGCAAGGACGACGGTTCGAGAGGATTTGGAGATCGATGCCATCCAGACCGCGGTCACCGGCCCGATCGAGCTGACCGAGGATGAGCTGCGGGCGTACTTCGAGGAGAACCGGGCCAACTACGAAGTGGAAGAAAACGTCACCGCTTCGCACATTCTGGTCTCGACCGAAGAGGAAGCCCAGCAACTGCTCGATCAACTTGCGGACGGCGCGGACTTTGCAACCCTGGCACAGGAGTACTCCATCGACACCGCAAGCGGCATCTATGGCGGAGAGCTGGGTTCGTTCACCCGCGGGCAAATGGTCGAGGAGTTCGAGAACGCCGCGTTCTCGACGCCCGTCGGTGAAATCTCGGGGATTGTGGCGTCCGACTACGGATTCCACATCATTTGGGTCACTGACTATCAGGCCGCGGAGAGCCCCGAGTACGAGGACGTCGCGGATGACGTTCTCGCGGACTACGAAGCGGACATCCGATCGGAACGCTTCAGCCAGTGGTACAGCGCGGCACGTCCGGTCGCCGAGATCACGGTTCTCGAACCCATGCTGAACGCTTTCAGACTTCAAGACGAAAGCGTCGAAACGGGACTGAACGAGTTCATCCGCCTGCGAGACGAAGCGTTGGTCGATGAGCCGTACCTCGGGTACCTCATCGGAAGCCTCTACGAGACGCTGAAAGAGGAAGCGGAGGCACAGAAGCAGGAACTCGAAAGTGCGGAGACGATCACCGAAGACCAGCAGGCTCAGATCGAGGCGCTGGAAGCGGAGATCGAGACCCTCGGCCAGCAGGCGCTTGCGGAGTACCAGGCCGCACTGGAGACGCTGGGTGAGGACGCGCAGGTTCAGGCCCGCATCGATGCGCTCACGCCCGCCGAGACCGTCATTGACGATTCGGAAACGGAATCGCAAACCGAAGACACCGCAACGGAGGCTGTCGACGAATCCGAGTAACCCTCCTGGAGACACGTCGTGAGTGCGTTCACGGTGCGCGACATGCGCCTGCAGGATGAGGCGTTCGTCTCGACTTGCTCGCACGTCGGCGAATCCCAGGAGATCGATGACTGCGCCCGTGAGCGGCGGCACTTGTTCAACTCCTTGCGGGCGCAGGGTGCCTCCTTCAAGGTTGCCGCCGTCGGCCACGACCTTGCCGGGTTCGCGTATGGGATTCCCATCGAACGTTCACCGTGGGGTCCGATCGGCGAATCGTTGTCCGTCATTCCCTGTCTGTACGTGTTGCCGCCGTTCACGTCACGCGGCATCGGTCGAGCACTGATCGATGCCATCGAGACGGATGCGCGCGCCGCCGGTCGATCGGGCGTGACGGTCACGGCCTATCGTGGGCCGGCCGGCGCCGACTGGTTCATGCCCGCGACCTTCTTCGAGAGACTGGGGTATGCCTCCGTTGCCGTGCGAGCGGCGGAAGTCCTGCTTTGGAAGCCGTTCACGGACGATGCGACACCTCCGCGGCAGCTCGAGTCCCGCTACGTTTTCGAGCCGGTCCCGGACGCCGTTGCCGTCGATTTGTTCTGGAACGCGTTCTGCCCCACCAGCGCCATCGAGGCCCGCCGCGTTCGGGAGGTCTGTCAGGAATTCGGGGATCGGGTGCGGTTGCGCGAATTCCAGGCGGAACAGCGCGACATCCTGTTGCGTCATGGAATCCCCCGCGGTATCTACGTCAACGGCAAGCACATCGGCTGGGGATACGAAGCCCCCAAGGACGGAATCCGGGACGCCGTCCAGTCGGCGCTGTCGTCGAACGGCGGCTGACACCGCGGCGGACCCACGCGACGTTCAGCCGGATTTCCGGCACACGCAGACGAGCCGCTCGGAGAGCGAGGACACCGGGCGTCGCGCGAAGTCGGAATAGCAGGCGAGCAAGACGAGTCCTGCGCGGGACAGGTACGGTTCGATCTCGCTCAGGTCATAGGCCCGCTGGACGTGGGTCTCGACCTCCCCGTCGGGGAATCGAAAGACCGTCCGCGCAATGCGCCGGGACGGTGCGTAGTGCAACTCCTGGCGGAGGATGCCCCCGGAGACGGTTCGTTTCAGCGTCTCGCCGTTGTGCGCGGAGTAGATCAACGAACGATTGAAGTCGAACACGAACACCCCGTCCGCGCGCAGCGCCGCGCTCACGCCGTTCAAGGTCGCTGCGACATCGCCGGGCTCGGTCAGATAGTTGAGCGAATCGAACAGGCACAGCACCGCATCGTAGCACGCATCCAGGACCAGTCTCCGCATATCGCCGACACGGAAGGTCACCCCGTCGACGTAGGCGCCCCGTGCGTCTGCCTGTTCGATCATGCTCGGCGATCGATCGACCCCCTCGACGCGATACCCCGAGCGTGCGAGCGTGGTCGCCAGAATTCCCGTCCCGCACGCCAGTTCGAGGATGTCGCCCGAGGAAACGCCGCACGCCGCGAGCGTCTTCAGAATGAAGCCACAGCTCGATTCCGCGAAGTCGCCCCATCCCAGATCGTAGTACTCGGCAAGCTTGGAATAGGGTGTGCGATCCATGGTGATGCCCACTGTAGTCCATTGCGAACGGCTCGCCAATGGATCTACTCGAACAGCTTGAGACGCTCCGCACTTGGCGCCAGCAGCGGCTTGACCTCCATGTCCATCCCCAGGGACTCGCACAGCGCCCGTGTCCGCGCGTAGAGCAGGTCCGCGCGAGGAGAGGGACACGCGTAGTTCTCGCCGAACGCTCGCTCGTAGCGTCTCCGCAGCCCGGGAAACGAGACATCGAGACAGCGGTAGAAGTGCCCTCGTTGCCGGTCCCTCATCGTCAGTCCGAACCAGGGAACCACGATGCGCGCGCCGTGGCGGTGAGCCGCCGAGACGACCGCGGCCACGCTCTCCCAATCATCTTCAATGAACGGAAGAACCGGCATCAGCGCGACACGCGTCTCGATGCCGGACGCACTCAGTTGTCCCATCGCGTGCAAGCGCGCCGACGGCGGCGGCGCCCCCGGCTCGACAATGCACGCAAGCGCATCATCGACGGTCGTCAGGGTGAACGATACTGCGGCGGATACCCGGCTGATCCTGCGAAGCAGATCGAGATCGCGAACGACGAGATCCGACTTCGTAATCACGTGGACGCCGAAGCCGTAGTCGGCAATGCACGCCAGCGCGCGTCGCGTGAGCTCGATCCGGCGTTCCAGCGGCATGTACGGGTCATTCATCGACCCCGTCCCGATGATGCCTTTCTTCCGCTTCTTGCGCAGTTCTTGTTCCAGCACGTCGATTGCGTTCGCCTTGACGAGCACGTCCCGATCGAAGCCGTCGATTCCATAGCAGCGGCTCCGCGAGTCGCAGTAGATGCACCGGTGTTGGCATCCGCGGTACAGGTTCATCCCGTAGTCGAGTCCGAAGAAGGTGTCGATCCCCGAAACCCGGGACAGGAGCGTCTTGGCTTCGATGTTCACGATCATGTGTTCGCCATCGTACTGCCGGCGGACGTCGCAGGCGAACCGAATGAATCGGACTCCATGGTCCGCAATTTGGTGTACAATCCCCTCGCCGAGGAGGAAGACGCGCGGAACGCAGCGGAGGAGACACACGTGAAACGCACCAGCGGAATCGCACTCACCCTTCTGATCATCACCACGTTCATGGGGGCCGCGCAGGCCAATACGCCCCCGACGGCGACCTTCGAAGTCCGCGGGGCCGGTGACGGTCTCGCGACGTCTGTCGTTCTGGACGCCAGCGCATCCATCGACCCCGATGGCACGGTCGTCGCGTATCAGTGGTCGTACGGCGACGGATCGACAGGATCGGGCGTCACGACAACGCATGTGTTCCCGAGCGCTTCAACCTACACGGTGACGCTCCTCGTGCGAGACAACGCCGGAGCATCCCATCTCACATCCCAGACGATCGATCTGACGCAGCCGATACCGTCTGCGCCGTCGTCGACGACGACGGCCGCGGTGAACGTCGTCGTCCCGGTCGAGCTTCCGATCGGCTATCGCGTCGGCGAACGCGCACCCGCGTTCGAGCTGCCGAGCTTCGCGGGAGGGACCGTTCGATTGGTTGACTACCTCGGTACCGTCGTGCTCCTCGAATTCTGGTCGAGCGCGTGCTCGGCTTGCCAGGCCGCCCTGCCGCATCTGGAGGAGCTGCGCGCGGAATTCGCCGATCGCGGGCTGGTCGTGATCACGCTGACGGTCAATCGAGACACGTCCGATGAGTGGCAGTACTTGGTAGCTCGCGGCTTCACCGAGTTCATCGCGTTGCACGAGCAGTATCCCGGCAGTCGCCCGACGATGGAAGCGTACAACGTCTCACGCATTCCCCACGCTTTACTCATCGATCGCCAGGGTGTGATCCGCTACACCGGACACATGAACCTCATTCAGTCGGACATGATCGAGGATCTCCTCTAGCAGACACGCGCTGCGTGCCTTCGAGACGGCTTCTCCCGGTTCCGCCAAGGTACGCCACCGCCCCCTCCACCAGATCTTCATCCGGCGCTCACGGCCGGTTGACACGCACCGCCTACACTCCCCGTTGTCCGACACGGCCGAGGCAGGTTTCGGCACACCAACCAGAGTGAGGGGGAACGCGCGTGCTGTCACTGCCGCCGGGAGGAGTCCGCACACGTGCTTTGTGCCTTCTGCTCGCAGCGCTCCTCGTCGTCTCACTGCAGGCCCAGCCGCAGGCTCACGCGATGCATCGTACGTATGTCTGGGAGTACGCCGGCCGGACCTGGAGCCTGTCCTACGCATTCCCGTCGTCCGTCTACGACGCCCAGCGATCGTCGCCGCGCAATCTCGTCTACAGCGCCTATGGCAGCTATGTCAGCGACCCGCGCGATGACGAGATCCTGCGTGACTTCCTCGGACAGGTCGAACGATTAGCCGCCGGGCTGAACATCTGGGACCGCCTCAATCTCATCCTTGCGTTGGTTCAGTCGCTTCCCTATGCGGAGGAGTCCTGCGAGTACCCGCGCTATCCGCTGGAGACGCTCATCGATCAGAGAGGAGACTGTGAGGACGCCGCCATTCTTGCGGTCGCGCTGGTTCGGGAAATGGGGTTCTCGGCCGTGCTGCTGGCGTTCCTGGAGGAGCGGCACGTGGGCGTGGGAATCCGCGTCCTCCCTCCGTGCTATGCGGACCTTCAAGCCTATGAGTGGGGCGGCGACCTCTACTACTATCTGGAGGCGACCAGTCCGGGCTGGGAGATCGGGCAGCTGCCGTCCGCGTTTCAGTCTCAGCCGGTCGTCGTTGCGATCCCTTCGACGGTCGTCCGATCCGGAACGTAGTCCTTGCCGTGACATCCGCCGGTTTCTTACACTCGTTTCGGAGGTGCCCCTGATGATTCAACGACGAGGACTCATCGCTCTGATGGCGTCCGGCCTGATGCTCGCGGTTTGCGCGTGCTCGTTGTTCACAACGGTTCTTGACGATACGGACGACGGCACGCTTCGGCAACTGGATGTCGGCAACGTGGTCGCAATCCACCTACAGGGAACCCCGTCGACCGGATACGAATGGGCGCGCGTCGCCCCCGCATCGCTGGAGGGAGGACCGCTGGAAGCACTGTCCGAGGGAGAGATTCAGAATGCCGACAGCGATCTCGTCGGAGCTCCTTGCACGTTTGTGTTTCGATACCGTGCACTGCGTCCGGGGACGGTCGTTCTGACGTTTGCCTACCGAAGAGACTGGGAGCCGGATTCCCCTGCGGATACGTATTCCGTGACCCTCTGGGTCCGCTAGTTCACATCCGTTTCGGCACTCCCCGCCCAGACCAACGGGATCCGATCGTCGATCTCAGGCGAGCCGGAACGTACGGCCGAGACGCGCGCTCCTACGTCATGCGGCGTCGCTTCGGTGACAGCGCGGTGGACAGAAGGAAGATAGCGGCAGACGAAACGGCGATCGAAGATCCGATCGGCAGATCGGCGCCGAGCGAGAGAAGGAAACCGGACAGGGCCGACGCCACGCCCAACAACGGCGCGAAGAAGAAGATCTTCTTGATGTCGTAGATCCACTGAAACGCAGCGGACGCCGGCAGAATCATCAGCGCGTAGATGAGCAGCCCACCGGTGACGCGCATCGAAACGGCGACGACCACGGCAACCGAGAACAGAACCGCGTACGACACGGGCCGCGTGCGTACGCCCGACGCTTCGGCAAGCTTGCGATCGAGCAGCAGCGCGAGCAGTTCCTTGCCGAACGCAAGCAGAACGAGGACCACAACGCCCAACACGATCGCCAGCGTGACGACCTGATGCATGCTGACGCCGAGGACGCTTCCCCACAAAAGCGACAACGCGCCGCTTCCCACCCCTGCGCTCGGCGCCTTGTTGATGAAGATCAAGCCGAGCGCCATCGTCAGCGGGAACATCGCGCCGACCACGGTGTCGGCGTTCATTCTCGACAGGTCCGCCAGTGGACCGAGGACCGCCGCGGTCGCGATCGAGAAGACGATCGCGAGCCACAGCGGATCGGCGACCGACAGCATCAATCCCAGTGCAGCGCCCGCGAATGCGGCATGAGACATCGCGAACCCGAGACTCGATAGGTTCATCCGGACGACCAGGGTCCCCATGAGGCTGCAAAGGACCCCTACCAACAGACTGCCGAGAAGCGTGGGAAGAACGATGTGCCACGGAAGTCCGAACAAGACTCACACCTCCACAGTCAGCAGACGCCGGCGCAGTTCGCGCATCGGCCCGTCGTGCGTGATCCGCCCCGCTTCGAGGCGGACCAACCGGCCGGCGTCCTCGAGCAGCGGCCCGCCTTCATGGCTGACCACCAGGGCGGTCGCATCCAGTTCGCACTCCACGGTACGCACGATCCGAGCGACGTCGAGCTTCGCCTCCGGATCGAGATTGGCCGTCGGTTCATCGAGAAGAAGCAGGCGTGCATTCTGCGCCAGCGCGCGTGCCAACAGAACCTTGCGTTGCTGTCCGCCGGAAAGCCGCCCGACCGGGCGCCGCGCGAACTCCTGAATGCCGACCGTCGCTATCGCGTCGTGGGCGCGGGCATGGTCCGCACGCGACGGCCAGCGAAGCCACCCGATGCGTCCGTAGACGGCCGCGATCACCACATCCTTGACGAGGAACGGTGTCGCGGGGTCGAAGAACAACTCCTGCGCCATGTAAGCGATACGCGCTCGAGCCCAAGAACCCGCGTCGCGCACGCGCCGTCCGAACACCCGGACGTCTCCCGACGTTGCGGGGAGCATCCCATTCACAACCTCGAGCAGCGTCGTCTTTCCGGCGCCGTTCGGGCCGATGACGGCCACGCGCTCGCCGGAGCGGAGGCGGATCGTCACGTCGCGAAGCGTCGCGATCCGCTCTCCCTCGTAGGCCGCATGAACCGCCTCTAGCTGGACGACGGGGTCTTCCACGTGAACAGAACCTCCAATGGCTGCTTCTTCGTCCAATCGCTGGCGGCGTAGATCTCCATGCTCCGGAACGTCTCGACGGCCTCCTCGAGGACGCTGATCTCCACCGATTGTCCGTCGTCGGTTGTGAACCTCGCCCTCGGCACGCGGGCATCCGTCACCGTCAGGTTTCCCTTTCCCGCCGTACATCCGGATCCAATTTGGATCCCATCCGTCAGGCACGAGAGCGGCGTGATCGAGCCCGCGTCCGATTCGGCATGGATGCCGAAGTAGCCAGGGCTGTCGAGCAACTCGAGGGCCAGCAAGCCGAGCCGGATGCCGGCAACGAGAAACGGTCCGAGGTGCCCGTGGACGTGCGTTCCGCGGGCAATCAACTCATCCAGGTCAACCGTCTTCGGGTTGATGGTTAGACAATCCATGGTTCGTCCTTACTCCATCGGCTCAATCGCCGAGAACATGGCCTCCGCATTCCGGGCCAGCAGATCGAGCAGCGTCGCGGTATGGGGCATCGCGCCGGGGAAATTGGAGAGCACGACGTGGATTGCGTCAATCTCACGAGCGAGCTTCGCGCCGAACTCGATGCCGCTTTGCAGGTTGTCGATGACGACTTGGGCGTTCGCCTCGGTTCCCGCCGTCGTAAGCTCGACGAGGTCCTTCAGGCTCAGCCCCTCGGGCAGACCGTACGTCACCGGGATCTGAAACCCCAGCCACGAGACGAACCCACTCTGCCACTGCATGCAGACGACCGGAATCTCGGAGACGCCGAGCGATGTCGCCCGTGCCAGCAACTCCTCGCCCAACGCGTCCAACTCGGCAACGTACGCGTCGCGGTTGGCCGCAAACGTCGCGGCGCCCTCGGGAATGCGCTCCGTCAAGACGGCGGCGACCGCCGTCGCTTTCTCGGCGGCGGCCGGCGGCGTATTCCAGGCGCCGCCGAACTGGACGAGCGCACCTTCCTGGGTCGAGTCGGCGAGACTCTCCACCCAGGGCTCGATCCCCGAATACAGGACCACGTCCGCGTTGATCAGTGCCGCGTAGTCCGACGGCGACAGATCGTAGTGCGCCGGACAGAACCCGGACGGAATGATGGTGACGACCTCGACGAGATCCCCCCCGACGACCCCGGCCAATTCACCCAGAACCGCGTGGGTGGCGACGATCTGGACCGCGGCGGTTGCGCCGAACGACACGAAGGCAACGAGAGACAGGACAAGCAAACCATACCGCTTCATGGAAGTTCCTTTCTAGACGATGCGTCTTCCGGTGGATGTCCCGGTGAGTTCACCGTGCTTGACACCCTTGAGAGTGATCATGCGGTTGGCGAGACCCGCGATCGCGTGCGCCTCGCCCTTGACCGCAACGAATTCGAGGCAATTGTCGGCGTCGATGTGCACGTGCGTCGTCGAAATCACCTCACCGAGTGCGTGATGCTGAATCTCCGTCAACGCCTCGGACAGTCCCGAACGATGGTGGTCGTAGAGCAGCGTGATGACGCCGGCCACTTCGTCGCCGGATTCCCACTCGCGGCGCACCATGCGCTCCCGGATGGCATCACGAATCGCCTCGGACCGATTCGCGTATCCCATCTCATGGCTGAGGGAATCGAACGCACGGATCAGATCCTCGTCGATCGATACGCTGAAACGAACCAGTTTCCCCATCGTTGGTGTTACCTCCCTGTAATTCGTAACACCACGAGAGTATACCGGCGATCGTTCGCGCTTCAAGGGAGCTTGCAGCCCGTCCCCCGCCTCGGATAGTCTGTTCCGTATGAACGTCCTTCAAGTCGACAAACCACTCATCGGAATGCTGCACCTGCGACCGCTGGCCGGCAGCGTCGGGTATGCCCGCGCAGGGACCAAACCGATTCTTGACGCTGCCTTGCGAGATTTGTACGCACTCGAGAGCGGCGGCGTCGATGCCGTCATGATCGAGAACCTGGCCGACGCGCCGTACGCAAAGCGGGCGCCGGTCGAGACAGTGGCCATGATGGCGACGCTCGTGCACGCGCTGGCCGACCGCGCGCATCTTCCCATCGGCGTCAACGTCCTTCGCAACGACGGATTGGCCGCGCTCGCGATCGCGGCGGCCACGGGCGCCTCGTTC
>Ga0272442_10006387_pt1 | contig 15503 bp, 13 predicted proteins | sample SSMForm2O_FD_200262 | JGI IMG/M metagenome (GOLD analysis project Ga0272442, IMG submission 200262) | Marine sediment archaeal communities from Little Sippewissett salt marsh, Falmouth, MA, United States - SSM-Form-2O | ecosystem: Environmental > Aquatic > Marine > Wetlands > Sediment ...
CTTGCCCGTTTTGATGGCCCAGATAATGGTGTTGTTGACGAAATCGCGGAAATCGGAATCGTTCTCGCGCATGATATAGGCATACGGCTCGTAGGCGATCGCAAATGATGTGGTCATCCATTTGTCCGGATTCTTGTCCTTCATGCGAATGCCTTCGAGAAGACTCCGGTCCGTGGAGTATGCCTCAATCTTTCCGCTTTTGAGCGCCAGCATACCCTGTGGATGGGTCTCGGTTACAACGATGTCTTTGGGGGTGAATTTGCCTTCTTTTGCAAGGGCCTCCACGGCACGCAGGTTGGTCGTGCCCCTGGCCGCACCCACCCTTTTGCCGTTTAAATCTTCAAGCTTCTGTATGTTGTCGGCCTTGGCAACGAGGAAGGTGGTCTCTGAAAAGAAAAAGACTATGCTGAAATCGGCCTGTTCTTCTCTTTTCTGTGTGTAGGTGGTTGAACCGGTTTCAACGTCGATGGTTCCGTTTACGACCATGGGGATGCGTGTTTTGGGGGTTACGGTGTGGGGAACGATTTCAATCTTCTTTCCGAACCTTTTACCCAGATTATCGGCGAGCAGTCCTGCCATATCAACGGAAAAACCGACATGCTTGCCCACCTTCGGATCCACGAACGCGAAGGGGATCGACCCCTCCCTGAATCCGACCTTTATTTTGCCTGTCTTGGCTATCTGATCCATGGTGGAACCGGCCAGCGCGGGTACCGCCAGAAGACCGAGCACAAATACCAGGCAGACCAAAACAAAAATAAGCCTTTTCATGGTAACCCTCCTTTGATCAAAAGTGTTCACAGTTTTTGCTCTCTTTAGAAAGCGTTGAGGAAGACACCTCAACAGGGTGATCCTTTTTCATGATCCGGAAATTCAGGTTACAAGCTTTTTATTGAAAAGAGCGGTACGATTCGAAACCGGTCGCGCATACCCTTAAACAGGTTAAAAAGGCAATGACCCAATGAAGTATAAGTGATTTAAAACAAGGGGGCAAGGACTAATATGCGGAATTTTAAAGGATCCAAGGATTCTTCGCCCTCGCTTAGCTTTGCTCAGTCCCACTGCTTCACAGCTGGTTCCCGGTTTCAAGGATTCCAGGGGTCAGGGGAATGGAAACAACGGATTTTCTTTTTCATTTTAATATTGATAAAAACGAGATCATATTCTATATGATTAATCGCTTATGGATGCCCTTTATGTTCGATAGACAAAGGCATGTTTTCAGGTACCTACCTCGGAAAAATTCCTTTGATTCCAAATCGACCCTATTATTTTTAATTCGCCTATGGCTGCATGTCGGCAGCGCTTTGATGCACTGTCTTACCGGCGCAGCCAATGGGAAAAATATAGCAGAAGAGGATATCAACAACTTTTTTGCTTTCAGACATATTTATCCACACAACAGGAGCAGACAAAAGATGACGGACAAAAAAGCGGATCTGGCAGGACCGGGCATAGGAAACTACAGCGATCTTGAAAAAAATCTCCCCAAAGACTATGAGGCACTCCTTACACCAATGGAAAGGATGAAGGCGGTCTTTGCCTTGAAAAACAACATCGAGGAAAATCTCTGCAAGGAGCTCAACCTGCAGATGGTTCAGGTTCCCCTTATCGTTGACAGGGACAGCGGCATTAATGACTACCTTGACAGGGACGGCTCCCGCACGCCTGTCGAGTTTCCATGCGGCCTGGGTCTTGAAAATCCGATACAGGCACAGCTCGTTCAGGCAGCCACCAAGTGGAAGCGCATGGCACTGACACAGTTTGACTGTGAGATCGGCGAGGGGCTGTGCACGGACATGAGGGCGGTCAGAAAGGATTACTTCCTTGACCATGATCACAGCGCTTACGTCGACCAGTGGGACTGGGAGAGGGTGATTACGGAAAAGGACCGCAACCTTGATTTTCTGAAGGATGTCGTAAAAAAAATCTGGAAGGTCATATACGGCGCAGGAAAGATGGCTCAGGACATGTTTCCTCAACTTAAGACGGACAAGTATCCGGAGATCCCTGAACAGATCGAATTCATTCACGCCGAGGAACTCCTTGACATGTACCCCGACTTGCCGCGCAAGCAGAGGGAGACGACCGTGCTCATGGAAAAGGCCCAGGCCCTTTTCATAACGGGAATAGGCTGGCCCCTCAAGGACGGGTACCCTCACGAAATGCGCGCCGCGGACTATGACGACTGGGCCACTGAAACGATAATGAGAAACGGCGAGCAGTATCACGGCCTCAACGGCGACATACTCGTGTGGAACCCGGTCACGAAAAGACGTCATGAGCTTACATCCATGGGCATAAGGGTAACCAAGGACAGCCTCAAGGTGCAGCTCAAGATGGCCGGACAGGAGGATTTCCTGAAGCTCCCCTATCACCGGGCCATATTGAATGATGACATCCCCCTCAGCATCGGGGGAGGCATAGGGCAGTCAAGGACGTTTATGTACCTTCTCAGAACCGCCCACCTGGGAGAGGTAACCGTCTCGGTATGGCCCAGGATACTCAAGGAGATATGCGCGAAGAACAATATCCATATACTGGAATAGTGCTCATCCATAAATTAACATTTATGGACTCACGCTATCAGTTATCAGACCTCAGCCTTCTGTAAAGCATATGGAATATCAACCTAACGGCCACGTGCTGATACCTGAAAGCCTTTATCCCGAAACGGGCCGTTTCCGGACGTTCACCGGAATAGCATGAGCCTGTTTCACAGACCGGACAGGGGGAGAATTCAGCTATTTCCCCCCTGCACACGGGCCATTGCCATTTTATGAGGCCTTAAACAACCGGTCATGATAGAGCCAGAAGTTTTCCTCTCCCACCGTGTCAACAATCTCTGAGAGGGTGCGCGTCATGGCCCTTTCAACGGCAAAGACACCCTTTAAGGCATGGGCCGGGATTTCTATTTCTATCTTCCTGCGATCTTTTGAAGCCCGCACCCTTTTAACCAGCCTCAGCCGGTATAACTTCTCAACCAGGGCGGAGGCCGACGGAGTCGATATCTTGAGGATATCGGCAAGCTCGCTAAGGGACAGAGGACCTCGCTGCCTTATTATGACAAGGCTGAGCAAACGGTTGAACGACAGGCCCTCAAGCTCCTGCATGTCAGCCCCTTTCAAGTTGTTCTGAAACCTTTTTTCAAGCCTCAATTCGACCCGCCTTCTTTCAAGAAGGAAACTCAGGGGTGTTCTGGGCCGGTATATACTGCGCGCCTTCACTGCTGAAATCATCTTTTCTCTCCTTAAGGACAACCTCGATTTCGGTTTCCGGAAAAAGATCATTTAACAGTTCAATAAAACTCCTGCAGTCTTTATCCTTTCCAGTCACAAGGACGATCTTTTTCATCTGCGAGACCCCCTGTAATACAAAGGTCCCTGCCTGTTACATCCATTTCATCAGGACAAGGTCCCTGTTCGATCTGCCTTTGTGCTCCACTCCATGTCAAAGGTTTCATAGGTGCATTCAACAGCACCCCTGCCCACCCTCATACGCACGAGCCTGAGTCTGTTATTTCCTTCGTTGTCATACCGGGGGCACCTGGATCGAATGGCATTTCCCATGCCTTGAATCATGGCAGACAAATCATTACTAACTTCGAGTTTGAACTGCTCCATTTTTTAACTCCGCATGTCAAGAATTGCGTTTCACAATATTCTTGTATGTACCGCCTGATTCTCTCTTCTACCCTGACTTTTCTGTATCGAAGTCACTACCCGAATTATTGTATGACACGACGGTAGAAGAAGCGCCACCACCGAGCACCGCATAGAGTTTCACCAGATTGGTGAACCGGGCAAGCCGGACGGAGATCAACCCCTGCCTGGAAGCGTATAGAGAGCGTTGAGAATCAAGCACGCCCAGGTAGCTGTCGATCCCCTTGGTATAAAGGGCGTTTGAAAGCCTGCAGGTTTCAGCTGCGGCATCTACCAGGGAACTTTGCGCCTCCAGTTGCTCTTCCACGGTACCGCGCTGCGCCAGGGCATCGGCCACCTCCCTGAAGGCGGTCTGAATCGCCTTTTCATACTCTGCAACCGCGATCTTTCTTTCCACCTTGCTCACCTTTAGTTGCGACCATACGCCCGGATCAAAGATCGGAAGCCCTATCTGGGGAGCAAAGTTCCAGGAGGCGCTTCCTGCCTTGAAAAGCCCGGACAGCTCGCCGCTTGCGGTTCCAAAGGCGGTCGTAAGAGAGATGCGGGGGAAAAAGGCGGCCCGGGCGGCTCCAATGTTTGCGTTTGCGGACTTAAGGAAATTTTCCGCCTGAAGCACGTCCGGCCGGGTCAGAAGCACCTCAGAAGAGATCGTAAAAGAAATATCCTTCGGCGGTCTTACATCATCCAGGCTATCGGGCAGAAGCTCCGGCTCTACGCGGGATCCGGCCAATAGATTGAGGGCGTTTTCATCCCTTGCAGCCAGCTGAGTGTAGAGGGCTACATCGACCCTTGCCGCATCCACCCGGGTCTGGGCCTGACGAAGCTCCAGCATCTGCGCCACACCCACCTCATAACGCCGTTCAATCAGGTCGTAGGAACCCTTCTGTGAATCGAGCGTGGAAAGGGCCAGATTGAGGTCTTCCCTGTCCGCCGCCAGACTCAGATAGGCATTGGCCACTTCAGAGACAAGCAGTATCTCTGCGGCGTGCCGGGCCTGCTCCGTGGACAGGAACTCCTGCAGGGCCTTTTGCTTAAGGCTCCTGATACGCCCGAAAAAATCTATCTCCCAGGATGCAACTCCCAGGCCGACGCTGTATTGCTCAAACGTCTCGGAACGCCCGGTACCGGAGAGATCGGCAGGCAGGCGCTGTTTGCCGCCGCTTCCATCCCCATAGACCTTGGGCAGAAGCTCGGAGCGCTGTATGCGGTACAAGGCCCGCGCCCTTTCAACTTTCAGGGCGGCCACCCTCAGGTCGCGGTTATTTTCAAGCGCTGTCTCAATGACCCTCTGCATCCGATTGTCGGTGAAAAACTCTCTCCACGGTATATCGCAGGCAGCCGGGGCAGAAGAGGTCGCCTTAATGTTTTCATATGCAGGCCCGTCAGGCAGGCCGGCCGGGACCGGTGCCTGAGGCCTTGAGTATTGAGGCGCAAGCGAGCAGCCTGTAAATAAGAGGGCCATGCCCATAAACGGGATAATTCTGCGTATCATCTCAGCATCCCTCCACTTTTGCGGTATCATCCGGGTCAGTCGTATCCGCATTTGAGCCCTTCTTTCTACCGAAGATCCTTACCACCACCACGAAAAACAGAGGTATAAAGAAAACCGCCAGGAAGGTCGCGGTAAACATGCCGCCCAGCACGCAGGTGCCTATCGCCTTCTGCGCGCCCGCACCAGCTCCGGTGGCCGTTGCCAGCGGCAACACACCGAACCCGAATGCAAGCGAGGTCATTATTATAGGCCTCAGCCTTAGCCTTGCACCTTCGAGGGTGGCCTGAATCAGGTCCATGCCTTCCTCCATCTTTGTCTGGGCAAACTGCACGATCAGTATGGCGTTTTTGGTGGTAAGCCCCAGCACGGTCAAAAGCCCGATCTGGAAGTAGACGTCATTGGGCATCCCCCTCCACGAGGAGGCAAGAACCCCCCCGACTACACCCAGCGGCAATGCCAGAAGAATGGACACAGGGATGGTCCAGCTCTCGTAAAGTGCCGCAAGAAAAAGAAAAATCACGAGAATCGAAACCGCGTACAGGATAGGCGCCTGGGAGGTGCTCATCCGCTCCTGATAGGAAAGACCTGTCCAGTCAAAACCTGTGCCCCGGGGCAGCTTCGAAACGATCTCCTCCATGGCCTGCATGGCATCACCCGAGCTTACTCCCGGTGCCGGCTCGCCCTGGATGTTCAAGGCGGGAAAGCTGTTGTATCTTTCCAGCCTGGGAGAGCCCTGGTTCCAGTAACCGGTCGCAACGGATGAAAAGGGCACCATGGCGCCCCCGTTGCCCCTGAAGTAGAGCTTATCCAGGTGATCGGGCAGCATGCGGTATGGGGCGTCCGCCTGAACATAGACCCGCTTTACCCTGCCCCCCTGGATAAAGTCGTTCACATATGCGCTTCCGAATGCCGCTGATATCCCGTTATGGATGGTGGAAACAGGCACCCCCAGGGTGCCCGCCTTTTCCCAGTCCACATCCACCCGGTACTGGGGCTGATCCTCCATGCCGTTGGGCCGGACCGCTGTAAGGCGCGGGTCAGCAGCTGCCATACCGAGAAGCCGGTTTCTGGCCGACATAAGGGCATGATGGCCTATGCCGCCGCGGTCCTGAAGCTCAAAGTCAAACCCTTCCGCATTACCCAGCTCGATCACGGACGGCGGGGCAAAGGCGAATACCATGGCGTTTCTGATGCGGGCGAACCTTCCCATGGCCCTTTTTGCAAGCGCATCGACCTTAAGGGCCGGTTTTTCACGCAGGTCCCAGTCCTTCAGTTGGACAAAAGCCATCCCCATATTCTGTCCCTGCCCGGAAAAGCTGAAACCTGAAATCGTAAAACAGGACTCCACAGCCTCCTTTTCATCTTCCAGAAAGTACTTCCTCACCTCATCCATTACCGCATCTGTCTGCTCCAGGGTGGAGCCGGTAGGCAGCATCACCTGAGAAAACAGGATCCCCTGGTCCTCGTCCGGGAGGTAGGAGGTGGGCATCCGCTGGAAAAGAACGCCGAGGGCCACCACTATCAGGAGAAAACAGAACAGGTAACGCAGCCTCTTTGCAAGCATGGCCCCGACCATGGCCTGATATCGGCCCCTGACCATCGAGAACATCCGGTTGAACCAGCGGAAAAAGGGGCGGAACAGGAAAAATACATTGTCCGAAGATGAATGCCCTCTGGCCACGGGTTTGAGAAGCGTTGCGCAAAGGACCGGCGTCAGGATCAGGGCCACTGCCACCGAAAGCAGCATGGAGGCTATGATGGTGACTGAAAACTGTCTGTAGATGACACCTGTTGAGCCGGCAAAAAAGATCATCGGGCCGAATACGGCTGAGAGCACCAGACCGATTCCGATGAGAGCACTAGTAATTTCGCCCATCGACTTGCGGGTTGCCTCTTTTGGAGAAAGACCCTCTTCCGCCATGACCCGTTCCACATTTTCCACCACCACTATGGCATCATCCACGAGCAAACCGATTGCCAGCACCATGGCGAACATGGTGAGCATGTTTATGGAGAATCCGAAAAGCGACAGCACCGCAAATGTCCCCAGGATTACAACCGGGACCGCGATGGTGGGTATCAGGGTTGCCCGCATGTTTCCCAGGAAAAGATACATCACAAGAAACACCAGCAGGATCGCCTCCAGAAGGGTCTTTACCACCTCTCCGATGGCCACCTTTACAAAGGGGGTGGTGTCATAAGGATAGATCACCTTCATGCCGGCCGGGAAATAGTTTGATAGCTCCTCCATCTTGTTCTTTATAGCATCGGCCGTATCAAGGGCGTTGGCCCCGGCGGACTGACGCACGGCAAGGCCTGCCGAAGGATTTCCATTGAACAGGGCTTCAACGCCGTAGAACTCTGTTCCCAGTTCAGTCCGTCCCACATCGCTTACACGCACGACCGAGCCGTCAGGGTTGGTGCGTATCGGAACCGATGCGAACTGCTCAGGGGTCTGAAGCAGATTCTGGACTATGATTGAGGAGTTAAGCCTCTGGCCCTTAACCGCCGGGGCACCTCCGAAGGCACCGGCCGAGACCTCCACATTATAGCTTCGAAGGGCGCCTATAACGTCTTCCACGGTCAGGTGAAAATCGGTCAACCTGTCCGGATCCAGCCAGACCCGCATGGCATACTGGGAGCCGAAGGCCTCCACCTCCCCCACGCCCGGCACGCGCGCCAGCACCTTTTCCACATTGGACTTGGCGTAGTCCCTCAGGTCGTTTCCGTCCATGCTTCCGTCTTCGGAAACAAGGCCGACCACAAGCAGGTAATTGGCGGTTGATTTGCTCACCTTGACGCCCTGACGCTGCACCACTTCAGGCAGGCTTGCCATGGCAAGCTGGAGCTTGTTCTGGACCTTTGACCATGCAAGATCGGGATCGGTTCCCGGCGCAAAGGTAAGTTCAATGCGGCCGGAGCCGGCCGAATCGCTTGTGGCGGACATGTAGATCAGCTTGTCAAACCCGGTCATCTTCTGTTCGATAATCTGGATGACCGTGTTTTCCACGGTCTCGGCCGAGGCCCCCGGATAGGTCGCCTCGATTGCGATCGAAGGCGGGGCGATAGGCGGATACTGCGATATGGGAAGTGTATATATGGCAAGACCGCCCGCAAGCATCATGATGATGGCAATCACCCAGGCAAAGACCGGGCGGTCAAGAAAAAATCTCGATAACATTCAGGTTTCTCCTTAAATTCTATTCTTAGCTACTGGGATCTGTCTTTTCACTTTCAAAGGGAACAGGCCTTGCTTCGGCACCGGGTCTCACCTTCTGCAAGCCTTCCACAATGAGGCGGTCTCCTGCGGACAGTCCTGATGAAACCAGCCACTTGTCTCCCATGGCCCTGTTAAGGGTAAGCATGCGCTGGGCTACCTTGCCTTCACCATTAAGGATCAGGGCCACAGGGTTTCCCTTTGGATCTCGAGATACCCCCTGCTGGGGAATGATAATGGCCTGTTCGGCGATACCTTCCTGAACAACCGCCCTTACAAACATGCCCGGAAGAAGGATGTTATCAGGGTTCGGAAACTTGATACGCAGGATCACGGACCCTGTAGTGGAATCAACCGTTACATCCCGGAACTGGAGTGTGCCTTCAAGCGGGTAATCAGACCCGTCTTCCAGGATCATACTTACCTTTTTCTGGTTTTCGCCTTTGCCGTTCAAGCGCCCGCTCTTGAGGCTGCGGTTAAGCCGCAGCAGTTTTGCCGAGGATTGAGGCACATCCACATATATCGGGTCGAGCTGCTGAATCACCGCCAGGGCCACAGGCTGATACGCCGTCACTATGGCTCCCTCCGTCACATTGGATCTGCCTATACGACCGGAAACAGGGGCGGTGATTCCGGTATAACCCAGATTGATACGGGCTGTCTGCAAAGCCGCTTTCGCCTGCAGGATAGCGGCTTCCGATGCCGCCAGTGCCTGTGTTTCGCTCTCCACCCTTGCCTTGGCGGCCTTTAGCCCGGCCTCCGCCACATCCGCGTCTGTCACGGCCTGGTCGAGCTGGGTGGCCGACACCGCCCGATCCTTGAACAGTTCTTCAAACCGCTTCCGATTGGTCCGGGCAAATGCCAGCACGGCCTCCTGCTGGGTGACACCTGCTATACTCGTTTCAATTGCTGCCCGGGCACGTTCGGCTGCCTTGCGTGAGGCGGTAAGATTTGCCGCCGCGTTATTAAAGGCCGCCTGAAAAGGTGCAGGGTCGATCTGATAAAGAACCTGCCCGGCCTTTACATCGGAGCCTTCCTCAAACAGACGCTTCTGGATAAGACCGTTTACCTGGGGACGGATTTCAGCGAGCATATAGGGTGACGTGCGTCCCGGCAGCTCGGTGGTCAAGGCCACCGACTGTGGCTTGACAGTCACCACCGCAACCTCGGGGGTGCGGTCCTGCGGCTGCCCGCTTTGCGCATTTCCAGGCTCGCACCCGGCGGATATGAAACCGGACAGGAGAAGACCTGCCGCGGCAGTTATCTTGATTATATGGTTGATTCGCATAAGACCTCCGACACTCTGATGTTCAATGAAATTATTTGTTTCCCTTCCCAACCCTAAAAGATGGCTGCACAGTCAGATTGGGACCCGGTATTTGTAACAATTCACTTATGACATTTACTGCTTCAGGCAGGTGCAAGAATACCCGGAAGGATAAAGGCCATGCAATCCTGGACATCCTCCTCTACAGCCCTTTCAGGGGCCAGACCCCTGAGTTTTAGCTCCATAACTCCGTCGACAGAGGCAAAAACCATGGCGGCGGCTTCAAAGGTGTGACATCTGCGGAAAACACCCTTGTTGATTCCCTCTTCGATGATCTCCCGAATTATTTTGATAACCGTTACCCGGTAATGCTCTTCGGGGTCCTTCCCCGAACCCTGTTTAAGCCCCAGATCTTTTGCCTGAGTAAGAATGGCGATAAGATCCCTCTGCTCACTGAAAGTCCGCCATGAAAGCCCAAAATAGGCTTCAAGTTTGTCCTTTGGATCCATGTTGCTCTTTAGTATGGCATCCAATTGTTCATGATATGGATTAAACAGTGTATCGATGACATGAAGAAGCAGGGAGTCCTTATCCTTGAAATAGTTGTAAAGGGTCCCTGTGGCTATTTCCGCAGCCGTTGCCACAAGGTCCATGCGTATGCCTGCAGGACCATGCTCCTTCATTACCGACACGGTGGCCTCAAAAATCGACTGTTTCATCATCTCTTCCCAGGCGGCCTTCCTCTTTCCGGCTGGTTTCGGCATAGGATTCTCCTTCTGAATGAATTCCATTTCAAATATATGAACCCATGTTCATTTGTCAAGAAGTATAATTCATTAAAAAAAATATTAATTCATTTTGCCGTTATTTTCAGGCACGAAGCATCCCGGATTTTGAGTCGGCCACGCCTGAATAATGATAAAAAAAGCAGGTTCCAGCCACAGAACCGAGACACATTCCGAAAAAGGATACTCTCCCTTTACTTTTGCTTCCATATGGCTATAGTACCTTGAGCGGCATCTTTAACCGGGAACTGAAAGGATCTTCATACTGATACACGCACCGGTACCTGAGCTGAGTAAAATCAAGATCTACTCCGGAGGTGGCACTGTGGAAAAACAAAAAAGGGCACATAATAAATACAAACACCTGTACACCTGCCTGCTGACCCTTGCGCTTGCAGGCTGGGCGGTCCTCATAACGCCCTTTTACGCCTCGGCGGGCGGTTTTGCGGTCTACACCCACGGAGCAAGAGAGCTTGCAAGAGGAAACTCGGTCGTGGCAAGTCCCGAGGGGCCTACCTCCAGCTTTTTCAACCCGGCCACCCTTTCGGAACTCAAAGGCAATCAGGTCGAAACAGGGGTAGTGCTCATTGCCCCTTCAAAGGAATTTACAAGCTCTACAAGCGGGCTTACCACTGAATCGGAATCCAACCTCGGCACACCTTTTACGCTTTTTTCAGCCTGGCACATAAATGACAGGTTCACTGCCGGGCTGGGCATAAACAACCCTTTCGGCCTGGGAAACGAATGGCCATCAGCATGGGAGGGAAGATACCTGAGCACCGAGGGTGAGATGCAGTCCTTCCTTGTAAACCCGAGCATGGCCTGGCGCGTGACTGACAGATTCACGATGGCCGCAGGCGTTGATTTTTTAACTGCCGACATAAGGCTTGAAAACAAGTTTCCGCTCGGACCTATAGACGGGAACAGAAAGTTTGAAGCGGACGGGGACGCATGGGGGTTCAACCTGGGGCTCCTCTACAAGATTACAAACAGGATCTCTTTCGGACTGTCGTACAGAAGCGGATTTGACCTTGAGGTGGAAGGGGATATCGAGTTCACTCCCCAGGTGCCTCCCATTTTGAACAACACCACCGGGCACGGCGAAATAAACCTTCCTGCACAGGCCTTTGCGGGTCTTGCATTTCAGGTTACAGACTCATTTGTCTTTGAGATCGGATGCAGGTGGGAGGAGTGGTCCTGCTACGAGGACCTCACCCTTTTCTTTGATACCCCGGTAGCCGGAAAGACAATGTCTGTAGTAGCCAAGAACTGGGGCGACAACTACGCATTCAATGCGGGAGGAAAATACAGGATAGACGAGGGGCTCGATCTCCTGTTCGGTTACCTCTATGACGGGAGCCCTGTGAATGATGAGACATTTGAGCCGTCCATATCGGATGCCCAGAAGCACCTCCTGAGCCTGGGCGTCTCCAAGAGCTTTAAAAACCTCACAGGCTCTCTCACCTATGCTTATCAGCGCTACAAGGGGCGGGACAAAAACAATGCCATTGCCACTTCAAACGGCTCCTACAGCCAGCAGACGCACATGGCGGCTATATCCCTGGCCTATACTTTCTAGGTTAGTTTCCATCTATAAATGGCTCTTTTTCACAATCTCTGCGTCAATCTGCGGGATCACTTGTGCGGCGTAGTCCACTACGCCTCCGCGTAATCCCTTGATGTCCTTGATCTTGCAAAAATATCCCGTTTCTGGATTGGAAACTCACTCGTGCCCAGAATTTATTTATGGATGAGCACTAGGTTAATAATCTGTAGATTTTCAGGGCAAGTCTGCAGAGCGGGCAGGGAAAAATGGAAAAGCGTAATCACCGGTCCATGGAGGCACTCTATTTCAGGCTCTTTTCTATCAGATCACGCAGTGAAGCGGGAATTCTTGCCGCCTTCTTGTTTTCATTAATTGAGGCGTGGACCGTGTAGCCGGTTACCAGGATATTTTCCTCCCGGTCGATCACCTCATAGTCGAATCTGACACGTACCTTCGTCAAATTTGTGATGGCGGTTTTGACAATAATTTTTGTGTCATAATCCACATTTGCATGATATTTCGCGTATGCCTCGGTCACCGCCAGCGCATAGCCTTCCGCCTCGAGGCTTGAGTAGGAAAGGCCAAGGTCCCGCATAAACTCGGTCCTTCCCACCTCGAAAAAGGTCAGGTAATTTCCGTAATAGACCACCCCCATCCGGTCGGTGTCCTTGTAGCGGACGCGAATTTGCGTTTCATGCCATTCAGTCTGTGACATACTGCTCCCCAGCTTAAAGATTGACGGTCTCGTAAAAAATCCAATCCCGCGCCACGCGGGATTATGCTTCATCCTCGCCCTGTTCAATTCTCGCTGTGCGAGACGACCTAGCCGATTGAACAGGGTGAATCATTGCGGTCCCGCCGGAAGCGGGATAAGCACGCCTCATTCCTCAAGATTCTTTGCAAGGCCCTAAAGGTCTTGCTCAGTCCCACCCCTCAACAGGCTCGGGGCGGGTTCCCGGAAGCGCAAGCCTTGCATTTGGAACTTTTTACTTTGCCGTCTCAATTATTTCTTTTTACGAATTCATCAAAATTATGGGGTTATTCTATTTTTGAAAATCCCTATGTCAAGACGTTTGTCCCCCTGATCGAGGCGCAATCAAACGTGAACCGGGATCTCGGCATATCTCTGGACTTGCGACACCCTTTTGAAATATATAAATTTACGGACTATATTAATAAAAAATCAGGCCTGACAGACCATTTTCAGAAAACCGTATTAAAGAAAGGCCCATATATAACCATTCATAAACTTGAGGAACAAGCGCAGGGGAAAAGTATATGGACAAAAACAGGAAGGCGGAAAAACTTGTCCTGGAGGCCAGCGACAGGGCACGCAAGTACGGTATGATATATCTCATCCTCATAATCCTGGCAGGCATCCTGGGACTCCTCCTGTGGAAATGGTACGCCCTTGCCGCATCCGTTGTGATCGGTATCATATTCAACTTTTATTACTCCCTTAACCAGGCTAAAAAAATAGCCAGAAGAACGGGCCTCGGCATTGAGGAGCAGGCGGAAATCCTGAACAAACGGTCGGTAAAGTATGTGGAACCCTTACCCGAAAAGGAGGAGCCGGAGAAATGAAAGAGGAGGAATTAAGGAAAACAACCAGGCGGACAGCAACCAGACTGTTCAAAGACGGAGCGAAGATCGACCCCCCTTATATGATGTGGAAGGAATTCGACAGGGACCTTGCAAACGATTTTTCCATGTTCATAACCGGGAATCTCTACTCCCGCACCGTGCTCACCCTGCCTGAAAGGCAGATGGCAGCCTGTGCCATGCTGGCCGCCATAAGGGCCGGGGATGAACTGCGCCTGCATGTCAATGCCGCCCTGAACGTGGGATGCGACCCCAAAAAACTTACGGAAATATTTTTTCAGGTCGCCCCCTATGCCGGGATGCCCGCGGTAAACGAAGCACTTTCCGTGTTTAAAGACGTGCTCAAGGAGCGGGGAGAGTGGCCCGTTTCATAATTCATTCAGTTTTCAAACATGGGATGCCGGTAGATACGGATAGATGGAAAACGAACTCAAAAGGCTTTTAAACCGCCCAGTCAAGATAGGGGGAAAGGTCATAGATAAGAGGCTTATCCTTGCCCCCATGGCGAGGATCGGCAATCTTGCCTTCAGAGAGCTTGTCTCCTCTTTCGGGGGCTGCGGCCTTCTGTTCACCGAGATGACGGGAGCCAGGTCGATTCCGAGCGCAAAGGGACACGGTCCATCCGGTTTCAGGTGGAACCCGAGGGAGCTACCCCGGCTTGTATGCCAGATTTTCGGAAACGAGCCTGATATCATGGCAAGGGCCGCCCGCCATGTGGAAGAGGAAGGATTTTTTGGACTCGATATAAATTTCGGGTGCTCGGCCGCCACTGTGTGCAAGAAAAATCTGGGAGCAGCCATTTTAAAGGACCCCCCTCTGGCTGAAAGGATCGTTTCCACGGTTAGAAAGGCCATATCCATACCTCTTTTCGTGAAATTCAGGGCCGGCTGGCAGAAAGACACCAGCATCGCGGTTGAACTTGCCGGGCGCTTTGAACAGGCGGGAGCAGACGCGCTCACATTTCATCCCAGGATTGCACCGGACATGAGGACAAGACCGGCAAGGTGGGAGTACATAGGCGAGGTAAAATCGGCCGTTTCTATTCCCCTGTTTGGAAACGGCGATGTCTTTGACGCCGGGGCGTGCCTCAGGATGATAAACCAGACAGGCTGCGACGGGGTGGCCCTCGGAAGGCTTGCCGCCTCAAGACCATGGGTCTTTGCCGAATGGACGGACGATTTCAAACCTGAAAAAGGCGTATACAGGGAATCCTCGCTCAGAATGGCTGAACTGCTCTCAAAATATTTTGAACAAACCGTCGCACTCAGGAGATTCAGGCTTTTCTCTGCCTATTTTGCGGCCAATTTCAGGTTTGGCCACACCCTCAGATCAAAGATCCTCAAGGCCTGCTCAATGGATGAGGTCAGGGAGGTCCTTGAGGTTTTTTTTGAAAAAGACCCTGATATCCTCTCCCCTCCAAACATTGCCCTTTTCGGATAAATAGGCATAATAGTATAAAACGCTTTTGTTCTTGGGAGCAATTTTATTCAATAAGGAACATCTTCCGATCAGGTTGAAATTCATCAGGTAAATCAGGTGACCCCTCAGTAATTAGGGTAGCGGATTGACATTTTTTATCCCATGGGGTACTTGTTTTCACCTATCCCGGAGAGCTAAAAGGGGCAAAATATTTGAAGTTCTTCTCCAACTTAGTTGGCGAAGAGGGTCCAAGGGCACAAGGAGTCAATGGTTCAAGGGTTTGTTTTCTAAAGACTTTATCGGTATTTTTAACAATTTATTGATCTCTGCGTACCTTATGTTATTTGAGATTTTTTCATTTATTCTATATACCTGAAAAGAGTTTCCAGGATTTCTGAAACAGCTTTAAATCTTTCTAATGCTTTAGCGGTTTCATCCGCCGTTTCAATGAAGCACTGGAATGCTTGAAACCGGGAACCCGCTGCGAAGCAGTGGGACTGAGCGAAGCGCAAG
>Ga0272442_10006388_pt1 | contig 15503 bp, 14 predicted proteins | sample SSMForm2O_FD_200262 | JGI IMG/M metagenome (GOLD analysis project Ga0272442, IMG submission 200262) | Marine sediment archaeal communities from Little Sippewissett salt marsh, Falmouth, MA, United States - SSM-Form-2O | ecosystem: Environmental > Aquatic > Marine > Wetlands > Sediment ...
CCTTTTATGGCGATTTGGAATGCGTTATGCAATTATTTCAGGATATCTAGCATCACGCAGCATTACAAAAAATGAAAATTACAAAAGACTTATAAAAAAATCAATTGGTGATAGATTAAAAACATCTGTAGTAAATAGATATCTTACTGATAAATACTATAAATATGTTCATAAGTACATTTTTGATGAACTCAAAAATAATCCAGCAAATTGGATGGATGCTTTATATAAAAGATTCAACCCTAGCCTTTACTCAAGAACAATGTACCCTTATGCAAAATTAAATGTTGCAAATAGAATCAAGAATTTTCATAATAAATAAGATGTGAACAAATGAAAGATAAAAAAATTGAAAAGATAATAAAAAAACTCAAGGAATCTAGTGTTGGTATAGCGGGTCTTGGTGGGCTTGGTTCAAATGCAGCAATCTCTCTTGCAAGAGCTGGAATTGGACGACTGGTTTTAGTTGATTTTGATAAGTTAGAAGAGAGTAATCTTACCAGGCAGTACTATTTTATGTATCAAATTGGGAAAAACAAGGTTGATGCATTAAAAGAAAATATAGAAAAAATCAATCCTGAAATAAAAATCGAAATTATTAATCAGAAACTTTTAAAGGGTTCAATGGAAGAACCTTTCAAAGATGTTGATGTTGTAATAGAAGCTTTAGATAATGCTGAAACAAAAGCAACATTTATTGAAGAGATACTTACAAAACTTCCAGATAAACCAATTGTTGCTGCATCTGGTGTTGCAGGTTATGGACATTCTGATAGGATTACTACAAAATGCTTGGGTAAACTGTATATGTGTTATGATGAAGAGGCTCTTTCTAGTGACGATGATGTATTGACGGCTCCACGGGTTGCTATTATGGCAAACTGGGAAGCAAATTTGGCACTTGAAATCATATTAGGTGAAGACAAGTGAGCATTGAAGTAAATGGTAAAAAAGTTGATTGGGTAGAAAACGAGACTGTAACTCAGCTACTTAAAAGAATGAGATATATTTTTCCACTTGTTGTAGTCAAGATTGATGATAAGGTTGTTCTAAAAAAGGATTTTTCAGAAGTTGTTGTGCCAGATAATTCCAAGGTCGCTGTCATCCATATGATAAGTGGTGGATAATTACCTAATCGATTTTCATCATTGTATGAATGTCGTCTCCATCTTCTTCACATGAAAGTTCGATGTCTATTTTTTTAACTAATTTATTTGAGATGACTATGAAGTAATTGATGAGTATGCCAATAGTGATGCCTATGGCTAGGCTGAAAAATATTGTAACCAGTGAATCGGAGAACATATAGGCTAAACAGCCGGCCAGAATTATACTCAATCCTGTTATAATGAACACAGTCAAAATGGTTCGTTTATTGAGTAACATCTCAACGTTTTCTACAGATAAGTTCCTATCTCCCATAGTCTCATTCCCCAATAATGTAAAACATTTTGTAGGTCTTATATTTTTCTTAAAAATTTATTAATGTAAATTTTTTATAAATTATAGTTAAAAGGATATTTATTGTATCAAAACAAGTATTGGTGTGAGAGGATGAAAAAGAAAAACAAATTACCTAATAATCCTTACGCAACAACAGAACCCATTATCGTTAAAACTGAAAAACCTGATGCAAACACGAAATACGTCACATACATCAAGACCCATGCTGGAGTATTCTCCAAATGTTTTGATTCTTCTTGTTTGAACATCAAATAAAAGATGAAGTATCCAGGTATGGCTAAAAATGTTAACAACCAAAGATAGGATTCCAATATTCCGCTATCAACTAAAAGAGGAATCAAGACAAACGGGAAAAACATAAACGGCAACGCCATAAATGCTGCTTTCTTAACTCCAAAGGTGTTAACCAACGTATGTGTCCCAGTTTTTTTATCTGCCTCACTATCAGTAACGTCTTTAGTAATCGAACCGCCAATCAAAAAGAACATGGCAATCAATCCAATTGCCAATGGCAATGGATGAATTACAGTGCCAAAAACACTCCATGATGCCAATATGCCCAAGAACCCCCTAGGAATACCGACCCACAACTGGTTGATGAACAAAAAATCTTTCATTCTTGGTGGAAGTGAATAGGTAACTGAAAATAATGTTATCAGAAGGACGAGGACGCAGAACATCACATTAACCATAACAGCTAGTGAAAAAGCGACAATGTACAGAATAAGTGATACTGCTTTAGCTTCACCAGTAGAAATATCTCCTTTAACTATTGGACGATATGGTTTTGATATCTTATCTGTTTCAAGATCAGTTACTTGGTTCAACGCATTAGAAGCCCCATTTAATATAGAAAGGGAAAAGCTGGCAGGAAGTATCAAAGTCCACCATACTGTAAATAAGTCATCTTTTCCTCCATTATAGAAGAAACTTGCTACCATGATACAGGTTGATACAATGATAGGTGCAAGTAATGTAAATGGTCGTATCAGGTCAATGTAACCTCTGATTCTATGTTTTAGGCTCATATCTGCTCCCCACAACTGTAGTTTTGTAACTATTACAATATAAAGATTGTTTGACACGCATTACCAAAAATCTTTGCCAATCTCCTTAAAACGATTAGGATGAGGTTTTATATGACAAAAATATTAACATTACAAAACCTTGGGAGGCTGACATGACAACATTTCGAGGATTTATCGCGATAGATATAGGCGCATCTTCAAAACTTATACAGCTTGAAAACGAAATCGATAAAACAGGAGCAAATGTAAAGCTCGTAGAACCAAAAAACATTCACATAACACTCAAGTTTCTTGGAGATGCAGAAGAAGCATTGATAGATGAAATAGAAACAATCATGAAAAACGCTGTAGAGGGCATAAATCCCTTTAACATCCAATTGAAGGGAACAGGTGTATTTCCAAATCAGAATTATATCAAGGTTGTTTGGATAGGAATAGACAAAGGTGAACAGATAGTAGATATCGCAAGAAAAATCGATGAGCCACTTTCAAAACTTGGATTTGAAAAGGAGAAAAGAGAATTCTCTTCCCATTTAACCATTGCTAGAGTGAGAAGTGCAAAAAATAAAGAACAACTCGTAAGAGTCATTGAAAAATACAATGAATTGGAATTCGCAGATATCAAAGTAGATTCAATCACACTAAAGAAAAGCGAGCTGACACCGAAAGGACCAATCTACACAACACTCAAAGAGATACCATTATCAGGTTGAGGTAGTAAAACATGGAACAATGGCTTATTGTTTTGGGACTGATCAACATTGCATTGCTCATTATTGGGATTAAGTTATTCTTACCTGGAAAAGTATTCGAAACAAGTATTGCCGAACATTATCGGATTGGTAAAACATATCTCCCATACCTCTTCATTATTATTGGCGTTGTAGTAATCCATCTCATTGAAGTTAATTTCATTGACCCCCATACCACTGCATGGGTGGGTGTAGATTTTGCAGAGGCGATTCAAAGCATCGAGGACGATATTGTTGTCTGGTTCTCACAGCATTGGACGCCGGTGCTTGTGTATTTCTTCGTGCTGATGTACATTGCAGCATATCCATTCACATTGTGGTTTTCAATATTGTATTTCCTTCTAGTCAATGAAAAAAGAGCGATGGAAAATTTGGCTTATGGCCTATTACTTATCTACGCAATTGCACTACCATTCTATTTATTCGTCCCTGTTACTAATGTATATATGTACAATAATATAGACTCGGCATTGGAAACTGCGATTCCAACAGTCGAACGGTTCTTCTACTCGACGACAACACAAAACAATTGTCTTCCATCCCTACATGTTGCAATGACTATCCTTGTTGCTTGGTCGGTTCGATTGACAGGAAATAAGAAATTCACGTATTTTGCCTACTTCTCCATGATTTCTGTAATTATCTCGGTTATCTATTTAGCCATTCATTGGATTACTGATGTCATATGTGGCATGCTCTTAGCTTCAGCGGTTATTCTCATACTACGTCATTTCATCAGAGAGGAGGAAAAACATGACACATCATGAGATAGAAAACAACGTCTTGGAACATGTAACTCCTTCTTCAGAATATAGAAAAAAAACAGATTCGACCATCTATAAATTGAAAGAAAAGATCCAAAATGAAATCACAAAGAGAAAATTGCCTGTTTCTATTGAACTTGTAGGATCAACTGCAAAAGATACCTATCTAAAAGATAACATGGACATCGATTTATTCTTAGTGTTTCCAACAACCTTTCCAAAAGAAGAGATTGCAAGACACGCCCTTGAGATTGGTAGAACTTTGCTAGAAAAGACTGAAGAAAGCTATGCAGAACATCCTTACATTCGAGGATATTTTAACGACTATAAAACCGAAATTGTCCCCTGCTATAAAATTGAAAATGCATCACAAAAGCTGTCAGCAGTTGATCGAACACCATTACATACTTCATATGTAAAGAAGCATCTCAAAGAATCACAAAAACGAGAGGTTCGATTGTTAAAGCAGTTTCTGAAAGGTATTGGTTGTTACGGTGCTGAAGCAGAGGTCGAAGGATTTTCAGGTTACTTGTGTGAAATTTTGATTATAAAGTATGGATCGTTTAGAAATCTAACAGAAGAAGCACAAAACTGGAAAAGACGAGAAAAACTAGCCCTAACTGATGGGAAACATCCATCATTTGATACACCGCTAACATTCATTGATCCGGCCGATATAAACAGAAATGTTGCCTCTGCATTGGTTGAAAACAGATTCAATCTATTTGTAAAGGCATGTAAAGAATATGTAAAAAATCCGCTCATTACATTCTTTTTTCCAAATGATGTGAAGCCCTGGTCGTCGAAGAAAATTAAATCAGAAATACAAAAACAAGGATGTCTTTACATCGGAGTTAAACTGGATAAACCAGACCTTATCGCTGAAAATCTTTATCCACAAGTGCGTAAAGCCGCTAAATCAATTTGGGATTCTTGTAAAAGATACAATTTTACTATTTATGATAGCACTTTTCATATCGACGAAGAGGAAGGCAAGATTTACATTATTGTAAAAGCGAAATCTGAACTACTCTCAAAAACAGTAGCTCATACGGGACCTCCTGTTGAATTGAAAAGCAATGCAAAAGAATTTCTCAATAAGTGGAGTGATAATTCAAAAGTGATAAAAAAACCATATGAAAAAAATGGTAGATGGTATGTAGAAATTAAACGGGATTACAGGGAAATAAACGGTTTTTTGAAAGATCAGGTTAAGCATCTGAGTATGGGGAAGGATCTTGATGACATTATAAAGAAGAGTTATGAAATCGTTGAACTAGATGGATTTTTGAAAGATAATTTACTTGTTTTTTGGACTACATATTTAGATGGGAAAATGACTTGGGTAAGATAGTGTCCAAATCTATATATCTATGATGTCTGATATTTCGATCATATGAAAACGCTTGGGGTGTATACAAAAAATTTCTCATTGTATTATGATTTGTTAAAAGTTTTAGGGAAGAAAAAAATACCATATGTTTCACTTTCCTCGATTAAACATATTCCAAGCAAGATTGGAGTCGTAATAACATCTAACAGTGAACTTCACGATATTAAATCAAAAAATGTCATAGCTGCTGATGCCTACGATAGTGTCGATCATGCTGTTGATTTAGCGTTGCAAATGTTGATTGGTAAGGAGCTCTATTCAAAAGTACATATTGGAATAGATCCTGGCGAACACCCTGGCATAGCAATTGTTGGAGATGACATTCTTCTTCAGAAAACAAATGTAGAAAATCCAGAGAAAGTAGCAAATATTGTAAAACGTTTCTTAAGAGAATATCCTGCTACGGAAAGTTTGATTCGTATTGGACATGGGTCCATTATTACAAGAAACAGGATAATAAATTCTTTAATTCCATTAAGAGTGTCAATTGAAATAGTTGATGAAACAAAAACAACCTCTTCACAACAAGCAGGGAGATATGAAAGAGATAGTGAAGCTGCTGCAGCAATAGCATTACTTCATGGAGGGAAAGTCCAAAGACAGCTACCTCTAGAGCCAACAAAAGGAGAAATAAGAAATATTCAAGAACGTAGCAGAAAGCTTACAAATGGGAAATTTTCAATTTCTGAGAAAACGGCTATGAATGTTTTGAAGGGTAAAATAAGTCTAAAGGAAGCAATAGAGCTGGAAAAAAACCATTGAGTTTTTTTGTTATGCTCCAATACCTAGCAAGCAATGTTTAATTTGAGTCGAGTTCTTCTGCAAAAATCTCTTTCATTCTGAATTTTTGTATTTTGCCAGTTACAGTCATTGGGAAATCACCTACGAATTTAATGTATTTAGGTATTTTCTGATGTGATATTTTTCCTTTGCAGAATTTTCTAACATCTTCTTCAGTTAATTTCGATTTTTCTCTGATTTTAATCCAGGCTGCTATTTCTTCACCATATTTTTCATCAGGTACTCCAAATATGTGAACGTCAACGATGTCAGGATGACCGTATAAATATTCTTCTATCTCACGGGGATAAATATTTTCTCCGGCCCGTATTATCATGTTTTTTAGACGCCCTGTTATCCAACAATACCCTTGTTCATTCATGGTGCCAAGATCTCCTGTATGCATCCATCTTGAGCCGTCAATTGTTTTTTTTGTCTCTTCAGGTTTATTATGATAACCTTTCATCATCTGGGGCCCTCTAATACATATCTCCCCTTGTATTCCAACTGGTACGACTTTACCAGTATCCGGATCAATGATTTTAATTTCAGTGTGTTGTAATGGTCTTCCCACTGTTTCAACACGTATTTTTACAGGTTCATCATGTTTTGTTTGGTTAGTAACAGGAGACGCCTCAGTGAGACCATAACATATCGTTATGTCCTTAATTCCCATTTTTTCTCTAACTTTTTTCATTAGCTCAATAGGACATGGAGCTCCTGCCATGATGCCCGTTCTAAGAGTTGAAAGATCCACAGTGTTAAACTTAGAATGTTCAAATTGAGCAATAAACATAGTTGGCACTCCATGCATTGCTGTACATTTTTCTTGTTCAACAGCTTTTAAAGTCGCAAACGGGTCGAAGGACTCATTTGGCAGTACCATTGTTGCTCCATAGTTCACACAGAGCATATTTGAAAGGACCATTCCGAAACAGTGGTAAAATGGTACTGGGATACATAACCGATCATTATGAGTAAATTGCATATTTTTCCCCACGAAGTACGCGTTATTTACAATGTTATGATGTGTTAGACATGCGCCTTTAGGGAAGCCCGTTGTTCCAGAGGTGTATTGTATATTTATTATGTCATCGGGGTCTAAACCTGCTTCTCGTTGAGAAAATTTTTCATTAGAGACTTCTTTTCCATAGGTTAATACATCATCAGAGGTGTACATTCCGGGTCTGCCTTCTTCACTTAAAACTATTACATTTTTAAGTTTGGGGAATTTATATGAAAACAATTTTCCTGGAGTTTGTTCTCTTGCTTCAGGGAACATGTTGTAAAACATGTCAACATATTTAGAAGATTTGAATTTCTCAATTGAAATAAGTGTTTGACATTCTGAATCTCTTAGTATGTACTCCAGTTCATTTTCACGGAGAGCTGGATTTATCGTTACCAAAACTGCACCGATCATTGCAGTAGAAAACTGGGTTATAACCCATTCAGTATAATTTGTAGCCAAAATGCCGACTCTGTCGCCTTTTTTAACTCCCATATGCATAAGTCCTTTTGCAGCTCTTCTACATATTTTGTAAAAATGTTCATAGGTATATCTTTCATTTCTCCAGACCGTTACAAGAGCATCGTTATCTGGATATTTTTTAGCAGCATGCCTCAATCTATCGCCGATTGTTGCCCATAAAAGTGGCGTTTCTGATCCAGCATATGCATAACTTAGCTTATTATTTTCATTGTTTTTTAAATTCATATACTCACCATCATTGGAAGATTAAAAGTTCTTTGGAATAGATCCTTAGCTGTGGAATACGAAAACGGTTTCTTAATATTTTGGAGAGGCATGTTTATTTTTACATATCATCAAAAGGAGGTTTTTCAGGTCTTGATGTATAATAAAGAGCAACTGCCCAACATGACGCTTGTGATGAGACGCAGTGACAGTTGCCCTCCAAGTAAGTGTCCATTTTGTGATCCTCAGTAATAGGACGAACTACAACGCCATCAACCTTGCATTCAACCCTAAAAATGTTATCTCCTGATTTTAGATAAAAACTCGGTTTGATCTTGTATCCTTTGAAATATACCTTTTGAGATTCCTGTCCATTTTCATCATAGACATCCCAATGATGGCCCTCACCGTTTAAGATGATATGCAGACTGGAAGGGGTTGATTCTCTATGTTTTGGCTCAGCCTTTATCCAGCAGTTGTCGTCCTTTCTAATCATCTTGAAATCAATGTCGTTTATTGTTGTGTTAAATCTCTTGTACTTTGCGACCATAGCAACAGTAATTGCTTAGAATCTAAACTATTTTTGCTTAGGCTGTAAATAACCCAAACGTTTATGAGCCCCCCTCATATAGTCGTTAGGTAAGAGTGATGAAAGTCAAAAGAGCTCTAATTAGTGTCTCAGATAAAGAAGGCATAACTGTTTTTGTTAAAGGAGTATCTAAACTTGGTATAGAAATTATATCAACAGGTGGAACTGCAGCTATTTTACGAAAAGCAGGCATCGCTATAAAAGATGTATCTGAGGTCACCGGTTTTCCAGAAATGCTTGACGGCCGGGTAAAAACCCTTCACCCCATTATTCATGCAGGCATTCTTGCGAAAAGAGACGGCAAAGAACACAAAGATACGCTTAAAAAACACAATATCTCCCCTATAGACATCGTCGTTTGCAATCTATATCCTTTTGAACAAACAATACAAAAACCAAAGGTGGGAATTGAAGAAGTTATCGAAAACATCGATATTGGTGGTCCTACACTGATAAGAGCTGCTGCTAAAAACTACAAAGATGTAATTGTTGTGACAAGCAAAGATCAATTTGACTGTGTTTTAAAGTCCCTGGAAAAAAATGGAGATCTTAGCATTAATAAAAGAGAAAAACTCGCAATTGAAGCCTATACCCACACAGCCCAATACGATTCAATAATTTCACAATACCTGAGGAACAGATGGACTGATGAGATCTTACCAGAGTCCAACAGCATCTCAATGAGAAAGATTCAAGATATGAGATATGGGGAGAATCCTCACTTGAAAGGTACTTTTTATAAATCTTTACCCAAGATTAGCGAACCTTGCATTACAAACGCTGTAAAGCTTCAGGGAAAAGAACTGTCATATAACAACATTCTTGACGGTGACTGTGCAATTGAATGCATCAAAGAATTTTCAGAGCCTACTTGTATCATAATAAAGCATGCAACACCCTGTGGAATAGCAAGTGCAAATAATTTGTTACAGGCCTGGAAGAATGCCTATGCAACTGATACGTACTCACCGTTTGGTGGCATTATTTCATTTAACAGAGAAGTGGAAAAAGATGTAGCTGAAGAACTTTCAAATCTGTTTTTAGAGGTAATAATTGCCCCAGGTTTTACTAAGGAAGCATTAGATGTTTTTGGTAAAAAGAAAAACCTTAGACTTCTTGAGTTAAAAGGATTAGATAAAAAAGTTGATAGAAAAGGTATGATCTTCAGAAGTGTTGTCGGAGGTTTTCTTTCGCAAGAAAGAGATGTGAAATTAACTCCCAAATCAGATTGGAAGATCGTGACAAAGAAAAAACCTACAGAGGAAGAAATTCACTCTATGGAATTTGCTGTTAAATGTGTAAAACACGTAAAATCAAATTCAGTTGTTTTTGTAAAAGATACGCACACGGTTGGGATTGGTGGCGGGCAAACTGCTCGTGTTGATGCTACTTGGATTGCGACAAACAAGGGTAAGGAAAACATCAAAGGGTCTACCATGGCAAGTGATGCATTTTTCCCATTTCGGGATGGTATCGACCTCGCTGCAAAGGCAGGTGTAAAAGCCATCATTCAACCTGGCGGAAGCATTCGTGATGAAGAAGTCATTAAAGCAGCAGATGAACATAGCATAGCTATGGTTTTTTCAGGCCAAAGGTATTTTAGACATTAGAAATAAGTTGTTTATTTGTGAAGATCATATACCTGATCATTAACATGGGTCATACAATCAACAATGGTAGAATTCGGTTGATCATATTTGTTTACCGTGCCATAAAAGCTAAACCAATGATATCCCACAATATATGGTTCATCCAGACATTTTTTTGCAAACCATTCAAAATGTTTTGCTCTCTCCAAATCAATATCTTTAAAGTCCTTTGTTAAAGTATTGAACTCTCCTACAAGAATTGGTTTTCCAGCTATTTTATAATATCTTTTCATCCATTGATCAAGAGGAACCAATCCTCTATAAAGAGATTTGAAAAACGTATTTGGATTGTAAACAATTTTTCGGTCGACATAATAGTTTATGCTTATGACGTCACAGTATTCTGCACACTCTTCTATTACCTCTTTGGGCGCTCCTTCAGCACAATGAAAACGAACACCAAGGATCAGATGGTTAGGATCTTGATCTCGTATAGTTGAAGTGATGAAATTGAAATATGTACCTGCAACAAGACGGGAAAACCCGTCGATATCGCTTTCGGCTTTTACGAGAATCTCACGATTAAAAAGAAGCGATGTTTCTTCTTTAAAAAGAGGGGTTTTTGCAAGCAGTAATTTTGATTTTATGCGCCATCCTTCTCTGCCAAGCTTTCTTGCATCATAGAGTTCGTCAAAGTTTTCCAGATTCATATTCCACACATTATTAAACTTTTCAACATCCTCGTTGTATTTTTCTCTAAGAAAGCTTACTACTTTCTGTTTTCCAGGGCTGTCGTGGCGTGCTGCGACATAGTTTTCTAGAAGCGTTTTTGAATCATCTTCATCTGGCCCCCAATGTATTTCATTGTCCAACCAGTAACCAAGTAAATAAGGATCGTCTTTCAATTGCGTTGCAACTTGTGTAATCTCCCCTCTTACCAGTTCTTGCCATGAAGGATCAAAAACATCAGGATGATTTAGAACAAATCTTCTCCATTCAGTAGTTCCTTCATGCCTAAAGATAAAAGTATGTGTGTACGGTATGTTATCAAAGAGTTCATATGAGCACCATGCACCCAGGGTATTAAACCCCCATTCTTTGAATCTATTTCTGATAGCCTGAGCCCAGTTGAAATGATTGCCATATTTTTCAATTATACTTATATTATAAATATATTTCTTATCGTGTGAAACAACATTTAATCCAGTAGAATAAAAGGCGTAACCATCAGGCGTAACAAACCACCAGGTGCCATCTTTTTTTATAACATCGAAAAATCCTGTACCATCTGTAAGCTTTAATTCAGTGTTCCCCCAATAGTAATTGCAGTCATTACTTGATAAAAAATCATTATGCTCCAAATCAACAACGTTTGCTTCTACATTACTAAATATTACAATCAAAAATAGAAGAGAGATTGTAACTAGAGCGAGTTGCTTTTTTCTAATAATCTTATACACCAACCATATTCATCATATTATTATAAAAGTGATATATAATACATGTTATTTAAAAAAGCGTTTTAGATTAACTAAATATTATTAAATATAAGCAGATATGCTCAGTCGATGAAGTTTAGCGTAAATAAAAGAGATGGTCCTGCACGAACTGGTGAATTAACATTTGAAAATAAGCAAATTAAAACACCAAATATAATCTATACTCATACCAACCGTTTTAATGCTCCCGGTTTTGCCGACGTCCTTATAACAAACAGTAAACAACAAAAAGGAAAACCAACATTGAAAATTTCTAATCATTTAATCTGTCCTAAAGATATTCCTAAAGAACTGCACCTCTCTGCGATAAAACAACACAAGAAAGATAACAAAGAGCATTACGTCATACCTGGCAACAAAGAAGTTATAGACGATGCATTGAAGGGCAATCCCGCTTCTTTGTTTATTGTAGCAAATGCATCTCAATTATTTCAACAACCTAAGAAATTTGTAGATTTCATTGTAGAATTAAGAGGGAAAATAGGATATCAAAAAACAATCTACATCCCAACCATAGGAAATCCCTCATCAATCGCATTACTCGCATACATGGGGATTGATTTTTTTGACTCCATCTCTGCAATCCAATCAGCAAGATCAAATGCATTACTCTTTCCAACAGGAAATTATGCAAAGGATGACTTGCAGGAGCTTCCGTGTAGCTGTCCAGCTTGTACTAAAGTCAAAGGCAAACCATCCGAGATGAGTTTTCAAGAAATACTTAATCACAACTATTTTGCTATATCTGACGAAATAAAACAAGTGAGAAATGCTATTGCACATGGACGTCTTCGTGGACTTGTTGAAACAAGGGTAAAAGTCAGCCCAACTTTAACAGCCATACTAAGAAATCTTGATACATATCATTCGACATTTTTGGAGGAAAGGACACCTATAACAAGCAAAGACCAACTGTTAGCAACAACAAAAGAATCGTTACTCCGACCAGAGATTAAACGATTTCAGGAACGAGTTATAGAGCGATGCAGAAAACCCTCATCCGCAAAGGTGCTAGTCTTACTACCATGTTCTGCAAAGAAACCTTATTCGTTTTCAAAATCCCATCGATTGTACGGAAGGCAAATCGATAGCTCGGGAAATGTCGGTGTTGTCCATGAAGTTATTATAACCTCCCCATTGGGAATTGTCCCAAGAGAGCTTGAACTGGTTTATCCTGCATCTTCATATGATATTCCAGTAACGGGGGTTTGGGATGAAGATGAAAAAAAGATGATAAGAAAGTTACTGAAACAATACTTGGAGATAAACAAATATGACAAGATCGTTGCTCATCTGCCACCAGAACTGATGAAGTTTATCAAAGATTTACTGAAACAGCCAACTATCACCTGCAAAGATAATCCAACATCCAAAGATTCATTGAACAGCCTCTCAACATCCTTAAAGAAAATTGTTCAAAAGTATAATAAAATAAAGATTCAAAACAGACTCAGCGAAAATATGCAGTCGCTTGCATCCTATCAATTTGGCAATACTACAGCAAAGAAATTACTGAAAGATTGTAAGATAAGAGGAAAATATCCCTATCAAAAAATCATGTATAGCAATCAACAACTCGGCATGCTTACTAAGGAACGTGGATTGATCTCATTGACAGCAGATGGAGCGCAACGAATTGCAGACTCTGAAACATACTGGGTAGAGATTCATGACGATTTTACACTGAAAGGATCAGTCTTTGCTCCTGGCGTTAAAAATGCAGATAATATCATTCGTATTGGGGATGAAGTAGTTGTATTAAAAAATAAGAAACTCTGTGCTGTTGGGGTTGCACAAATGAATGGCAATGAAATGATTGAGACAACACACGGCGAAGCAGTAAAAATCAGGCATCGAATTTAGATATGGCTCAAGGCTTTTTGCTCACCACAATATGGACAGGAACACACCTTCATTTTTTCATAAAGAGTGGTACCTTCTGCCCAAACAGTCAACCCTTCCCCACAAGTATTGCATCTAAAGTTTGCTTTCATTGATTTTTTTTCAGGTATCTCGTCCCATACATACATAGGATTTGGAGGGACAGTTGCAATCTTGCCACAATCTGGACAGGTCATCTTCACAGCTTTTCTGTCGTTACGTCGTGATTTTTTCAGAGCGAAGATGCCTTTACAATGCGGACATTTAAAATGGTGTAATCCGCCTTTGAGTGTTTTTTCAAATTCCTCTATAGAATCAATCGTCTGAGTTGGTTTCCTTGATCTTATAATAATGAAAACAATAGCAATGATTAATAAAATTCCGTAGGCTCCAAAGATGTATATCATCCAATCTTTTTCAGATATGACTACCCATATAGAAAAGAATAGGACCCACACTCCAAGTATTATCAATAAGGCAAACGGTGCTGAACTTCGCATCCATCTCATATTGATCTTCGCCTCCTGCCATATGCAATCAATACAAGAAGCAATACGAATAACAACACTGAGCCAGCAAGATACCATCGGTTCTCTCTAACTTTGTAGGCCGCATTTTGTAAAAAGATATTTTTAGCAGGGTTCGTACCCATCTGATATTCCTTCATATTTGTATAACCATCTCCATCTCTATCCATAGTAGCATCTATAGGGTTTTCTGGGTTAAGATTGTATTTTTCTTCCCACCAATTGGGCATACTATCGCTGTCAGTATCTTCAAGGTCCGTAGTAATCCAAAAGGTATTACTTTCAGATACTTCTTCATTCCCTGCTTTATCAGTTACAACGACGTGGAAATAATATTTCCCTATGATGTTATAGGTATCTTCATTGACATATTTGCCCCCAGGACGCCATTCCGTCGTCTTTGTTTCTTTATTATTATTTGGCAATTTAATAATTATCTCAACACTTTCTATAACCATATTATCTGTTGCAATACAAGTAATATTCACATAATCGTCTTGTAATTGTACGGTAGGATGAACATTGACATAAGAGATAACAGGAGATGTTTCATCCTCAATAATTTCAAAATAATCTGATTTTATTGCCAAATTTCTATGAATTGAAATATCTGTAGCATAAATGGTAATTTTATAGATACCGACAACAAGAGTTTCGTTAAATTCAAATTTAAATTTATCCCCACCAACTCTAAACATGCGTCCATCATAAGTTGCATTTATTGGATCTTTGATGGTAATTTCTACAGACTCCATGCCTGAATCGTCAGTAATAGTAGCAGTAATTTCAACAACTCCGCCTTGCTCTTGAGGATCTGGTTGGGCAGCAATGGAAGATATATTTGGTGGGTTTCTCTCTCTTGATTTCACAATAAATGTAGTATTTGAGGGGAGTTGATTATTTAGAATGTTAATATCTCGTTTCACATCATTGACTATAACCTTGGTACCAACAGTCCATTCGCCTGCTCTGGCATAATTCCAGATGAAGCTAACGTTTTTATTAGAAAGAGGGGCAACAGTAACCAATGTGCTTGCTATCTGATAATCATCGCTGTAGCTCATACCACCATTTTCAACAGGTTCACAATATAATCGCACCTCATAGTCAGTGGCAGTTCCGAGTCCCTCATTTACAATAACGGCACCAAGGGTTGCAGATTCTGCTTCAACAACTGAACCAATAGGAAGCACAACACCAACAACAGCCAAATCAGGTATCCCTTCAACAGTTATGTTTTTGACATATCGATTATTTGTTTCATTCAATTCGACAATATCGTCGTCAGGGTCTACAGTCACTATTAAACTAAAATCTCCCGTTTGTTTTGCCTGCCAGCTGAAACTAACATTATTCTGTTTATACGGTAGAAGATCTACGTCACTGAGATTATAGGAATACATAGGGTAATTTGTTTCATTTGTAATTAGCAGAGATACATTAACATGATGTATAGTTGCATTACCGCTCCAAAGATGGCCAGTGATATTAACAAAATCCAAATCATAAATAATTGGGAACGATTCATGATCAGTCGCAAG
>Ga0272442_10006390_pt1 | contig 15502 bp, 11 predicted proteins | sample SSMForm2O_FD_200262 | JGI IMG/M metagenome (GOLD analysis project Ga0272442, IMG submission 200262) | Marine sediment archaeal communities from Little Sippewissett salt marsh, Falmouth, MA, United States - SSM-Form-2O | ecosystem: Environmental > Aquatic > Marine > Wetlands > Sediment ...
CCCGGCGGTGGGGTCGCCCTGCCCGGAGCCGCCGCCGGTGGGAATGCCCCACGCCCAGTCGCCGTCGAGCGACCAGCCGGGGTCGCTGGTCATGTCGGCCGTGTACAGGGCGTCGACGATCGTGAAGACCGCCACGGCGCGGTCCTGGACGGCCTCGCCGTTCGTCCCGTCGCCGTCCTGGTCCATCGCGTTGCCCGAGACGTCGGCGATGTCCGGGCCGAGAACCATCGTGTACGTGCCCACCTGCCCCTGCGCGGCGAACTGCACGTCGAGCGTCTGGGAGTTGACCCACACGCCGCCGGTGACCTCGCCCAGCAGGTCGCCCCCGGGGCCCGTAAAGCTCACCACGTCATCGCCCGCGTCGAAGCTCGCCGGGTCCATCGGCTCGTCGAAGCGGAAACGGATCGAGCCCTGGGCCTCGGTGACCAGGCCGGCCGGGGCGTGGCTGTCGACCCGCGGGCCGGTGAAGTCGTAGTACACGTCGTCGTAGTCGCGGTAGAGCCCGGTCGATGCGTTGTTGTCCTCGAACGCCTCGGCCACGGCTCCGTCGGCGTCGACGACCATGCCGATGAAGTAGTCGTTGTCCGTCCCGAACGGGTCGACGTCGGGCACGACGAGCGTCACGCTTCCCGCGTGGGTCGTCCCCGCCGCCAGGGAGGCCACCGCGTAGGCCGTCGCGCCGGTGCCCTGGACGGCCAGCAGCGTGTCCGACGCGTCGATCGTCTCGTCGTCGGAGAGGTAGAACCGCACGTTGAAGGCCCCCGCCGACGTGTCGCCGCGGTTCTCGACGCCGAAGCTCACCGTCGCCTGCGAGCCGGACACGCGGAGGTTGTCCGGCGAGACGTCGAAGCTCGAACCTCGCAGGTCGATCCCCTCGACCACGTCCGAGCCGAGCTCCAGCGCCGGGTCGCCGAAGAGGTTCGTCTCGTACATCACCCAGCGGACGTAGGGGTCGGAGACGCCCCAGATGTTGTCCTCGTGGCTGTCGGCGTTCATCGCACCGAGCCCGTCGATCCCCTCGCCGAACAGCGCGTCCCAGAATTGGCGGTTCATCCGCTGCGAGGGGCTGTCCAACGTGGCGGACGATTCGTTGTATTGCCCCCAGCCGTACCGGCTGTTGAACACCACCGCCACCGCCCCGTGGCGCGTGCTCGTCGTGAAGTGCTCCGCGACCGCGTCGGAGACGAAGTTGCCCGGGAGGCACCCCTGCGAGTAGATGAAGTAGAAGTTGTTGTTCGTCAGGTCGTCCACGTCGGAGTTGTAGAGCTTCATCACGTAGTCGGTGTCGGCGTGGCCGAGGTGGTTGATAATCCCGTACGTCTCGCCGTCGAACGGGTCGATCCGGTCGATCAGCTCGGAGGCGTCCCACGTGCCGTCGGCGTCGTAGAGCGTATCCACCGATATCTCGGGATCGGCCGAGAAGCCCGACGTCGTATAGTCGCCCGCGCTGGAGCCCAGGCGGATCTCCTCCATGTAGGGCTTGGCGTACGAGAACTCCCCGGGCCCGAACTGCTCGCCGAGATACTCCCCGACGATCAGCGCCCGGTCGCGGTACGCCCCGGTCGGGTCGTTCTCGTAGGCGAGGGTCTTGTAGACCCAGTTGGCCATCTCGCTGGCGTTCTCGGCCGGGACGCGCCCGATGGCCACCTCCGCCATCAGGTCCACCTCCCCGCCGCCGATGCCGTCGTTCGGCTCGCCGTACAGGCCGTCGCCGTCATCGTCGAACGTGCCGTCGAGGCACTGGTAGTACAGGTCGCTGGGCAGGTCGTCGACCTCGTCGTCGGCGACAACCCGCAGCCCCCGGGCCGGGATAATGTTCGAGTCGCCCGCCAGCAGGACGTAGTCCGTCTCCCAGTAGTTGTAGGCGTCGGCGATGAAGTTCCGCAGCTTCTCCTGAGAGTCCGCCCCGGGGTAGTCGGCGTCGATGCTCTCCATCGTCACCGCCGTGACCGTGTAGCCCAGCGACTGCTTGTACGAGATGAAGTCGCCGATCGTGTAGTCGCTCGCCGCGTCGAGCATGGCCTGGCTGGTGATGACGACGTACTGGTAGCTGTCGGCCGGGTCCGGGATGCCCATCGCCTGCGGCCCGGCGGCGAGGGCGCCGTCGGTGTAGGTCGCCAGGGCGTCGGGGTTGTCCACGGATTCGGCCAGGTCCGAGCCCGTCGCCGGGCGATACGGGACCACGCCGCCCTCGTCGCCGTCGGAGGCGACCAGGTCCACCGTCACGACAAGCGACGTGTAGCAGGACACCAGCCCGCGGACCGGCAGGTACTCCACGGGGTGGAGGTTGACCGTGAGGATGGCGACCCCGCGGCTGTATTGGACTTCCACGTCGTCGAAGCGCGTCTTGGGATAGGCCTCATCCGAGCCGTAGACGGTCATGTCCAACGGCGTCGGCTCGGCGGTCGCGTCGAGGCTGTAAGCCAGCGCCTCGGCGCCCTGGGCGATGAGGTACTCGCCGGCGGCCGTGACCTTCTTGTCGGCCTCGACCGTGACGCCGGCCAACTCGAAGCCAGCCGGCAGGACGATCTGCACGGGCACGACGGGCAAGACGGGGCGCCCCGGCTCGCCGTAGGTGGGCGCGTCGCCGAGGACCGCCTGGTAGAACGTCTCCCCCTCCCCGCCGCCGGCCGCGGCCAGCAACTCCAACTCCGGCATGCCGTACTCGATCCGGATCTCCTCGGCCGAGCCGGCAAGCACGGTGCGCCCAACCGAGGCTACATCGCCGTTCAACAGGATCCTGGGCTCCAGGACCTCCAGGGCCGGCAACCGAATGGTCATACGTCACCCTCTCTCGGTGGGCCCGAGGCCAAGACGCGAAACACGCCTCTGCCGGCCGGCCCAGCCCATGCCTCCCAACCATACCACGGTCTCTATTCTACACAGATCGGGCGTTTCCGCAAAGAACGTTGTGGCGCCGCGACGGACTTTCGGAGGCCGTCACGCCGGCCGCGCGGCGGTCTCGAAGAGGGTCTTGACGGTCGCCCGGGACAGGACGAGGATCGTGAAGACGCCCAATACCGTGCCCATGGGCATGAAGAGGCAACTGATGCCGGCGACGACGAAACAGAAGGTTCGGTGGGTTCGCCGACGGAGCCGCCCGGCCGCGACGAGCAGCAGGATCACCACCGTCCACGCCATCAGGATGAACACGGAGCCCATGACGACGAAGATCCAGCCCATCGCCGGCGGGGGCGGCGAGCCGGCGGAGTTCTGCAGGGCCCCCCGGACCATCAGGATCCCGAGGGTGACGTGGATGAACGGCATGCAGCCGAACAGGGCCATGATGCCCGCGAGCACGTAGTGGAAGATCGACAGCAGCCGGAGGTGCTCGGCGTCGCGGTTGGTTTGGGCCGGCTGGGCGTAGACGACCTGCGGCGGCGCGGATCCGGTCATGTTCGCCGTCCTCTCCCCGTGTGTTGTCCGCCGGCCGGGCGATCTAAAGCGTGACGGTCTCGCCGGTCTCGACGCTCTGCCGCTCGGCCTCGACGATCGTCAACGACTCCAGCGCGTCGGCGGGCGTGACAACCGACGGGGCCTGGTTCGTCTCGATGCACTGGACCATGTAGGCCAACTCGGCGAGGTAGCCGTCGGGCTCGTCGAAGGCGACGGGCTTGGCCTCGCCATCCTGGTAGAGCACCAGCGGCTCGTCCCTCGGCATGAGATACTCGGCCGTGGCGTTCTCGAAGTTGACGCAGTAGTCCATGCGGAAGCCGAACCCGTCGGCCATCCCCCAGGAGCCCTCGGCCGAGACGAGCGGCAGGTCGTCGTAGAGGTAGTGCGTGATGACCTGGTCGACGCAGCCGGTGAACCGCTTGCAGCCGAAGCTGCGGACGGCGGCGGGCATACCGAAGACGTACTTGACGAAGTCGGTATCGTGGAGGTGCAGGTCGAGGATGGCCCCGCCGGACATCTCGCCGTTGCGGAACCACCCCGGCGGCGAGGCACCGACGCGGCGGAAGCTGGCGTCCATCACCTTGCCGTACGTGCCCTCTTCGACGGCCTTCTTCAGCCAGGCCCACTGGGGCCAGAACCGCATGCACATCGCCGGCAGGAGCAGGCCCGCGGCGGCCTCGGCGGCCTCGACGATCTCCCGCGCCTGCTCGATCGTTCGGGTCATGGGCTTCTCGCAGACGCAGTGCTTGCCGCCAACCAGGGCGGCGGCCGCCAACTCGGCGTGGAACGGCGTCGGCACGCAGACGTCGACGAGGTCGACGTTCTCCATGGCGATCAGGGCGTGCGGGTCGGTCGTGCCCGCGATGCGGTCCATGTCCAGCGACTTCGCCCCGCCTTCGATATTGCTCCAGCCGTCGGCGAGATCGCCAGCGGCACGCTTCGGGTCGCTGTCGGCCACCGCGACGACCTCGGCACCGTCGACCTTGCCCCAGTTGGCGTAGTGCATCCGCCCCATCATGCCCAGCCCGATAATACCCACGCGGATCATGGTCAGCCTGCCTTTCCGAGCGTCTCGCGAACGAAGTTCGCGGCCGTGTTGATGTCCGTGACGCGGTCGCCGCCGGCCTCTCGCTCGATGCAGAGATAGCCCTCGTAGTCGCCGGCGTCCAGGGCGGCGAAGAACGACACCCAGTCCACCTCGCCCGTGCCGACGGGCACTTCCGCGCCCCACTCGCCCGGCGTGAGCGTCTTCGTGGCGTCCTTGATATGCACGCCCTTGAGGGAACCCATCAGGATCTTGACGCTCTCGACGGGGTCGCCCTTGGCGTAGAGGATCATGTTCGCCGGGTCGAAGTTCACGCCGACGTTCGGCTTGCCCATGCGGTCGAGGAAGCCCTTCAGCGTGGCCGCGTCCTCCTGGCCCGTCTCGAAGCCCAGGTCGATCCCCGCGCCGGCGAAGAGGTTGGCGATCTGCACCACCCGGTCGGCCAGTCGCGCGTAGCTCGGGTCGCTCGGCTCTTCCGGCAGGAAGCCCGCGTGGAACGAGACCAGGTCCAGCCCGAGATGCTCGGCTACCTTGACCACCTTCTGAATGTTGGACCAGTTCGTCTCCCACGTCGCGTCGGGCACGATGCCGCCCGTCTGGCGAATGGTCTCGAGCGTGGAGTAGTCCTCGCCCTCGCAGCCGAACATCCCGCTGACGACCGCGATCCCCGCGTCGGCAAGCTGCCGCCCGGCGTCGGACCACTTCTCGTCGGCCCACAGCGGATCGAGGGCCAACTGGATCTTGTCCATTCCCAACTGCTGCATCTGCCCGATCAGCTCCGCCGGGTCCGCCGGCTGAAGCGACCAACTGCACACCGCCAGCCTGTCCGCCAAGGATTGCCCGCTCATCTGCATGCTCCTTTCACGCCGTCTGCCCGGATGCCCCAGCACCCGGTGAAGATCTTCAACCAGTTCGCCATTGGACCGCCTCCGCGAGCGAATTGAAAGGAAAAGCTCGGCCCCGCCCGTGGGGTGAGCTTGACGGGCACGGGGAGGCTGCGGACAATCGAGGTCGGCGGGGCCAAGCCGCCCGGTTGGCAGGAAGGGAACCCATGCACACACAACGCTCGATCGTCCGCGGGAGCTTGACCGCCCTGGCGTCGGCCCTGCTGCTGTCGGGTCTCTTGCTCGCCGGTTGCTCGCGCGCGGATTCGCCCCCGAAGGCCCCGCAGAGCCCATGGTGGAGGCAGGACACGGCCGTGACGTGGTCGGGCTTCGGCAACCCGGCGCACCGCAAGTGGCTCGGCTTCGTCCGGGAGGTGGGCACGACGGCCTGCGATCGGGGGATCTTCTACGCGCACGATACGCCGCCCGGCACCGGGGCCCCCGCGGCCGCCTACTACCACCAACAGGGACTGCGGGTCACGTCGTTCCTGTCGATCGACCAGTGGAAGACCGACGATGCGAGCGTCGAGGAGCTGATCGCCAAGATGCGCCGGCAGTTGGACGACGGCTGCGACGGCATCCACCTGGACATGCTCTTCAGCCCGGCCGGGCCGCGGGACGCCCCGGCCGCCTACCGGCTCGCCGGCGCCATCGCCCGCCTGCGCGACGCCGTCCACGCCTATCCCCGCAAGCCGCGGGCGATGTTCGCGGGCAACGTCTGGCTGCTCGATACGCCCGTGTGCCTCCTGACGGCCAAGCTGTGCGACGTGGCCTGGATCGAGAGCTGGGGCCACGACGACCTGAGGCTCGTCCGCGCCGCGCGCGTCGCCCGCAGCCTCGACCACTACCGCAAGCCCGCCTGGTATCACTGGCAGCCCGCCGACAACGAACAGGACCGCGTCGCCAAGCTCCGCAACCTGCCCCGGGCCCTCTACGCCAGTTGCCTCGCCGAGGGGGCCGTGTTCCTCTGCAACTACCAGTACCCCGTGCCGCTCGTCCACCGGAACCCCGCCGGGCAAAAGATCACCCAGTGGAAAATGCTCCCCATCAACGACGCCTGGCAAAAAGCCGTCGTCGCCTACGCCCGCTTCGCCAAACAGCACGGCGAGCTGCTGCGGGACTCGACGCCGGCCGCGCCCGTCCTCGTGGCCTTCCGCCCGCGGAACGTCGGGCCGGCCAACCGGATCATGCGCCGCCTCCTGGAAACCAACATCGCCTTCAACGTCCGCGTCTCCGGCCCAGAACCGCTGAAGCCCCTGACGGCCGAGGACCTCGCGGACTACAAGGCCGTCGTCACGCCCGACGTGCCCTGGGCCAAACGCCTCGCCGCCTCCACCCCCCTCTACGCCTCCGCCGCCAAACTGCTCGCCGCCGCGGGACCCGAGATCCGTGACGTCGGCCGCGTCCAACCGCCCGGCAAGGTCGTCACCCGCATCTACACCAAGGGCACAAAGACGCTCGTGCACCTCAAGCAGTACGGCTACACCGACGCGGCCGACAAGCTCCCAACCCTCGGCCCGCTGACCCTCTCGCTCCCCTGCCCGCAGAAAGTCCGCACCGTCACATGCCTCTCCCCCGACCGCCCCGGCCACACAAACCTCTCCTTCCAACAACAAGCCCCCCACCTGACCATCACCGTCCCGAGCCTGGACTACCACAACCTCCTGATCATAGACCGCGAGAAGTAGCCCCCGGGCCCAAGCCCCCGAAAAGCCGCCCGGTTGGACGGGGCTTCGAGTTAGGTGCGGTGTTAAGGGAATCCGAGATCCAGCGGTCATCGAGGAGAAAGACCGCTTGCCTATCTCGCGATCGGCAGTAGAATCGTCGGGAAAGCTGGCGACGCGTGTCGGGCCATCCGGGAGACCCCGGTTGGGTGGTTTAGGGATGGTCTCTGTGCCTCAACGAACCCGCGAAACAGGCTGAACGGATGCGCCAGGTGCTTAACAGGACTGTCGTTGAGGATCTCGCGAACGCCAGCCACTCCCCCCATGGCCAAACCGCTCATCCGCCGGCCACCTACGCACCTGCACGCGGAACCGGATCTTCGACCAGTGGGTCGGGAACGGGGCGGGGTGCCCGTCGGCGTTCGGCCACTGTGCCAGACCGGTGCATCCTGGCGAATTGCCTTGGGATCGCCAGGCAATCTATGGAGAAGCGGGTGGCGGGAGCGACCCTTGCCGTCTTTCCGCGAAGACTCATCGAGGTCGCTCCGCAGGGAGATGCCGCCTGATGCCAACGGCACCACCACATGAGAAACCCCGACCGTTGGCCAAACGGCTGGCTGGCTATGGCTGCACGGATTTCGTCCGCCTCGACGGAAAGCTCTCCACGCCGGCGCAACTCGACTATCTTGACCTGCTGCCCACACGAAGCAATCAGAGGCCGTCGCTCACTGCCGTCGCCGAGCATCAAGGCACGGCCCTGCTCTACCTTGTGGATGCGTGTGGAGACTCACAACTCGATCACGCCGCACTTGCAGATGTGCGGCGAAGACTGGCGAACCGTAGTGATCCTGCGTGGCTTGGCGTTGTGCAGGCCGGTTCTCTGAAGATCTTCCCTATCGGGTTTCATGAGGCGGCCGATACGCAGCCCGTGATTATCGAAGAAGGCAGCGAGACCGCGCCGTTCTTCTTCCAGAGCCTCGTGCATGGCACCTTCGAGAAGGATAGCGAGCGGCCCGGCACGGACTACGTCTACGATAAGATCTTTCACTTGCTCACGCGGACAATGAAGCAATTTGTGCCGAAGGACGGAACGGGACGGATCGACGCGCTCGAAGTCCTCTCGATGGCAGGCCGAGCACTCTTCTTCCGCTTCCTGATCGACCGTCGCATCGTGCTGAAAAATGAACTGTCCGACCCGGATGGCATCTGTCCGGCAGCGACCGAACTCAAGGACGCGTTTTCCACGGCCGAGAAAGCTGCGCAGACTTCCGCCTGGCTCGACGCGACTTTCAACGGCGACTTCCTCCCGCTCATCGATGAATCGATTCCGCATGACGATCGGGCTGCCCGTGAGGCCGCATACCTCGCCTTCTACAATCGGACGCAGCATCTCGTCGGCAAGACGATATTCTCCCACCTCCATGCGATTCTCCGTGGCTGGCGTCACGTGGGGGGCGCTTTTCAGGGGGAGTTGGATTGGGGCGAACTCGACTTCGCGCACATTCCAGTGGGCGTGTTGAGTCAGGTCTATGAGAGCTTCAGCCATCGCGCCGACCCACGCACCGCTCGCGAGACGAGTGTCCACTACACACCACGCACCATCGCGAGGCTGATGGTCGACGAGGCGTTTGCCGCCGTGAAGAATCCTGCGGATGCGAAGGTGCTCGACAGCTCGGTTGGTGCGGGGACCTTCCTCGTGCTCGCCTTTCGCCGTCTCGTCCGAGAGCGTTGGGACAAGGACAGCGAACGGCCAAAGACGGCCACGATTCAGCGCATCCTGTACAATCAACTCCGCGGCTTCGACATAAGCGAGCCCGCACTCCGCTTGGCCGCGCTGTCGCTTTACATCACTGCCATCGAACTCAACGCCTCGCCACGACCGCCGGACGCCCTCAAGTTCCCGCGAAATCTCCGCGGCGAGGTGCTCCATCGTTTCGGCGGCCAAGACAATGCCGGAGGGAAGCCTGCCGTCTTCCCGCTTGGCAGTCTCGGGCCGGAAGTCCCACGCGCATTCGAGAAGGCGTTTGACATCGTGATTGGCAATCCGCCTTGGACGCGATTACGCGACAGGGAAAGCAGAGGCGAGGCCGAGAAGAAGAGACGTAAGGCCGCAATCACCGCGCGCAACACCGAGTTCACGGCAATCGGGCGCCGAGTGCTTGAATCGCGAGGTTTCCGCGAGTTGGCCAAACATTATCAGAGCCCTGACAACAACCCAGATCTTCCCTTTCTCTGGCGGGCAATGGAGTGGGCCAAGTCAGACGGTGTCATCGCCCTTGCCATGCCTGCGCGGCTTTTCGGCCGCACCACAGGCAAGGGCTTTGAGGTATGGCGAGCAATCCTGCGAAGCGTCGAGGTGACGGGGCTCATCAACGGGGCCGACTTGCGTTGGTCATCGGTCTGGAAGGACGTCAAGATGCCCTTCTGTATGTTCTTCGCACGAAACGCGATACCCAAGTCAGGACACCGATTCTACTACGCTTCTCCGGTCAACGAACCCGACGTGAACGGCGAAGGACGCTTCCGCATTGACTATGAAGTCGCGCATCCGATCAGTGCCGCGCGCGTTGCGAAACAACCGTGGTTGCTCAAAACGTTGTCGCTCGGAACGTGGCTGGATGTGGCGCTAATGGAGGCGATCAAGAGTTCCTCATTCAGGAACCTGGCCAGCGTTTGGAAGGATTGGGATAAACCTGGTGACAAAACAGGAAAAGGATACGACCGATCGCCTAGGCTCTCCCAGAAGCCCGCGGAACACCTTGCCGATTTGCCTGATTTTCGACCGAAGCCTGGCGAGTTCGCAATCCCGTTCGACAAGTTGATTACGTATTCCAATCGTTACGGAGTGCGGACGGCGTATTGGCCGAAGACAGAGCATCTATTTCAACCGCCGTTGGTCATCATCCCGCAGTCCCCCGGAGACGATGCACAGTCGCCTCGTGCTTACTTCTCGAATCAGCCGATTGCATTCTCTCAAAGCTACTATGGCTATTCCTGCGCCGGTCATCCAGAGGCGCAAACGCTGGCCGCGCTCATCTACCTGCTTCCGCACTCGACGCTTTTCTCGTACTTCTGCCTGATGACCAGCCGTCGGACTGGCTTCGATCGGCAGACGTTCCTCAAGGGAGAGTTCGACGCACTGCCATTCCCCGACATCGCGGGTCTCAGTGCCGCGGATAAATCCACGATCCGGAGTCTCGCGCGGCGGCTCCAAGAGAACGCCAGCAAGCCGTGGAGTGAACTGGACGAGTTCATCTTCAAACTGTACGGCCTGGATGGCTATGCCGTTCAGGTCGTCAAAGACACACTGTTCTCCGCCGCCTCGTATCGCAGGGCGGGACGGGCTGCGCTCGACTGCACAACTCGAGGGACTCGCGCCCATTTCGTGACGACATTACGCGAATCGCTGGAGCCGTATTTCGACGTTTGCGGCGAACACGTTGCCGTTCGGGAGGCGACGCCCCAGTCCGACACGTGGCGTGAACCGTGGTTCTTCCTGTCCGTCTCCCCCGAGGCAGATAGCGTCACGGTCAACCCCAATCTGATGCGGAAGGCCATGAAAGCGGCCAACCAGCGCGGCTGCAGCCGGATCGTCGTGCACGCGCCAAAGAAGAGCGGCCTGTTGCTGGGGCTGCTCAATCAGCGCAGGTGGTGGACGATCACGCGAGCCCGGCTCTGCTCTCAGCACATCATCCGAGAACACCTTGGCGCTTGCGGCCTGGCGGAGGATGCATGAACGCAGCCACGCCAAGGGGACTCTTTACTGGCGTTTCGCCGGAACGCTATCAGCTTCCGCACCCGCGCCTTGGCCTTCCCGTAGTTCTGCTGATCCGGCGCGTGCTCTGCCGTGCGTTTGAGATACTGCGTGAGGGGAAGCAGGTCGAACTCGCCGGCGCCGATGAAGATCGTGTAACCGCTGCGCTTCTTTCGGTCATTGAGAATGACCTTCGGCAGACCGGCAGCATTCCCGGTTTCAATGTACGCTACTATGATCGTGTCGGCAGGCAAGGACAAGTCGCCAATTTCGACGGCACACGGCCGGCAAAGGCTCCCGACCTTTGCTTCAAACTCCGGTACGACGATGGCGGGCCACGCATGGTGTTGTCTGAATTCGACGCACTCTTCGTCGAATGCAAGCCCGTGGACAGGACACACGCCGCTGGAAGTCAGTATTGCGATAGGGGCCTTATCCGATTCGTCAACGGCGATTACGCATGGGCCATGCAGGAAGGCATGATGGTCGCGTATGCTCGCGACGGCAGGACCATCGCCGGTCATCTGATTCCCGCCATGGCCACGCCGAACCGCACGTCTTCACTCGCCACCGTTGAACTGCCCCGGGCTTGTCGCGCATCAGACGCGACAGCAGACGCCCATGAAGAGCCTGTCCACATCAGCAAGCACCGCCGCAATTTCCGTTGGCCGGACGGGAAGGGGAACGCCACCGACATCACGATCTACCATCTGTGGCACGATTGCGGTTGAACGGTGGGTTCCGGCGACATCCGTGAGCAAGTCGATGTCGAGCCGGTAGCTGGCTTCTTCGCGGGCTCTTCCAGGCATGCATTCGGCGTCATGCCCAACGGGAGCGCGGGTCACATCCAGGTTTTCTTGAGCGCTTTGACGGTGCCGGGTTTGACGGGTTTGCCGGTTTCGGCGCTGGCGAGGGCGGCGAAGCAGAGTGCGAGGCTGTTGAGGTTGTGGCGGGCGCTGTTGGAGGGTTCGCGGTCCTCGGCGATCGCGCAGAGCAACTCGCCCATCGTCCCGTGTTCTGTGGTTTGCCCCCCCAAGCGGGGCGATCGATGGCCGTGTCAATCGCCCCCTGGCGGGGGCTTCGGGGTGGGGGCAGGGCCGACCCCGGGCTCCCTTCGCTCGGCCGGGGCTACCGATCAGACGGGCCTACGGCCCTGGACGGCTCGGGGACTGGCACCGACCCAACCCGCCACGCTCCCGACACCCGCACCCCCACGCGGGACGCTGACCCCACGGCAGGCCGACCACAACGAGCAGACCGCGCTGCACGGCTTCCGTCGTGTAACAGGCCACGGCTTCCGTCGTGGTAACCAGGCCGGCGCTGCCGGTCTGCCGGCCGGGGCAGTGGCAGAGGGGACCGTTGACGACCTCTGCCGCCAGCAGATTCCGGTGGGCGGGCTCGAACGCCGTACCCATGTCGCCTCCCGCCGTTTCTGGGATTAGGGTTGACGAACCTTCGGAAGTAGGGTAGTATCCCGGTACGGTAGACGATTCGCCTTTGGCTGACTTTGGAGGAGAAGGTCCAACGGCCGAGGGCAACCGATGTCGGTCTGAGCCACCGGCTTCGCGAACGAGGGAAAGGGCGAGTCCCGCTCGCTCGTATGTTCCTTTTCCTGGCCTGCCCGCCACCGGCGGGACCACACTGGGCCGGGCTTCCATCGGAGAGACAGTGCGCGACGTGGCGCCAGAGGCCCCGTGATTCCGGGCCGGCGGGGCCAGGTCGCCAACGAACGCGGAGAGTCCTTGCGCGAGGGATCCGACGGAGCCGCCGCGGGCATCCCGTCGGACAAGAACCTGCCCGAAGAAGGGCAAGCGGGCAGTTGCCGGTCCACTCCGGCGAAGGAGGGCCATTGAGGGAGTATCAGCGTTGGACGAACGAGCCGCAGGCAGGATCGAGCGGCCGAGGACGAGATGAAGGGGAATGGAGTCGAAGCGTTGTGAGAGTTCTCCGCTTGTAGTATCCGGTCTTTACGGAGGCAAAGGGTCTCCGTCCGGGAAGGGACGCAATGACCTCGACAAGAGAGCCTATCGGGGTCGGAAAAAGGGCCAAGAGGGAAGATCACAATGAGAAAGTTCATTACAATCTGTGCCGTAGCAGGCATGATGGGTCTTGTCGGGCAGGCCGTCTTGGCGGATGAGTGGACCGTCGATCCGAGTGGCGCGGGCCACTACACGACGATCCAGGCGGCGATCAACGGCGCCGGGGCGGGCGACACGATCAACGTGGTCGCCGGCACGTACGCCGAGAACCTGGTGATCAACAGCGCCAGCGACATGGCGATCGCTCTGGTCGGTGCGGGCAACGGCAGCGACCCGGCGTCCAACACGATCATCCAGGGCACGGCTGCCGGCAGCGACGCGATCCAGATTCTTCACGGCGGGGTGGATGCCAGCCAGCGTGTGCTGCTGAGCAACCTGCGGATCACGGGCGGTCAGGGCGAGCTCAACGCCGGGATGGGCGTGGAGATCGGCGGCAGCGGCAATGCCAACCATATCACCTTTGATCACGTGGCCTCGGTCGGCAACGAGGGAATAGGCATTGGCCTGAACCACGTGGGGCCGGCTGGCGATATCGTGGTCACCCAGAGCCTGCTGGCCGATAACGGCAGCGCCGGGTTCCGCATTCCCACGTCCTTGGCATCGATGGGCACGCTCACCATTTCGGGGACGAGCATCGAGAACAACGGGGGGATCGGCCTGATCGCGTACCAGGCGGGCGTGATCTCCGTGAGTGACAGCACGTTCTCGGGCAACTCCTCGGGGGAGCATACCGGCGGCGACCTGGTCATGACGGACTTCGTCGACGGCACGCTGACCTTGGACAACGTGTCGTTCACGAGCGCCAACGCCGACGTCGCGATCCGTGTCAGCGGCGACCACGATGGCGGAAGCCCCAGGATGCCCATCAGCGGCGCTACCATTTCGATGACCGACGTGACGATCAGCGGCACGCAGACGGCCAACGGCACGTACCCGTCGGGCGCCATCGTCATCAGCCGACTGAAGGACCTCGGGCCTTCGGACATCACTTTCGACAACGTGGCCATCAACTCGACGGCCGATTACGGTCTGTTCCTGGGCACGGTCACCGACAGCGCGATAGACCTGGACGGGCAAGTCGCCTTCGGCGGGACGTTCTCGCAGTATGCCATTGCCCTTGGGCAACACGGCAACTCCTCCAGCTACGCCTTGGCCACCGTCGACGTCGACGCCATCGGCTGCGGCCTGACGGAGGCCGCCGTGTGGGACTTCAACGACAGTGCGGCCCTGGGAGATGTTACGGTCCCCGAGCCGGCGACGATGACCCTGCTGACGCTGGGCGGCCTGGCGCTGCTTCGCCGCAAGCGGAAGTAGGTCGAACCCCTCCCCTCGGGGAGGCTCCGAGACCCGACAAGGGGCTCCCGCGCAAGCGGGAGCCCCTTCGCCGGGGGGGGCAGGCAGTTTCTCCTTCCACGGATGGGGTTTCCGGCAGAGAAGTTCCGGGGACGTCATGCGTAACTCCGCCCTCTTGGCGACCCGCGGGGCTTGCCGGGGGGGGAACGGAAGGAAGGGGGAGAAGCACTGCGGCGGTACGCTGCGGCTCTGTCCTTGGTGCGAAGCATGCCCGTGGTTGCCTAGGGCGGCTTGTCACATCCAGGTTTTCTTGAGCGCCTTGACGGTGCCGGGCTTGACGGGTTTCGCGGTTCGGGCGTCGGCGGGGTCTGCCCGCTATTCCAGGCCCAGATCCGTGAGGAACCGGGTCCGCCCTTGCGTGAACTCCTCCCGGCTGAGGATATGCACGCTGCCGTCCCTGAAACAGACAACGATCTCGTCGTCGTCGAAGTCGTCGGAGCGGGCCCAGAGCATCGGCGAGCCCCACGGCGCGTCCAGCGCCATCCGGCGCATCCCCCGTTCGCTGGCGACACGCCCGTGCTTGTCCCGGATGTAATCGCCTATATACGTGATGTCCTTCAGGTGCCGGCCGGGCGAGAGGACGATCGGATATCCCGCCTGCTGGAGCGCTTCAAGCGTCGGGGGCAGTTTCTCGTTGGACTCCTGTGCGTACAGGTTGATCGATCTGCCAATGGAATGCAGGTCTACCTTGAGCATCGCCCGTCGCCCCGTAGTGCGAGCGTGCAAGACGGCCGGAGTCAACGCCATCGCCAGCACGATCGCGTACATTGCCATCGCCATCGCGTGGGCTAGGAGACCCTTGCCAAGACCCGAGCGTAACACGAGAGGGACCACGACAAGATGGACTCCCAACGCTAGACCGAAGATCGCAGCCACGAGCCACCAGGGGACAGAGGCGGCATCCTTCACTACGAGCAACAGCACGGTCCCGACAAGAGAGGCCGCAACATAAGCGACCAGGTAAGCCATCCAGCACCGAACGTAGGTCGCGCCGCGCACCTTGACGATCCTGCAAGCCAGCCTGAGGAACGCCCCGCCGATCGCCGGCACGACGGCAAACGAACCCAGCACGACCAAAAGGAGGAAGCCGATATCGTGGTGTACGGTGATCATCGCGATCACTCCTGCCTGACCCAGTAGCGGGTCGATCAGCCCCCCCCGGTGTTGGGCGGCCTCGACGGAACCCGGCGGGCGGGCGGTCACATCCAGGTTTTCTTGAGCGCTTTGACGGTGCCGGGTTTGACGGGTTTGCCGGTTTCGGCGCTGGCGAGGGCGGCGAAGCAGAGTGCGAGGCTGTTGAGGTTGTGGCGGGCGCTGTTGGAGGGTTCGCGGTCCTCGGCGATCGCGCAGAGCAGCTCGCCCATCGT